>Ga0163154_10001739_pt1 | contig 33233 bp, 29 predicted proteins | sample OliLakLV19MP9P1_FD_148649 | JGI IMG/M metagenome (GOLD analysis project Ga0163154, IMG submission 148649) | Freshwater microbial mat bacterial communities from Lake Vanda, McMurdo Dry Valleys, Antarctica - Oligotrophic Lake LV.19.MP9.P1 | ecosystem: Environmental > Aquatic > Freshwater > Lake >... | reverse complement strand
GGGCCGCGCAACGCTTCCGACACGCGCTCGCTATTGTTGGCCAGTGCCTCGCGCTCGCTTGCGAGTTCGTTGATGAGATTGCGAATGCGGTGTTCGTTATCGGTGTAGGAGCGTTCGAGAGCCGCCACTTCGTTGTGGACAAGCGCTTCCAACTCGCCCGCGCGGCCCAATGCGCGCGAGATGGCCTCGTTCATAGCGGCAACCTGACGACGGACGGTCTGTCCGAGCGAGGCGACGGACTGCTCCGCCATCTTGTCCGGCTCCGCAAGCCTCACCGCAACTTCGGTCATAGCGGACGACATCAGCCGCAGTTCCTGCGAGCGCCATACAAGAACGGCGAGGAACCAAAACAGAGCAATTGGCAGCATTACGGTCGCCGCCATAAGGGCAAGCGCGGACGGCTCCGAGAGAATGTCGCCAAAGCTTGCGCCCTCGGGCAGGAATTTGGCCGCTACGCCGCGACCGATCAAAAGCCCGGCGATCAGCCACATAGCCGACGTAATGAGCGCAATCAGGAAGGGCGAACGGGACGGCCTTTGTTGAAGCGCAAAAATAAGCCCGCCTATCGAAGGGGCGTCATCATTCGCGGCCAATTGCGCCCTAGAAACAGCCGCTGCACGTTTCGCGGGGGAAATCTGTGTGCCCTTGGCGCCCGGCGCCATAATTGTTTCGGTTTGACCGACGGCGTTCGATTGCGGCTTTAACGGCTGCGAGTTTTTCGCGGGCTGCACCAAGGCGGATTTCCCCAAATTCAAATTCTGTCTGGCGGCGGCGTTATCTAACCGTTCGCCGGGAATAAGCTGCGATACAGTCGCCTCTTTGCCCGGAACACGGGGCGTAGACGGTTTTTGAGTCATACCTAAGCCCTCTGCGCATCGGTGTGACTGAAAAAGTCGGCAGAAAGCATTATAAGCAATGCTTCTATAAACGCAAATAACTCGGTCAACGCCGCACTCTAACAGGTTACTTAAATTTCAAACTTATTTATCTACGAAGGTGATTCGCCCACCTGCACAAATGGAAATCTTTATTCCCTCAACGTCATCCACCCATGTATTGAAATTTTAGGGCTAAAAAAAGATTACAGGACGGACGCCCAGCCAGCCAATGAAAAAAGTTAAGTGCTTCAACTATGGGTTGAAAGTCTCGCGTTGAGGCTGCTGACGTCTTGCCGCGTCACAAGGGTTTATACGGGGGCTATTCTCCGGCAGCTTCCGCCGCCAGCCAGCGCAGAAATGCAATGAGCGCGTCAGCATCGTCCGCAGTAAGCCGCGCACCCAGCTTGACCTGATGGCTAAGGGTTGAACCAGACTTCACCGAGTCCTCAACGTCCTCGCCCGACAATGTGCTAACGAGTTCGCGAAATGGCGTTGCGTCCGTGACAGGGCTGTCGCCTCGCGGCTCGATGCTATGGCAACTGGCACAAGCCCGCGACGCCACAGCTTTTCCTTTCAAAACTGTCTGCAAGTCGTCTGCTGCTACTGGCGATTGAAACATCGCCAGACATACGAGAGGCAGCATAAAACGGAGCATGAGATACAACGAATTCACCGAGTAGGTTGAAAGGCTTGGTGTTAGGCGGGCGCGCGGATATTATCCACGCTCTTAGAGATCACAAGATGATCTGGCCCAAATCTGGCTGCGTTCCTTCGTTAACAAAGCCAAGTGTTGCCGCTGCGCAAGGGAATCAACGATTGTAGACGTCGACGCTCCGTCTCCCCGGGCGAAGCGATATATTGAAAATGGAATAGACCGTTTGAAACCCGAAACGCCTTCGGCATGGCTGCATGCGATTGACGCCTTCAGCGAACTCGGCCAGCCCGAGCTTCGCCGCCTGCTCGCGCGGTGCTTTACGCAAACCGTCGAACGGGGTGTGCTTGTCGTTGAGGCGGGAGAGGCGGCGAATGCGCTGCATGTGCTCATTTCGGGACGGCTCGCCGTGCAGGAAGACACGCGCACCGATGAGCTTGCGCCGGGCGCTGTTGTTGGCGACGCAGCATTTTTTAGACGCGGGACTTATCCCCGTAACGTTGTCGCCGCGCGCGACAGTCTTGTGCTTACGCTCGAATGGGATGAGTTCACCCAACTCGCTGACCGGGCGCCGGAATATTGGCAGGCTGTCGCCGTATCGCTCGCCAAACGCGCCTCAATCGCGGAGGCGGCTACACAGCCATTCCCCAAGCCACGCACTCTGGCAATTATTGGCGCGGGGCCAGCGCCGTTGCAGGCACATATCGCCAACGATATTGCCGCCGCGTTCGATCCGCTCGCCGATTGTCAGGTTCTGCGATCAATCAGTTTTGGCCAGAATTTACCCGGCGGTATCACGCTTGACGACCCAGAAGTCGCGCATTGGCTCCGCGAGCAGCAGCAGGCTTTCGATCTTATCATTCGCGTGGCCGATAATGAGGTGAACGAGTGGACCCGAAACGCAATTCTTGAGGCAGACGAGATCCTTGTGGTTGCCTCTCGCGCCAAAGGACAAAATAGTTGCGCGTTGAACGCGGTCGAAACTCTGGCGGTCGAACTTCGCGGCGCCCACGCCTGCCGCCTCGTTCTCGTGAGCGATGGACAGCCCGAGCAGGTTCGGGCGCATGAGTGGCTAGCGCTGCGGCCCGTGCGTTTCCATCACCGCGTCAGGGTCGGCGCCCAGAATGGATTTGACCGGCTGGCGCGGTTTGTGCTGGGCCGCGCCACTGGTTACATCGCGTGTGGCGGGGGCGCTTATGCGGCGGCGCATCTCGGTCTTTTGGAGGCGTTGATTGAGGCTGGCGTGACCATAGACTGTGTTGGCGGCGCAGGCGCGGGCGCTTTTGTGGCCGCTCATATAGCACAGGAAACTCCGTTCGCTGAAGCTGCGAGGTTTTTCCCCCCGTTGCGCGCCCGCGCCGACTTCGAACGGGCGGTTAGCGCCGCATTCGGCGATCTGGACATTGTGGACACGGCTTTGCCCTATCGCGCGCTCTCGGCAGACCTGACCAGCGGCGTTCCCGTAGTGCATTCGTCCGGCCTAATCGTTGAAGCAGTTTTAGCCAACTGGCCGCCGCCCGGCCTCGCCGCACCTTTTATTTCACATAACGGCGCTCATCTGTCCGATGGCGGACTGGTCGACTCGGCTCCCGCCTGGTTGCTGCGCGACATCCACAGCGGCCCGGCTATCCTTGGACGCATCGAGCCGCCGTTGCCTCTGAGCGCACCCCGCGAGGCCCAATCCGCCAAGGACTGGGCCATCCGGCGTATTACCGGCGCGCGCGATAACGATGGAGGAGACCCGTTCGACGTGGCGAACCTGATGTTGCGCGGGATGGCTCTTCGCGGCTCGCAGGTCGACCGAACTGCGGCGTTGAGTTTGTCGCCGCCTTTGCGATTCGGAAGCGATCAACAGGACACGGCGCGCGAAGCCGCCTACCAATGGGCATTGACAGAACTGGAACGCCTACGGGCAACTGGCGAGGGCGGGCAGATTTTTAACAGGTGAGTTTTGTCTTTATTCTCCGAATTGAAGCTGCCTGTGGTTGGCGCGCAGTTGAGCCTTAACCGTGCGGCGGTTGAACGCAAAAGCGCAGCGTGGCTTGCCCAGCGCATGACCGCTCCCGATACGCAATTTATGATTTTAGCCGATCTGAAGCTTGCGGTTTCGTCCCCGCCGGATCGCTCATGCACAGACATTCGCTGGTTCACGTTGGAAGATATTGAGCGTTTGAAGCTGGTCGGCTGCGAAACGATTTTCCTCGGGCTGACGGCTACTGGAGGGTCCCGGTTCTGCATCCACGCATCGGCCATGGGTTGTAGCGGGCTGAACAGCACCGCCGAAGTTTTGCGGCCGATTGTCGACCTGAGGTCTCTCGCAACGCAAGGAGCGATGTCTAACGATGACCTCGCGTTAGGGGCGCAAGCGCGCGCGCTTGCCGCCTGGCGATTGAACGCCCGATGTTGCGGGCGATGCGGAGCGAACACGGCGCTGAAAGATGGCGGCTGGCGGGCCGAATGCGCCGCTTGCGGCCTCGATGTTTATCCGCGCTGCGACCCCGCCGTCATCATGCTCGTGACGGACGGCGAGCGGTGCCTCATCGGCCACGAGAGGCGTTTTCCGGACAAATTCTACTCGGTACTCGCCGGATTTCTGGAGCCGGGCGACGATATCGAGAACGCCGTCCGCCGGGAGGTGATGGAGGAGACCAGCGTGCGCGTCGGCCGGGTGACGTATCTTGCTAGCCAGCCGTGGCCCTTCGCGCACACGCTCATGATCGGCTGCTGGGCGGAGGCGCTTTCAACGGAATTGCGCCTCGACCCCGCCGAACTGGAGGGCGCGCGCTGGGTGACGCGCGATCAGGTCGCGGCGATGCTTGAGGGCCGCGACCCAGACGGCCACACGCTGCCCGGCCCGCAATCCATGGCGCACACCCTGCTGCGCGCTTTTGTCCAAGATTTTGAGGGATTTAACTAAACCAACGCTCAACACTAAAAATTTCGCTTGCTTCACATTGCGGAACTTGTCGTGGCCGGGGTGTGCAACGTTGCCGCCGCCTCGCACTTACTTCGCCCCGTCATGGCGTCTTCCAAACCGAAGTCATGACCTTTGCCGACCAGCCGAAACAGCGCAACCGAAGCGCCACGGAGGCCCGCATTCTTGAAGCGGCAAGGCGCGTTATCGCCAGAGACGGCTTCACCGGGTTCGGCGTAAACTCCGTGGCGGCGGAGGCGGGGTGCGATAAAAAACTGATCACCCGCTATTTTGGAGGCATCGACGGCGTGCTGCGCGCCGTCGCGGGAGATGCGAGCTTTTGGCTTGCAGAAATGCCGCCGGAAGGGCCGTTTGAAACCTATCCGGATTTCATCCTAGCCTTGGCGGTCGGCTATCAAAAGCTTTTGAAGAACAACCCCGTTCTGCAGCGGGTGCTTGCTTGGGAGTTGGTCGAGCAGTCCGAAACGTTGCAGCAGATTGAGGACGTCCGCTCCAAGGCGCTGATGGCGTGGGTCTCTCAGGCGCGCGGAGACCGCAAACCACCGCCGGGGGTGGACGCGCCCGTGTTAATTGCAATGCTGACCGGCGCGATGCGCTATCTAACGCTCGCCAAGGCCACTCTCGGGCAGTCGGCTGGCGTTGATTTGACGAAACCTGAAAACGAAGCGCGGGTTAATGCGGCGTTCGCGCGCCTCATCCGGCTCGCCTTTAGTGAAGACCCGGTTCAGCCAGAGATCGGCGCACTGCAAGCAATTCTCAAGAAATAACAACGCCTAATAGTGGCTCTAAAAAAGGAAAATCGGATGCGAATACACGCAATCCGCACTGGTTCAGTGCGCGTGAAGACTGCGCAGGTGACCGCAAAAGGCAGTGGTCTTGCGCGGCAGGCCGCCCCGTTGCTGGACGATCAATGGACGGAATGGCTACCAACCTACGCCTGGGCTGTCGAGCACAACGAAGGCGTTATCGTGGTTGATACTGGATCGGCTGCGCATCTTCAGTCACTGCCAAAATGGCATCCGTATTTCCGGTTCGCCGTTCAGTTCGATATCGAGCCTGAGCAGGAAATTGGTCCCCAACTCCGCTCGCTCGGCATCAGGAGCAGGGATGTGCGCAAAGTTGTGCTGACTCATCTGCACATCGACCACGACGCGGGCCTTCGTCATTTCCCGGACAGCGCAATTTTCGCTCATTCGGGTGAAATTCGCCGGGCCTCGGGCCTCCGCGGCCGCATTTTAGGATATTTACCAGCTCGTTGGTCCAAATGGTTCGATCCGCAACCGCTCGAATTCGAAGCCCGGCCGTTAGGCCCATTCGCTCGAAGCCGCCAGATAACGTCCAGCGGCGACGTAATCTCCGTGCCCACGCCGGGGCATACGCCCAATCACATCTCGGTTGTGGTTCTGGATGGCGAGAAGGCGATCTTTCTGGCTGGAGACGCCTCCTACACCGAGCGGCATATGCTGGACATGCGCATTGACGGAGTCAGTGCCGATGAGACTATAGCGATGAAAACGCTGTCCCACATCCGCGATTTAACTTGGCACCGCCCAACCGTTTACCTGCCAACCCGCGACCCGCAATCCCAGCGCCTGCAAACCCGGCTGGTCTCGCTCGTTTAGCAGTCAGGCTTTGTTCTCCATCTCTGCGCGCAGCTCCTTCTTCGACAGCTTGCCGATGAGCGTTTTCGGCAAGGCGTCGCGGAATTCGATGTCGGCGGGCATCTCGATGCGCGACAGCTTTGGCTCCAGGTGCTTGAGCATGTCGGCCTTCGTCGCCTGTTGCCCAGCGCGCAGCTTGATGTAAGCCTTTGGTGCCTCCCCGCGATACTGATCGGGGATGCCGATGACGGTCACTTCCTCCACCGCCGGGTGCTCGTACAGCGCTTCCTCGATCTTGCGGGGATAAACATTATAGCCAGAGCACAGGATCATATCTTTGATACGATCAACGATATAGCTGAAGCCCTCCTTGTCCATGGTCGCCACGTCGCCGGTGCGGAAGAATTTACCGACGAAAGCATCCGCCGTTTCTTTAGGCCGCATCCAGTAGCCCTTCATCACCTGCGGCCCCGCGATGCAAATTTCGCCTTTCTCGCCCTGCGCCACCTCGATCTCCGGGTCTTCGAGCGAGCGCAGGGATATGATGGTGCTCGGCAAAGGCAGCCCGATGGAGCCTTCCTTGAACGGTCCAAGCGGCGGGTTTATGCTGGCGACAGGCGATGTTTCAGACAATCCGTAACCTTCGACAAGCTTGCAACCGGCAACCCTCTCAAAGCCCTTTTTAACTTCCAGCGGCAGGGGCGCGCCGCCGGAGACGCAATATTTCAGTGACGACAAATCGTATTTTTTGATGCTGGGCGAGTTCATGAGCGCGTTGAACAGTGTCGGCACGCCCGCCATCACCGTCGGCTTGGTCGAGTTCACCAGCTTAAGCGTCGCGTTGATCTCAAAGCGCGGCAGCATGATGAGGCGCGCGCCGATGCCGACGGCAAAGTTCATCAGGCACGTCATCGCGAAGACGTGGAAAAACGGGATGACGCAGACGAAGCTTTCCTCGCCCTGACGCACGTCGGGGAACCAGGAGATGATCTGCTGCACATTCGAGGATAAATTCGTGTGAGTCAGCATCGCGCCCTTGGGAAGGCCTGTGGTTCCGCCGGTGTATTGCAGAACCGCCACGTCCTCCACGTCTACTTTTGGCGAGGTGAACTTGCCGTCATTGTCCATGACTTCGGCGTAAGTGACGATTTTGGAGCGTTGGTTTGACTCCTGCCACTTAGACACTTCCTTGCCCTTCAACGCGCTGAATAACACGCTTTTCACCGCGGGGAGCTGGTTTTTGAACGGGCAGAGAATGGTTTTCGGCAGCAGCCCAGCCTGCATCAACGCCTCGGCCTTCGGGAATGTGGCCTTTAGGTCAAGCGTGACCATCATCGCGACGCGGCTATCTTTCACCTGGCCGGACAACTCTTCCACAGTGTAAAGCGGATTAAAATTTACGACCGTGCCGCCCGCTTTCAGGATGGCGTAATAAAATATAATGAAAGGCGGGCAGTTCGGCAGCAGCAGGCCAACGTTGACGCCGGGTTTCACACCGAGCGCGGAAAGCCCCTTCGCTGCGCGGTCGATGCACGCGCCAAGCTCTGAGTATGTCATCGTTTTGCCGAGAAAACTTGTGGCGACTTTTGCGCCGTAGCGGGCGACGGCTTTATCCATGGTCGCATGCAGCGGTTCGGGCTTGAACACGGTATCCCACTTTATGCCGGGGGTGTAGGTGGCGATCCAGGGGTAAGCCTCGGTTTGAGCGGTGGGGCGCTCTACGTTGTTGTGCAAATGGTGTACGCTCATTGGCGACCCTCGCTGATGTGGATTTTGCGCATTTCCAGTGACATTTTATCGCCTGCCCGCCCTTAAGCGAAGCTAAAGCCGTTCTTTATTTGCCGTAAAGGATCATAATCCCGGCGCCAAGGGAATGGCAACAATCACTTTAGGCTTTGTCAATGCCAGGCTTGACCCGGTCATCCAGGTTCTTTCCAATTCCTCTGGATCACCGGCTCTATGCCGTGATGATGGCGGCGGCGTGCTAACCTTGTGGCGCAATAGCTGTGCCCATGTGCTCTCAAACGCTAGACTTAAAGGAAAATTGGCTTTATCTGGGGCGTCACGATTGTGAACGCCTGCAAAAATTTCCCAGTGCGTTACGTTGCAAGCGCCACGGATCAGGCAAGGCAAGGAGAGCGCTATGGATGAAGTCGCCGACAAAATCGTCTCCATTCTTAAAAAGAACATGAAAAACCCGCCCGAGCACGTGCCGATGGAGACGAAGCTGGCTGACCTCGAAATCGAGTCGCTCGATCTCGCGGTGATCGTGTTCGACATCGAGGACACCTTCGGCATTCAGATCCCATACAACGCCAATGAGGACGTGCAGGATTTCGCGACCGTCGGTTCCGTTGTCGAGCGCGTGAAATCGATCATCGCCGAAAAGGGCGCAACCGGCGCCGCCGCTTAAACTCCGAAAGCAAAATGTATGGCGAGTTCATCAAAGCGCCGCGTTGTGGTAACGGGGCAAGGCGCGGTCACATCTATCGGCACAAGCGCGGACGCCATGTGGGCTGGCATGCGCGAGGGCCGCTGCGGCGTCGGGCCACTAACCGGCATGAGCATGGAGGACCTTTACATCCACATCGCCGGGCAAATTAAGGATTTTGACCCGAGAGAGCGTTGCAGCCACTCCAAACCGCTGATGCTTGCCGACCGCTATTCACAATTCGCCGGTTCCGCCGCTATTGAGGCGATGAGTCAAGCCGGTTTTCACGGCCGAGTGCCGGATGGGCATCGCGCCGCCTCGATCATTGGCTCCGGGATTGGCGGACTCGCTACCATCGAGAAGGGATACGAAGACCTTTTCATCCTAAAGAAAAAAGCCACGCACCCGCTGACGCTTTTGCGCTCCATCGCCTCCTCGGCGGCAGCGCATATCAGCATCGAGTATGGCATCAAGGGGCCGTGCTTTGGCACAGTCAGCGCATGCTCTACGGCGGCTCACGCCATCGGCCTCACTTACCAAATGATAAAGTCGGGCATGATCGACATGGGCGTCGCGGGTGGTTCAGAAGCGTCCGTCACCTATGGCTCGATGCGCTCGTGGCAAGCCATGCGCGTGCTGTCCCCGGACGGTTGCTACCCGTTTGCCAAGCGCCGCAACGGTACTGTGCTGTCGGAGGGCGCGGGCATCCTCGTGCTGGAGGATTTGGACTACGCCCGCGCGCGGGGCGCGTCGATCCTTGCAGAGCTTAAGGGTTTCGCGATGACGTCCGACGCGGGCGATATGGTGAATCCTTCTGTGGAAGGGCCAACATCCGCGATGCAGATGGCGCTGGAAGATGCAGGGCTGGCGTCGACCGAAATCGACTACATCAACGCTCATGGCACCGCGACGACGATCAACGACGTGAACGAGACCCGCGCCATCAAGGCCGTGTTCGGCACGCATGCTTACAAGCTTTCCGTATCTTCAACCAAGTCCATGCACGGGCATTGCCTGGGCGCGGGCGGCGGCGTGGAAGCGGTGGCGAGCATCATGGCTATCCGCGACGGCTTCGCGCCGCCCACTATCGGCTTCGATACGCCCGGCGACGAATGCGACCTGGACTACACCGCCAATGAAGGCCGCGAGCGCATCATCAGTTATGCGATGTCTAACTCATTCGCGTTCGGCGGCCTGAACGCCGTGCTCGTCTTCGGCCCCGCCCCCATTTAAAATCTTGCGCGAACTGTCAGTATTCATACTAATCTTTGGTGCCTTGATACAATCGCCGCACAATATCCGTCGCGGCTGCTAGACGAGGCGAATTTGTTGGCCCTGCAATAGCGTAACCGTGATGGCCATCGAACCAGAACCGGGTTTCTACACCTTGGCTCACGCGAATCTGTAGTTTTTTCGGACGTTCGCCGCTCGTTTCCCTCACATAAAAAATAAAACGATCCTTCCCGGCGTCTTCGTAAAGAAATAACCCCGCCGGGCCTGCATCGGCCGATAGCAATCGCCCGCCAAGAAAACGTAAGCCCATTTCGCTCAAATCGGGAATGTCGATACTGCGCCTGACATGTCCTGCAATCCAGGATGCAAGCTGCACTTGGAACTCTGCGTTCAATTCTACCGGCTGGAACGGGTCGTTAGCGAATATGCGCCAGGCCGAGGTCGCGTCCGTCATCGTGCCAACGGTGGAAGATGGCGATAGCGCCGCACGCAACACCCAGCCGCCACTGCCGCCCAGCATAATCAACATGACGGCTGCTGCGGCGCTTCTCCACAAACGCCCCCGGGCGACGGCGGTTGCACGGCGCAATTCAGCGACCCGCATCGAAGCGGGGACCGGTTCGATCAGCGCGTCAGCGGCGGCGCGAAGGGTTGCGCGAATGCGCCTGTCTGCATCGAGGGTGTGAGCCTTGCCGGGGTGTGCTGCAAGCCACGCTTCGACATCGGCCCGGCGCTCCAGCGGGAGACGCCCGTCGATAAAAGCCTGAAGGTCGTCCTCGCCAATAGGAGGTATGTTGCTTTCGCTGCCTGCACTCACTTCGTCTTCCTTATAGCGATCACGGCGCCGCCTTCAAGGATCGCCCTTAGCCGCTCCCGCCCGCGCGCCAGCCGCGACATGACTGTACCGAGCGGAAGGCCGAGCATTTTGGCGACATCGGCGTAGGCTAAATCCTCGATGGCAACGAGCCATAACACGGTCCGCTGGTCTTCAGGCAGCAGGGCGACGGCTCGTAAAGCCTCGCTTTGTCCTAGCTTTTCGTCCTGTTCAGGCGGTATCGCAAGCCCCATTGCCTCGTCTATGGAGTAGTGTTCCCCACGCCCTTGCTCTCGCCGAACATCGGAGAGAAACCTTCGATAGAGAATGGCGAATAGCCAGCTTTTGATGCTATCCGGGTTGCGCAAACCGGCCCAGTTGGACAGCGATGCAACTAGCGCATCCTGCACCAAATCGTCAGCCCTATGACGGTCGCGAGTCAAGGTTAGCGCGAACCGGCGCATGGCTGGAATGTGAGCCTCGATTGCCGCGTCGTGCTCGCGTTTACTCCACAACAAGGCATTGTCCTTTGCTCACGAAGGACCACGATTGCCATCAAGGTGAGGATATTCGCTATCGCCGGACAAACGTGCGCTCCGCAAGGCCGCAAGCCGTCCACGCATTCCCTCGATCTCTCCGTTCTGATCCGAAATCATAGCCTCAGCAAGCGCGCGTGTCATCGGGTCTTTGCCCGCCGACAACACCAGCAGCGCCATCTCGACAGCGCCCCAATGATGCGGAATCATCATTACGAGAAAGTCGATATCCTCATTGCCGGAAGGTGGATCGCGGTGCATATCCTCCATCATATGCTGCATGGAAGCGTGCATCCCGGCGGTATAGCTTTGATAAGCGCTGGACGTTGCTGTGGCCGCTTCCGCAGCACTGCGATGGGCGCTGTGATTGGAAGTAGAGTTGGCATAACACGGCTTTGCATTTAAATCGTCCACTGTAATCTCCCACACTCACGTTGTTACGCAGTCGCGCTTGGCGCGCCGGGCCATGCATAGACGAGATTAATGCTTTTCTTGTTCCGCAAACGCCCCGAGGGCAACTCCAGGTCGCCGAGCGGGATCTGTGCGATAAAACGCGGCTTAAACAAATCGGCGACGTCGAAAACAGTGCAGACGGTTTGTCCGGCATTCGGGGTGCCCGGTAATTCATCGGCTTCGTGCGCCACATAAAGTTTGGTGTTCGAGGGATCAGTCCAGATACCATGCGAGTCACGGCCATGACTGAAAAACGTCGAGGCCACCTTGCGCGCGCCTGCGGAAGCGCTGCGGTCGATGACGCTAATGCGGCTGGAGGCAACGCCGCCGGGGCCGTCGTCGTCGATGCGGGCGCAGGTAACGTAAGTGACACCCCCGCTAGCGTTTTCCACGAACTCTCCGTGGTTTGGGCGGGCTTTATCGCCCAGCGAAATGGTTTCGAGAAGTTTCGTCTCGCCCGAGGATTAAAGCACGGAAACCGAGTCGGCGAGTTTGTGCGAAACCCACATTTCTGGGCTGTTTGGCGCACGTTTTAGAAACGGGCTGAAGCCAAATTTATCCGCCGCTGAAATGTCGATCGTTGTCTTGCTCGCTCGGTGGAATAGCCCCTGGCGTCATAGCTCACGTCGAATACGTCGATGCGCGGCGTCTTTTGGGAAATGATAAGAGCCGTAAGCCCATCGGCGGAAAACCATACCATTGCTGGGCCTGGAAGCACCGGGATAAAGCGGCGAAGCGAGGAGCCACGTGGTGCAACGCCGGCCGACTCCGCCTTTGCTTTTTCCACATCGACAACCGCGATCTTATCTTCGCCGCGAATTGCCACCCAAATTTCGCGGCCTGTCCGGGTTAAGGTCGGCTCGTGCGGTTCGCGGCCAACGAGGATGCCGGAGGTAAGGGTTTCCGCATTGGTGGTGGGCCCGGCCTGGCTGTTCGGTTGATTGCCGATCACCTTGAGAGTGCGTGTGTCGATAAGGTAAAGATTGCTCGTGCCCTGACCCGCAGTGGCGAGAAGCGTGGAGTCGGGCGAGGGTACGCAACCGTGAATGGAGATAGCGCCGTGATAAAGGGGCTTTTGCACCATGGCGCCGTGAGTTGGTGTCATGCCGCCCGTAACGAACCGGAAGGGAGGGCGCGGGTCTTCATCGAAGCTCGTAAGATTTACCGTTGCCTTTACTGTATTGCTAACCGGGTCAATCACTGTAAGGGTGTTTGAATCCTCATTGGTAAGAAATACGCAGTCCCCGTTTTGAGGGCCGTTTACTGCGGCGCCCGGACTGGAGTTCAGAGCCATCGCCGCCACAGAGGCTGCGGCGCCAGCTAAAAAAGTTCGCCGGTCAACCGCGCAATCATTTGTCATCGGATTCCCTTACAAAGCAAAAACCCACCATCGTTGCGAGGCGAATTGCTGAGTAAGAGGCATGAGAAATCGATTTAGTCCCTCAACCGGAATAAACTTTGTAATATTATTCCTATGGTATTGGTCACTAGCGCATCCAGCATTACAGCCCCTGTTTGCAAAGTGTTTTCAGAGCAGTTTTAGACGTTAGCCGGTTCTGATATCACGGTTACTTGGAGCGCTGTGACGACGGAACTTCAGACTTATTACTTTTAGTATCAAGGCAGGCCGTTGCGGCCGTGCGCCATATACGCGGGGCGCTGGCTCAGGCGCTCGTAATATGAAGCGACAGCCGGTAAATCGGGCCGTTCAATGGGTGTTGAAAACCAGCGGTGAACGGCAAGACCGATCCCGATATCGGCCAACGTGAAGTCCACACCGCAAATGTGCGCGCCGGTGGCCGCCAACTGGGCTTCGACACGCGCCATATTCGCCGTCCATTTGGCGATTGAGGCGTCAATCAACTCCTGTCCACCGGGCAACGGCGACTTAACCACCAGCGCAAAAAACGCGGGGAACCATGAGTTATTCATCTCTGTCGCCTGCCAATCCATCCATCGCTCGACGGTTGCGCGTGGCTGTGGCGAAAGCGGGAGGAGATCGGCGCGGCCGTGTTTGCCCGCGAGATAGCGGATGATGGTGTTGGATTCGCTTAAGGAGAAGCCGTCATCGTCGATTACAGGAATAAGTCCGAGCGGGTTAATCTCCGCGAACTCCGCATCGCTTACGGCCCGGAAGCCGCGCCCCCAGTCCTCGCGCGAATATTCAACGCCGATTTCGTCCGCCGCCCACAAAACCTTGCGAACATTAATGGAGTTGGCGCGACCGTAAATTTTCAGCATGACAAAGTTCTTGTAAAAAGAGTGTCCATTATAGAATAGCAATCGACTGCACGCTCACCAAAATTAGATTAGCGTGCAGCCCGAAGCACGGCAAAAGCAATCGCCTGTGATCGCGGCGTTACGATTTCGAGCAAACCGTTGCATAAGCCTTGCAGTTCCAACCGACGCTGCTTTCTTTGCAAGCGTAAACTGGCTTGGAGATTTTGTCGGTGCGAATTGGCCAGTTGCCGGTCACCTGCTCGATGATTTCAAACGACTGAAATTGCGCCATGCCTTTAGTAAGGCCATAGCCGCTACCGGCTTTTTTCACGCACGCGGCTGATGCGGCGCCGACCATTGCAATGCAAGCAAAGACGAAAGCTGCGATAGTCAATATTGAGCGGATTTTCATTGAACGTCTCCATGCGTTGGAATGCTTAAGAAAAAAGCGTTATCAGATCGCAGATAGCGTGCAAGCAACGGCCGTGTAGAGTTTACCGATTCTTATCATCCTGTGGCGTCAACGCACGGGATGATGCATTTTATTCCAGAGGCGCGGATGGCGGCAACATTTGTCTGGTATGGCGTTGCAGCGCTGGCCGAAATAGCCGGATGCTTCGCGTTTTGGGCGTGGTTGCGCCTGGGCCATTCCGCGTTATGGGCTGCGCCCGGCGCCGCCGCGCTCATTTTTTTTGCATACGCCTTAACGCGCATCGATATAGAGTTCGCCGGACGTGCTTACGCAGCGTATGGCGGCGTCTATATCGCGGCCTCGCTTTTATGGCTATGGGCGGCGGAGGGGAAGACGCCTGACGGTTGGGACATTGCCGGAGCAAGCCTATGCCTTTGCGGCGCCGCCATCATTTTGCTTGCTCCGCGCGCTAATTAGACTGAAATAGCCGTTAATAATCTCAGGTGCTTAAGACCTCATGACACCGCCTCATTTCGGCGTTGCCGGGTGGAAAAACTCGGGTAAGACGACGCTCGTTTGCCGTCTCATTGCGGAGTTCACAGCACGCGGCCTCAAGGTTGCGGCCGTCAAGCATGCGCATCACGGCTTCGACATCGATCAGCAAGGCCGCGACAGCCATAATTTTCGCGAGTCGGGCGCAAGGGAGGTGGTCGTTGTGTCGGAGAAGCGCTGGGCGCTGATGACCGAGTTGCGGGGCGAGCCAGAGCCAGGGCTGGAAGATATTCTAGCCAGACTGGCGGGCTCCGACCTCGTGATCGTGGAAGGCTTTAAAATGGGGGCGCATCCCAAAATTGAAACGCGGCGGCTTGAGTCTGCGCAAGGTTCAGCTCTCGCGGGTCATTACCCTGGAATCGTCGCTATTGCCACCGATTACCCCGTGCATGATACGCTGCCGCATTTCGACTTAGGCGACATAGAAGGCATCGCTGATTTTATCGAAGGATACATCCGTTCGCACCCCGCACGCTGTGTAGGCTGAAGTTGTAACATTTTAGTGTCCTCAACTGCGCAGGCCGCGTCAACTCACGCGGTTTATGTCCCCAGTAGGGTTAGTATTTCCGGCCGAATGCGGCGCGCAAGACACATCTGCTTCACAAATGTTACGCAGAATTAAATTTAAAGTTGGGTTTCATATCGGCATGGTCGAGCGTTAAAAACGTCCGAGATGCGCTCGTGCGAGCAACCAGAATGTTTGCGTTTACTATGAGTATCATTTGATACTAATCGCAATTGCACGTCGGTTAAAGTTTTGAAGTGGAGTTTTTTTATGGCGGCGTCGTTTTCGGCTGGATCATCGCTTATCGCATTTCTGCTGCTGGCCGGATTGAGCATCCTCGCCTGGATTTCCACCTACACCGGCATTCTGGAACTGATCGAGGCAAGTTCGGGACAGGTTAGCATCGCCGCGCGTATCGCCATTGGCTTTGCCGTGTTCATGCTTCAGCTCATGATACTTTACATCCTTGACGCCCTTTTCTCAAAAAGTTTTTATCAGAAAGACTTTAGATTTAGAAAATTTTCGCTGTTTCTCGCCCCGCTCTACGTCATTGGTTATGTCATACTTTTTCTCATATCGGTCGGCTTTGCATTCGGGTTTTACTGGAAGTACCTCGAAGCGGGCAGCGTGACGACGCAAACCGCCGAGAGTTCGGTCACGCGCATTCAGCAAGACCTCCAGCTTGGTCAAAGCCGACTTGAACAGCTTCAAGCGACGTTTACTTCCTTGCGGCTGATCTCTATCGAGAAAGCCGAGACGGAACGGAATCAGGGCCGCACCTGCCCGGGCAGCGGCCCTGGCGATGGCCCACGCCGCCGCCTCCGGGACGCAGACGCCGAGCGTTTCCAAAGCGCCAGTGACTTTATCGCCCAGCGCACGACAAGCGTCAAAACCGACATCGCGGATTTAAACGGCGATTTGCAAAAAATCCTGCGCAAGGATGTCTCAATCGCCGATCCTGCGACAGGGTCGCGCAACGCCTTCATCGGCGAACTGAACCGCAAGCTTGGCCTGACGGCAACGCGCTTTAACGCACTCAAAACCGATCCTCAGCTTTTGCAGCTTCGCGATGAACTCCGCATCCGCGCGGGTAAAACGACGTTCTCGGATGACCGCGGCGGAAGCTTTCCATGCGCTGACCCGGCCCTGCAAAGTGAACTCAACGGAGTGGTGAGAGCCATCGAAGAATTGCCACTTCTGGAGAAGCCAGAGTTGCGTGCCTATGAAGGCTCCGAGGCCGTTCTTGAGGCGTTTCGCCGCCTAACGAACTCCGGCGCTGGTTGGGCGCGGGATTTTTCAGCAGCATTTACGGGCGCAACGCCGCCAGCCGTTGCGGATGGGTTAAGCGACCGCGATCTCATCCCGCTCATCATTGCCATCTTTGTGGACGTATGCATTCTGCTAGTGTCGATAAACCGCCCGTTCGGCTTTGTGTTTGACATGACGCAGAGTATGAAATCCGCGCGCAAAAGCGGCGGCAACACGTACCTCATCCCGTTTTTTGAAGTTTTTCAAGGGGTGTTCGACAGGTCCAGTCCGCCAACGCCGCAACATCAGTTAAATCCGCTAGAGGATGTCATCATAGATCATGAGGGCGAGTATTACGCCGCTGTTCCACTGGATTTTCGAGACACCGACCACATTACACGCCGGGCCGAGGTGCTGCGCAAGTTGCACGAGGAGGAGCGAACCGACTGGTTCGATCCAAGCTCGGATCTACCGCTGGAAACATCGCGCTATATCACGAACGTCTACCTTGCGCTTGAAGGGCGCGGCATTGTTGAGTTGCTGAAAGGCAGCGCGTGGCCAGATGGCCTCAAAACGAACGGCGCCGTACAGAAAAAACTTGCTGAACAGGGTAGCGTCTATCAGCAATCCAACGCCTTCAGACTGTACAAAATCGAGCGTCGCAGGTGGGCTGAGTTTGTGCAATCTGTTATTGGCAGCGGAGCTGAGGCTCAAGAGCGTCTAACAACCCGGCGCGCAAAGGCCGAGAGAAGCGAAGGTCGACTCCTTAGCTTTGGACGCCAACCTGTTGCCACAACGGCTCTAGACCGGGGAGACCTAACGCAACGTGAAGCTTTGCCGCCCTCGCCCCAACCTCCGCTTGTTTCGTATACCGAACCAAAAGCGCTTGAGCACAAACCTGCTGTGCAATATCCGGACGACGACGATGTGAATCAGGATCGCCACGATGGAGAGGAGTTTTCCACTATCGATAACAAAGTGCGTCCTAAGTCAAACTGAGCGGTCGAGACTGCGGCGGGTCTGCCGCAGTGAAATCAAATTTGTCATAAATGAAGAGGTTTGCCCGGTTTCAATTCTTCCTTAACCGTGATGGCCCTAACTAGGGATAGGCAGCGCATTAGTTTGGCGTAAGGTTGCGCAGCTTGAGAGACCTCCGGTTCCAAGGAAGAACGCCCCATGGGCTTCATTACGCCGCTTGCCGCTAAACAGCATCCGCTGCAGGAAAAAGCCGAGCGACTTTCGGCCATTTATAGCGCCTACCTCTCGCAGCCAGGCCATGATTGCGGCTATCGCGAAACGCACATCACGATTTTGGCTCGCTCTGCACTGTCTCCATCATGCCGCGCGTTGTGCGACAGGCTTCCCGAACTTGAGGCACGCGGCGTCACGGTTCAGATGATCTTTGCATCACTTGGCCCTGCTGAAGCGCTAAATGCCGTATTTCGGGCGGTTCAGCGCCTTAACGGACGAGGCGCCGTCCCCGCTTCGATGCGATGTGCGCACAACCCGAGCCTGCTCGACGCGCATGAGCAAATGACGCTCGGCGTGCGCATTGTCTGGACGGGTGACTGTATGCGGCGTTCATCGGACAACCGCAACGCACTAGACCTGTTCGAGGAAAACTCAATCGGCTCTATGCGTCTTGCCGATCTGGCATTTTCGGCCATGTGGATGGCCTGCAGGCCGCTGCCTGTGGAGGTGCTTCCCGACATGGAGGCAAAATGCAGTCCGTTGGCGGATCTCGATGCGATTACCATCGCTGAAAAGTTAGCAGGCGGAGGAAACTTTGTGAGCCAGCCAAAACTGCGCGCCATTGGCTAACGCCCGCTCGTCTACCCTGCTTTGTTAATAGAAGCCATGCGGGTGGTTCGACGGCGCGGTGGTGCAAGGCTTGTTCAATCGCCAGCCAAAAGGCTTGCAATTGCTTCAAGCGCGGCCTCGGCATTAGCGCCGTCAGGGCCACCAGCTTGCGCCATATCTGGGCGCCCGCCGCCGCCTGCACCGCCGATGGCCCCGACGCCCGCGCGCACCAGGTCCACCGCGCTGTAACTTTGGGTTAAATCCTGCGTGACGCCGACGACGATGCCCGCCTTGCCGTCTTCGGCAACACCGACGATAGCGACGACGCCGGAGCCTATCTGCCGTTTGCCGTCATCCACCAACCCGCGCAAATCCTTCGGCGCGACGCCGTGCACCGTGCGGCCCAGCATTCTCACCGCGCCAATCGTCCGCACACCGTTATCTTCGTCGCCCGCTGCCCCATTGCCGCCCATGGCGATTTTCTTACGTGCGTCGACCAGTTCCCGCTCCAGCTTTTTGCGATCGTCCATAAGCGCCGCGAGGCGCACGGGCACATCGTCCGGCTTCGTTTTCAACAGGTCAGCCACTTCGCGTATGCGCGTGTCCTGGGCGGTCAAATGCCGACGCGCGGCCTTGGCCGTGACCGCCTCGATGCGGCGCACACCAGCCGAGACGCCGGACTCACTTACGATTTTGATCAGACCAATGTCGCCGGTGCGCGAGGCGTGGGTGCCGCCGCACAGTTCCACCGAATAGCTTTTGCCTGATTTATCTCCGTCTGTGGTCATCCCCATCGACACCACCCGAACCTCATCGCCGTATTTCTCGCCGAACAGCGCCATCGCGCCGGACTCGATTGCCTCATCCACCTGCATCAGGCGCGTGACGACCGGCTCGTTCTGTAAAATGAATGCGTTCGCCAAATCTTCCGCGCGCGCAATCTCATCGCCCGTCATGGGCTTATTGTGTGAAAAGTCGAAGCGCAGGCGGGCATCGTCAACGGAGGAGCCTTTTTGGGCTACATGCGTCCCCAGCACCTGCCTAAGCGCCTCATGTGCAAGGTGGGTTGCGGAGTGGTTAGCGCGGATTGCGGTTCGGCGCGCACGATCCACCTCAAGCTCGGCCGCTTCCCCAGACTTGATCGGCCCATTTTCGACAACACCATAATGCACGAATAGGTCGCCCAGCTTTTTCTTGGTGTCCGACACCCGAAACGTGCTGTTTTTACCCAGCCTTATAAGCCCCTTATCGCCAACCTGACCGCCGGACTCGGCATAAAATGGCGTCTGGTTAAAGATGAGCGCGGCTTCCTCGCCTTTTTTCAGAGATTTGACCTCTTTGCCCGCCTTCACGATAGAGACAAGCTGCCCCTCCGCCTTCTCCGTCGCATAGCCGAGAAACTCCGTCGTGCCCAGCCGCTCCTTCAGCTCGAACCAGACCTTTTCCGTCGCCGCCTCGCCTGAGCCTGACCAGTTTTTGCGGGCCTCCGCACGTTGCAGCGCCATGGCCGCGTTGAACCCGTCCGCATCCACCCCGATGTTGCGCGCCTTCAGCGCGTCCTGCGTCAGGTCGAGCGGAAAGCCGAAGGTGTCATACAGCTTGAACGCCACGTCGCCGGGGAGAGACGCCCCGGATTTAAAGCCAGCCGTCGCCTCATCAAGCAAGATAAGGCCGCGATCCAGCGTTTTGCGGAAGCGGGTTTCCTCAAGTTTCAGCGTCTCGGTGATGAGCGTCTCACCGCGAATGAGTTCGGGATAAACCTGCCCCATCTCCCGGATGAGGGCGGGTACGAGCTTGTAAATCAGCGGCTCGGTCGCGCCTAGCAGCGTGCCGTGGCGCATGGCGCGGCGCATGATACGGCGAAGTACGTAGCCACGCCCCTCGTTCGATGGCAGCACGCCATCGGCGATGATGAAGCTGGCAGATCGCAGGTGATCAGCGATGATGCGGTGGCTGACTTTGTGCTTGCCTTCCGGCGCGACGCCGGTCGCATCGGCCGACGCCTTGATCAGCGCCTGAAATAGGTCGGTCTCGTAGTTGTCGTGCTTACCCTGCAGCGTGGCGGTGACACGCTCCAGCCCCGCGCCGGTGTCGATCGACGGCTTCGGCAGCGCCACCCGCTCGGTTGGTGAGAGCTGCTCGAACTGCATGAACACGAGGTTCCAGATTTCGATAAACCTGTCGCCGTCCTGGTCGGGCGAGCCGGGCGGGCCGCCAAGGATTTTATCGCCGTGGTCGAAGAAAATTTCAGAGCACGGGCCGCACGGGCCGGTGTCGCCCATCGACCAGAAATTATCTGAAGTAGCGATGCGTATGATGCGGCTTTCCGGCAGCCCTGCGATTTTCTTCCACAGCGCCGCAGCCTCGTCGTCCTCCGAATAAACCGTGGCGATCAAGCGCTTTTTGTCGAGCCCGAATTCCTTGGTGACGAGGTTCCAGGCCAGTTCAATTGCCACGTCCTTGAAATAGTCGGCGAAGGAGAAGTTGCCGAGCATCTCGAAAAATGTGTGATGCCGGGCCGTGTAGCCTACATTGTCCAGGTCGTTGTGCTTGCCGCCGGCACGCACGCACTTCTGCGAGGTGACGGCGCGCTTGTAGGGTCGCGACTCAACACCGGTGAACACGTTTTTGAACTGCACCATACCCGCGTTGGTGAACATGAGCGTCGGATCGTTGCGCGGCACCAGCGGGCTGGACTCCACGATCTCGTGGCCATGGCGCTTGAAGAATTGCTGAAAAGTGGAGCGGACGTCGTTAATGCGGGTCATGAGTTCATTCGCAAAATGGAAAGCGCTACCAGCGAGCGCACTTCTAATAAGACTGGAATTGCCGCCGCCGCAATAGCAAGACGGCAATTTCCAACTGGTTGCTGGTCGAAAACCTTCACATTCTGCCGTACACCAAAGCGACACGCGATGCAGCGTTGGCCAACAAAAGGTTAAGTGCGGCTAAGTTACGAGCGCGCCTGTTTCTTCCCGTTAATTGGCTTGACCACGCTTTCCACTTCCGGCGCTTCGCCGTCCTCTTCCGCATCGCCTGGCCCGCCATCGAGCATTTGTTTGGCGATAAGGCCGGCGTTCTGGCGAACTGCGCGTTCAATCGTTTCAGCAATAGTTGGGTTTTGCTTCAGGAACATCTTGGCGTTTTCTCTACCCTGCCCTATGCGCTGGCCATCATACGAAAACCACGAACCCGACTTTTCCACCACGCCCGCTTTGACGCCCAAGTCTACCAGTTCGCCAACCTTGGATATGCCCTCGCCATACATTATGTCGAACTCGACCTGTTTAAACGGCGGCGCCACCTTGTTCTTCACCACCTTCACGCGGGTCTGGTTGCCGACCACCTCGTCGCGCTCCTTGATGGAGCCGATGCGGCGGATGTCAAGGCGCACGGAGGCGTAGAATTTCAGCGCGTTGCCGCCACTCGTTGTCTCCGGGTTGCCAAACATGACACCAATTTTCATGCGGATTTGGTTTATGAAAATGACCATGGTGTGCGATTTGGAGATCGATCCGGTCAGCTTGCGCAGCGCCTGACTCATTAGCCGCGCCTGCATGCCGGGCAGCACATCGCCCATTTCGCCCTCAATCTCGGCCTTCGGCGTCAGCGCGGCGACCGAATCAACCACGATGATGTCAATCGCGCCGGAACGAACGAGGGTGTCTGTGATTTCCAGCGCCTGCTCGCCATTGTCGGGCTGAGAGATAATCATCTCTTCCAGGTTGACGCCCAGCTTCTGCGCATAAACAGTATCAAGTGCATGCTCTGCATCAATAAAGCCGCAAACGCCACCCTTTTTTTGCGCTTCCGCAATCACATGCAGCGCCAGCGTTGTTTTGCCGGAAGACTCCGGCCCGAAAATTTCGATAACGCGGCCACGCGGCAATCCCCCAACGCCAAGGCCGATATCCAGCCCAAGCGAGCCTGTGGAAATCACCTCCATCTCGGCGGCTTTCTCGTTCTTGCCGAGCCGCATGATCGAACCTTTACCGAAGCTCCGTTCAATCTGGCCGAGCGCGGCCTCTAACGCCTTTTGCTTGTCCATAACGCTATTCCCCATCCAAATACCTGTTGCCGCAGATTGTATGCATAACTTGACTCGGCTGCGTTTAAACAGTTTATTAACTAAATGTGCACAGTTTGTTCCTTAACGCAACAGGCTTCTATTTGCCAGACATCAAGAATCGCAAAAGTGTTGCGCGTCGCATTGCATGAATACTAACCGGGCGCTGACAAGGCTTGTTTGACCGCCTCCGCTAGTTGTTTGAGCGAGAACGGCTTAGGCAGAAACGCGAACTGCTCGTTCTCAGTAATGGCGCCTTTGAAAGCGTCCTCGGCGTATCCGGAAATGAAAATGAATTTGATGTCCGGGTTCTGCGCGCGCAGTCGCTTCAGCAGTGCCGGGCCATCCATTTCCGGCATAACCACATCGCTGATAACGAGATCGACTTCGCCAGCATGCTGCTTCATGGTTTCCAGCGCATCGAGACCACTAACCGCCTGTAGTACCCGATACCCCCGTGTGGCCAGTGCGCGGGATACGAAAGCACGAACCGCCTCCTCGTCCTCAACCAGCAGCACGGTGCCGGAGCCGGTCAGATCACGCGCCTTCTTTTTCTTTTCTGTTTTGGCGGGCGGGGCTTTTTTGTCGGTCTCCACGGGAACGTGACGCGGCAGATAGACTTGGAAGGTTGTGCCGACGTCCAGCTCGCTTTGGACGACGATATGCCCGCCGGTTTGCTGAACGATGCCATAAACCGTAGACAACCCAAGTCCGGTGCCTTTGCCCACTTCCTTGGTCGTGTAAAACGGCTCGAAAATCTTCTCCAACTTATCCGCCGGAATGCCGCAACCGCTGTCGCGCACCTCGCACAGCACATACTCGCCAGGCGCCAGGCCGGAGCCGCCCAGCTTCATGGCGTCGCGCTCGCTGATATTCGCGGTGCGGATGGTGAGCAAGCCACCTTTCGCCATGGCGTCGCGCGCGTTCACGGCAAGATTGATGATGACCTGCTCAAGCTGGTTTTCATCCGCCTTGATCTGCCACAAATCCCGTCCGTGAATGACCTTGGACGTGATTTTTTCGCCCAAAAGCCGATCCATGAGCACTGTCAAATCCTCGATGACATCGGTCAGCGACAGAACGCTCGGCCTTAGCGTCTGCTTGCTCGAAAACGCCAGCAACTGACGAACCAAGCCTGCTGCCCGGTTGGCGTTCTGCTTGATATTCATGATGTCTTGAAACGCCGGATCGCCCGGCCTGTGCTTGACTAGGAGCAAGTCCGAAAAGCCGATAATTGCGGTTAAGATGTTATTAAAGTCATGAGCGACGCCGCCGGCAAGCTGTCCAACAGCCTGCATTTTCTGGCTTTGAGCGATCTGCTCCTCCAATGAGCGTTGCTCGGAGGTGTCGACGCCGTAAATCAAGGCGTGCCACTCGCCCGCAGATTTGCCGGGTGGCGCAGGGCATATGTAAAGTCTGCCCGTCTTTTGCGTATCGCTGGCGAGCGTGATCGCCACGGGAGCAGCGCCGGGCTTATTCGCGGCCGCCTTCTGCAAGGCCTTGAGAAGCAGCCCCCGCGACTTTTCCACGACCAGGTCTACAATTGAGACGGAGGGATCGTGCTTGTCGTGCGGCAATCCCAGCAACTGGATCAGGCTGGAGTTCGCCGAAAGCAGTTTGCCAGAGGCGGTAGCCGTGCCCATCGCAATAGGCGCGGTGTCAAACACTCGGGCGAATTGTCCGCCAAACGCCAGCCTCTGGTCGCCGGGATAGGATTGGTTTTCCTGCCGCCGCAGCAAAATCGCAAGCAGCTTTGGATCGTCGTCTCTGGCGAGCTGCACGATTTTGTAATGCATGAGCATGGGTACGGCCACGCCGTCGCGGCGAACCATATCCAGCTCCATAACGCCGGGTGGCGAGGCGGTGTTGGAAAAGTCAAATCTGTCAGCGATGTTCGATGGCTTTTGTGATGAAAGGTCAAAGAAGTTCAGGCTTTCTTTGGCGTCCGGTGAGAGATCAAGTGTCGCGGACAGAGTATCGTTAACATAATTCACGCCGCCCGCGCGGCCTATCACGGCGACTCCGATACTTAGTTCTCCTAAGGCGGAGTCAGCGTAATTTTGTTTGGCTTGGACCTCGCGCGCCCGCATCCGCTCGCCAGTTATATCGACGACATGCCAGACCAGCAGAGTTCCACCCGCCCGCGATCCGGAAAGCCGCAATGGCCTGACGCAGACATCCAGGAACTGCACGGGCCATGCTGGCAAGCCGATGACGAACTCCTGACGCCATCCATCGCCGCGCCGCGCCGCTCGCATCAGTCGAAAAGCCTCTTCTGCGGAGCCAGCCCAAGACTCCACCATCCGGTCTAGCCCCAGCAGATTGCCGCCGCGATTCTGGATAAGGTTACGATAGGAGTGATTGGCGAACACCGCCGCGCCTTCCAGATCGGTGATGACAAGGCCGTCCGGACTGCTGCTGAACACACTCATTGCGATATCATGCGGCACGGGCTTCACGCCAAAATGAATGATGCCGCTGGCCAGGCACAGCAAACCGAAGACGCCAATGACGGCGAATAACGCCATGATGTTCATGACAGCCAGCGCGCTATGCTCGTTGAGTAGCACGGTCGCCGCGCCTATGCCGCCAATCGCGACAGAGACCGCCAGCAAAGCATGGGCCGTCCAGTTTTTTCGTGCGGGGGCACTGTAGCCGTATTGCTGCTCGGCTTGGCGAAGATTATCCATTTCGCTTCAATAGACGATTCGAGCGCTAGAACCGAATAAGGCGCGTCATAGCCACCACACTCCTTATAAATATCCACATGCAGCGTCGCCCGGGTTATTGAGTGTTAAACCTCACTCAGAAACCGTCTATAGGGTTAACGGACAGCACGCCATGAAGGGGTTAGGCATGGATTGGCTCATCGAAAACGCTTTTTACGTCATAGCGGTCGCATCCGTTGTCGGCATCGCTTTGCTTGGTTCGCTTCTGGCGGCACAGCGCAATCCGGGTGGTATGGGCTTTTTCAGTTCGCGCGATCGCCGTCTGGGTGTAGTGGAGCAGACATCGGTTGATGGGCGGCGCAAATTACTGCTCGTCAGGCGTGATAATGTCGAGCATCTGGTGCTTATTGGCGGCCCGATTGACATCATTTTGGAAACGGGAATAGCAAGTCCGACGCGCACCATCGAGGCGCTACAAACACGGGAGGTTAGCCCTCCGTTGTACACAAACGGGCATGCAGACTTATACAGACCGGTAGAAATTCCTTCGCCATCCATAACCACACAAGCACTTCAAAAGGATGAAGGTTATAGACCGCCAGTCGCGTCCCCCTTTAAAACTGCAGCCCGGCGCCTGTTTTCAAAGTTGTCGCTTCCAATCATCGCAGAGCCGCAAATTATGTCTTCTCAGGAAACGGCAGAAGTCGAAAAAAGCGTTATGGTTGAGCTGGGTGACGAGCGGCAGGCAGAAAAAATTACATGATGGCTAGGCTCTAGCCGCCAGATTTTTTTGTCAAAGCGTTTTTGATCTCGTTAAAATTGTAGGTCAGAACCTTGCTCAAACGCGACTCGCCGCGAAAGCTGGCGCGGTTGCGATGCGGATAGGCGCGAAACCATGGCTTGCGCCGCCCCAAAAACCTGCAAAGCTGATCCCAATCTGCGGTTTCCAGATCGAACACCAGCAAACTGCCAGGCTTGTCGGCGAAAAACGCGATGGCGTTGTCATTATGTTGAGTGTAGCGCTCGATATAGAAGGTTTCATTTCCCTTCGCCGGCATACCATCGCCATAAATGAACTTTGAGCCACGCCCCTGCCGTTCGCCAAAATGCGAGACAACGCTTCTGATCCAGGTTTGAGGATTGCGCCGCGCCAATATGAACTTTGCGTCGGGAAATGCGGCGTGCAACTCGTGATAACAAACACTCCACGGAAAATTGCGAAATGCGGTGTAGCGGCCTTCCGCCGCGAGGCTGACAAGAGCGGGCGCCATTCGTTCAACGGTATAAGGCGGATCGAGTTTGATGGCGCCTGGCTTGTTGAAGCGGATCGGCGGGCGTGGACACAGCCTGTAGCCCAACATTTTCATGGCGCGGCCAAGCGACATCGTGCCCGTCTTGTGCAACCCGATCAGAAATACTTTTTGCCGCATGCGCACGCCGCCAAGGATGAAAGTTTGTGAGCCATACAGCCGCAACAGTCACGATGCAAGATTTAGCCCATGCAATGGTTAGCTTGAAGTGACGCAAATGCGAGCGTTAATGCGCCGGAGATAAGAGGCTGCGATGTTGACAAGCGGTTTCCAGCATTTATCGTTGAGCGTGCGTGGCGACCATGTCTCAAGAAATCCTCATAATGCTCTCTAGCGCTATTGGGGATCTCTGGGGATACCTCAGGGGAGACTTTTACTCAGGCAACTCACGGCATGATGCGCAGTAGTCGCCTACGTGTCATCAAGCTTTACACGACGGGTTGAGGCTACTCGCCACGTAACTCTCGTCTCGGCGGAATCATGAATACATCGACATGGATCGCGCGAAATCTGGCCGCGTCATTTCTGACAAGCGCATGGACTAAAAACGATCTGCGATACGCTGCCACGAAAATACTTGGCCCCGCGACGCGAGCGTCGCAACGGGCGCTTATTAAGCAACTGTTCTATGCGCATATTGCGCCGACACCGCCATCCGAGGACTGGCTAATTTCATTCTTTTTGATGTCCGAGTGGTTCGAAATTGCGAGCCTGCGGGCGTGCGAACACCCGCGCGGCGTTGAAGCTGTCTTGACGCCTCCGCGCTTTGCGCCTTCCCAGCGGTTTGCTGATTTTGGCGCTACTAAACTCAACGCGCCCGGCGAGCTTGCCGAATGGCTGGGCGTCTAAATCGCACATCTCGACTGGTTTGCCGATCGCAAGCGGATGCAGGCCAAGACTGCAATACCATTGCTTCAGCATTATCTTACAAATTCGCGCCCAAAAAAAGCGGCCCACCTCGACTCATCGAAAGCCCGAAACCTCAGTTGAAGGCGATGCAGAGACTCATTCTGGGGGAAATATTAAGCCGCGTTCCAGCCCATGATTGCGCGCATGGTTTTGTCCGACGCCACTCGTGCCTCACCGCTGCTGAGATACACACAGGCGAACATGTTCTGATCACCGCCGATCTCAAGGATTTCTTCCTTAACACGCGGCTATCGCGCGTTCATGGCGTCTTCCGTAATCTTGGCTATCCGCACCCCGTCTCGCGACTTCTGACTACATTGTGCAGCACTTCGACCCGCAATCGTTATTCGCTAGATTGCCAGTGTCGCAGAGGCATGATTGGGAAACCCGAAAACGCCTTGCGGCGCCGCACCTGCCGCAAGGAGCGCCCACGTCGCCATCGCTGGCCAATCTCTGCGCCTGGCGCCTTGATTGCCGTCTTTTCGGTTTAGCCAAATCGTTCGGCGCCAACTACACGAGATACGCGGATGACATGGCGTTTTCCGGGGATAAAGCATTTGCCGATGGAGTTACGGGTTTCATGGCCGCGCTGGAAACAATTGCCGCCGATGAAGGCTTTGCTTTAAATAGGCAAAAAACCCGCATCATGCGAGCCCATACAAGCCAGCGCGTTACGGGTATGGTCGTCAATGAGCAGGTGAATATCGCGCGCAAGGATTACGACAGGCTGAAGGCAATTCTCCACAACTGCCGCAGGCATGGGCCGGATGCGGAAAACCGCGCCCAGACCAAGACTTTCCGCGCCCATCTTGATGGACGGGTAAACTGGATCGAGACCGTCAATCCGAATCGTGGAGTAAAACTACGACGGATATTTAATGACATTTCCTGGTAAGCGAGCAAGCTAGACTTCGCCGAAGCCGCCGCCTGTTGGCGTTTTGATGCTAATGGCATCGTCCGCGCCAACCGTGATCTGTGCGCAGCCGCCGAGCGGCTCAACAGTGCCATTGGCCCGGCGAAGCGTGTTTTCGCCTGCTTCTCCCGCCTCGCCGCCATTCATGCCGAAGGGGCGTGTACGGCGGAAGCCGGACAGGATTGCGCATTGCATGGGTTGCAAGAAGCGGATGACGCGCTCCACGCCATCGCCCGCGCTCCATCGCCCGCGTCCGCCGGAGCCGCGCCGGATAAAGAAGCGCTCCAGCAGCACTGGAAATCGCAGTTCCAGCACCTCCGGGTCGGTCAGGCGCGAGTTTGTCATATGCGTTTGCACGGCGGCGGCGCCATCAAAGCCCGGCCCGGCTGGAGCGCCGGAGCAGATGGTTTCGTAATATTGCAGCCGTTCATCGCCGAAGGTGAGGTTATTCATGGTACCTTGCGAGGAGCCGAGGCGCCCGAGCGCGGCGAACAAGGCGTTAGTAATCACCTGACTGGTTTCCACATTGCCCGCGACAACGGCAGCAGGGTAGCGCGGCGATAACATGCTGCCTTGGGGAATGATGATGGTGAGTGGGCGCAGGCAGCCTGCGTTGATGGGGATATCTTCATCAATCAGAGTGCGGAAAACGTACAACACTGCGGCGCGGGCGATTGGCTCGGGCGCGTTGAAATTGTCCGGCTGCTGCGGGCTTGTACCGGTGAAATCAATCACGGCGGACTGGCTGGCGTGATCCACCCGCACGGCGACGCAAATGCGGGCGCCAGTATCCGTCTCCACCTCGAACGCGCCATCTGAAAGCGCGCCAATGGCCCTCCGGACGCAAGCCTCACCGTAATCTTGCGCGTGGCGCACATATGCCTGTACAGTTTCAGCGCCAAACTCGGCGATCATGCGGCGCAACTCACCAGCGCCGCGGATATTGGCCGCGATCTGCGCCTTCAGATCGGCAATGTTCGCGTCCGGGTTGCGCGCGGGATACGGCCCAGCGCCGAAAAGATCACGCACGGCGTCTTCGCGGAAAGCGCCGTTTTCGATGAGTTTGAACGTGTCAATATAAATGCCTTCTTCCTCAATCGTGCGTGCGTTTGGCGTGATGGAGCCGGGCGCGACGCCGCCTACATCCGCGTGATGCCCTCGAGCGGCCACGTAAAACAGTAGGAGTTCGCCCGCATCATCGAACACCGGCGTTACAACCGTGATGTCTGGCAAATGCGTGCCGCCATTGTAAGGCGCGTTCAGCATGAAAACATCGCCCGCGCGCATATCCGCCTCAGCCTCGCGGATGACAGTTTCGACCGAGCGATCCATCGAGCCGAGATGCACGGGGATATGCGGCGCGTTCGCGATAAGCGTGCCTTGCGCGTCGAACACACCGCAGGAAAAGTCTAGCCGCTCGCGAATGTTGACCGATTGCGCCGTGTTGGCGAGCGCCGTGCCCATCTGCTCCGCGATGCCCATGAAGCGGTTCTGCATAACCTCCAGCAGCACCGGATCGGGGGTACCCTTTGCGACCGGCGCCGCTGCTTCTGGACCTTTGCGCAACCCTTCCACTTCGTTGCCGGGCTTGACCCGGCAATCCATCTCGCGATCCCTATGCGGTGTGTTTGTCTGAAGAGTGGATCCCCGGGTCTGCGCTTCGCTTCGCCCGAGGATGACGGAATTGAGGCTTCGCAAGGTTCTGCAATGAGTGAGGAGCAGGTGGTTATGCCTTGTGACGGCGGCGCACCAGCCGGGTTCGAGCACGACAGTCTGGTTCTGCTCGATGATGATCGCGGGGCCGTCTATGGGGTGACCAGGCTTCAGCGTCGCGCGCAGGTATAGGCCAGCCTCGCGCGAGGCGCCGTCTGAATAAAATCGGGTTTGCTCATGCGGCGGCGGAGCAGGCGCATCGCTAAGGGATAGCTCCGCTTCAGCGACGGGCGTTCCCGGCAGGCTCACTGCAACCTCCACGCTTTCAACGATCAGCGTCTTCTCCGGGCTGATGAAACCGAACCGGGCGCGGTGCGCGGCCTCAAACGCCGCGCGCATCTCGTCGGTCGACGCTTTCGCGATGGGCAGCGCCAGCCCCGCGCCCTCATATTTGAGATGCAGCCAAGTCTCGCGGCAGACCTTGTCCGCAGTAGCGCCCTGCGCCGCAAGCTCGCCCAAGCCATCGGCGACTAAACTCTCTTCAATGCTAAGAACGGTTTCAAGCGCCCCATCCAGCGGCCGCTCGACGCCTTGAGCCCGGATGGCGCGCGCCTCGGCAAGCGCGATGCCGTAGGCGGAGAGGACGGAGGATAGAGGATGGATCAAAATCCGCGACATTCCTAAGCGGTCAGCGACCAGGCAGGCGTGCTGCCCGCCCGCGCCTCCGAACGCGGCGAGCGTATAGCGCGTCACGTCATAACCACGCTCCACGGAGATTTTCTTAATGGCGTTCGCCATGTTCTCGGCGGCGATACGCAGGAAGCCGTCCGCTGTGGCTTCCGGCGTCATGCCAATCCGCGCAGCGAGTTCATTGAACGCCGTGCGAACGCTTTCTCCGTCGAGCGCCTCGCGGCCCTCCGCACCGAACAGTTTGGGGAAATGCTCGGGCGATATTTTGCCGACCAGCACATTGGCGTCGGTGACTGTCAGCGGGCCGCCGCCACGATAGCACATTGGGCCCGGACGCGCGCCCGCCGACTCCGGCCCCGCCCGCAGCCGCGATCCGTCGAACGCCAGAATGGAGCCGCCGCCCGCCGCAACTGTATGCACGCGCATCATCGGCGTTCGCAGCCGCACACCGGCGACTTCAGTTTCCCACGACCGTTCATAGTCGCCATCGTAGTGCGCGACGTCCGTCGAGGTGCCGCCCATGTCAAACGCGATGATCTTGCGAAAGCCTGCGATCCCGGCGGTCTCGACAGCGCCCACGACGCCGCCCGCCGGGCCGGACAAAATCGCATTGCGCCCATGAAACGCGCTCCCCGCCGTCAGTCCGCCGGATGACTGCATAAACAGCAACTGCGCGTTCTGCGTATCCCCGCCGCCGAGTAGCGCATGCTGCAACCCGTTCACATAACCGCGCAGGACCGGCGAGAGATACGCGTCCACCACCGCCGTATCGCCGCGCGAGACGAACTTGATCAGCGGGCTGACCTCGTGGCTGGCCGAAACTTGAGTGAACCCGACCTCGCGCGCGATCTCCGCCGCCCGTTGTTCATGATCGGGATAGGCGTAAGCGTGCATGAACAGGATGGCGACCGCGCGAATGCCGTCGTCATACGCGGTCTGAAGCGCGGCGCGCGCTGCCGCCTCGTCAAGATCGCGCTCCACCGCGCCATCCGCCCGGACGCGGCCCGCCGCCTCGGCGACGCGCTCATAAAGCATCGCGGCCTTCTCGATGCGCAGCGCGAAGATTTTTGGCCGCGCCTGATAGCCGATTTCAAGTGCGTCCGCGAAACCCCGCGTGGTCAGCAGCAGCACGCGCGCGCCCTTGCGCTCCAGCAGCGCGTTGGTGGCGACGGTCGTGCCAATCCTGATCTGGCCGACGGAGGCCGCCGGAATGACCGCGCTTGCGGGGAGGCCAAGCAATTCGCGAATGCCGTGCGCCGCCGCGTCAGCATAGTGCGACGGGTTTTCGGACAGCAGCTTGTGGACGCGGATCGAGCCATCCGTCGCGCGCGCCACGATGTCGGTGAACGTGCCGCCGCGATCAACGGCGAACTCCCACTTCCCCGCTTGCGCCATTCCGTGTCCCATCTATTCGGTAGGCGAGAACGCCTTCGTTGCCGCTTTGCGTTTGCCGTGCAGGATACGCAACACCGTTACCTTGTCCGAGCTACTCGCATAATCGTAAATGAGGAGGTAGGGAGCAATAATGGCCACGCGGGCTATCGCCCCAAGCGCAGGCTGCAGCGAACCAATTTCTGGATAATCTTGCAAGCGCTTGATGGTGTCGCGAAATCGAAGCGCATATTTTTCCGCGATCGGCGCGCCAGCCTCCCGCTCCAGATAGCGCAATATGTCATTGCGATCTTGCCGGGCGTCCGCGCTGACAATAATGCGCGTCATCGCGCGCGAAGCGCTGCGGCCTTAATTTCCAGTTCTGCGACAAACTCATCGCCAGAAATAGAATCTCCCGCAGCAACAGACCGCCGGGCTTCTTCGACCAAGGGCTTGGCCCAGGTCAGGTCATCCTCGGACGCTGCTTTTAGATCTGCAATTGCCACCGCAATAGCCTCTTGAACCGACGCAAAATGCCCAGCAGCCACCTGCGCGTCCAACCACGTCTTATGTTCTGCGGGTAAAATTATGCTCATAGAAGCACTATAGGCAATAAGCTCGCGCGCGCAATAAATTGCAATTATTTGTTTGCGAGGAAGGAGCAGCATCCGATGTCGAAATCGTCGATTACCATAGATGAAATGAGCGGCCTATTACCCAACCCGCATCCGGGCGAAATCCTTTTCGAGGAATTCCTGAAGCCCATGGGGCTGAGCCAGAACTGCGTGGGGCGTGAAATCCACGTTCCGCCCCGCCGCATCAACGAGCTTGTGCGCGGCAAGCGCGCGGTGACCGCCGACACGGACTTACGCCTCGCGCGCTACTTCGTCCTGTCCGAGGGCTTCTTCCTCGGCCTGCAAACGGATTACGACATAATGAAGCGGCGTAAAATTAGCGCCGATCTCGCAACAATCTTGCTCTACGCCCCCCCCTAGAAACACCCCTATAATCAAAAATTCTATAGAACTCTGCCGTGACATACAGCCAACACAAGGGCATCGATCACTGATGTGAACAATGGAGCTTGATATGCCTGTAGACCCTAAAACCATTAAAGAAAAATACTACAAACCAGGCTCGCATACCAACATAGAGAGCGTCATGCATAGCTTTAGTTTAGAGCGCAGGGTGGCTTTTGGAATTTTTAAGGATCTCCAGAAAGAAGATTATGGGAACTACAAAATAGGGTGCGGATCTAGTGAATTGACTCCAACGTTTGGAACCCACGTTTAACGGCGGCGATGATCTCATCGGGGTCTTTTTTCCAGATGAACGGTTTCGGCTCTTGATTATGCTCTTTCAAGAAGCGGTTGATCGCGGTT
>Ga0163154_10001738_pt1 | contig 33236 bp, 31 predicted proteins | sample OliLakLV19MP9P1_FD_148649 | JGI IMG/M metagenome (GOLD analysis project Ga0163154, IMG submission 148649) | Freshwater microbial mat bacterial communities from Lake Vanda, McMurdo Dry Valleys, Antarctica - Oligotrophic Lake LV.19.MP9.P1 | ecosystem: Environmental > Aquatic > Freshwater > Lake >... | reverse complement strand
AATTTGAGCCGGTGACGACGTGGCAGCGGGAGTAGCGGCCTCGAAACCTGGTTTTGGCGCAGCCACAGACGTTAAAGATGTAGTATCGGGCGATGCGGCATCAGGCGCTGGGACTTGACCGGGAGCGGATGCTTGTAGGTTAGGATCCTGTTCGACGGTATTTTCTGGTGATGTTGATTTTGTTCCCCTACGTGAGGGTGACCTGCGTGTCCTTGTGACTTTTCCAGTACGTGGCATAGCTTTCCTTGCGCTTCTTTTTAAAGAGCTTTAATCAATTAGATATAAGAGTTTTATGATGTTAACACTGAGTTTTGACCCAAGTTGGCGATTAACCGGGAATCCTGACAAGAATGAGCTCAGGAAATCAGATGTTGAAAAACCTATGCCAATTCCTGAGATCATGCAAGCATTATTTGAATTTTGATTTTCGACCATGTCTTTTGTTATTTTTAACGACCCAAGCTTAATTGCGATCCACAAGCCCTCCGGCCTCAATACGCATCGTCCCGACGACCTTGCTCCCGAAGGGGTTTACGAGTGGCTCCAACGCCACTTCCCGCTTTTCCCCATCTCCATCGCTCACCGGCTCGATAAAGAAACATCCGGAGTTCTGGTCTTTCCCGCGTCGTCCCATTGCGCCAATGTATCGGGGCAATTTGAACGCCGCGAGATTCGGAAAACATATTTCTTCCTTACTCGCGGTAAACCACCCAATCCCGAATGGTCATCAACAAACCCAGTCCAAGGCCAAAAAGCGCAAACTAGATTTGTCGTGGATAAACATATCAGTAATCAGCTATTTTTGTGCCGCGCATACCCCATTTCTGGGCGAACTCATCAAATCCGCCAACATGCAGCTGCTTCAGGTGTCCCTATTTTAGGGGATACACCTTACGGAGGCCCTCCGGCGTCTCGGTTGTTCCTGCACAGCCAGCAGTTGATTATGAAGCATCCGGTCACCGGCAAGGAACTTGTCCTTGAGGCACCTTTTCCTGAATCCTTCTTAAACCCCGATAAACCTTGGGAACATTCTGCACACATGGAGGACCCAGATTTTATCACGACCGCGCACAGGTTTTCCGTAAAAGGATTTTCTAAACCTGTGACCATAGAGCAGCTGGGCGAAGTTCTATTAATTCATGATCAACAAGTTCCCGATCAAGATGTCATTCAATTTGTGGCCTCGAGGCATCCCGGTAAGCCCTTGTATCTGAAAAAGGTGCGCAAGGAGATCCGGGGAGAGTTACCGGCCCAAGAACATCTAGCGGGGCCCGTGGTTGAAAGCGCGATTACTGTAAAGGAAAACGGATTAACGTATAAGTTGAGTTTGGCTGAAGGGTATTCGACTGGTTTATTTTCAGACCAACGAGAAAACAGATTTTCCCTCATGAACTGGGCCCGATCGCACCAAGGAACACCAAAAGTCTTAAATCTTTTCTCTTATACTTGCTCCTTTTCTGTCGCTGCCGCCGCTGCCGGGGCCAGTACCGTGAGTGTGGATCTTTCCAAGAAATATTTGGATTGGGGTCGGGAAAACTTTGCGCTCAATAACATGCCGCTTGAGAATCATGATTTTATTTTTGGGGATGTGTTTGATTGGCTGAAACGGTTGGGTAAGAGGCAGGGAAAATATGATCTCATCATTGTTGATCCTCCCACTTTTTCGACATCAAAAAAGAGTGGAAGTTTCCGGGTCGAAAAGGATTTTCCAGAGCTGATTAAAGGATGTTTACAAGTAATGACACAAAAAGGAAAGCTCCTTTGCTCGACCAACAACCATACCTGGCCCCCAGCCGCATTTGCAGGGTGCATCAGCTCTGCCGTAAGGAACAGCGGCTGGAAAGTGACGGACACCCGATATCAATCGTTGCCCTTTGATTTCCTGATAACGGAGGACGACCCTGTCCGCCCCTACTTGAAGACACTCTGGTTGGATGTTGAAAAGAAATAAGTTCTCTGAGCCCTTGGCATATCAACAGTAGGGAATGTTTTCCAAGTCTACTGAACTCTCAAGATATGAAGATATAGTTAACCCCCGGAATTTCGGACATATGAGTTCACCCTATCATGCTCTTTTGCAAGCTTAACGCCCCGAGTTGAGTCGGATGGCTGGTGGGAGCGTGTTGCTTGCTGACTGTGGGTTACCTGACGTACTAAAACTTTTCAGTTTTACCCTCGTCCAAGATTCGCAAGCGGGAGGTGACCGCATGTTTGAGGGCGGCTTTTACAAGGCGTTGTAGGGGTTCTTCAATGGGCTCGTAACTAAAGCGGAACGATCCATAGTGCATGGGAATCAACCATTTCGACTGGAGGTCTTCAAACGCTTTTACCGCGTCTTCTGGGCCCATATGGTGGTCCTTTCCCGATGGAGTTTCGTAACATCCTATAGGAAGAAGTGATATTTCTGGGGCGAACCGTTTTCCGATTTCTTTGAACCCATGAAAATAAGTGCTATCCCCACAATGATATAAGGACCGATTTTTATATTGAATAATGTACCCACCGAATGTGCGGTGTTTGTCTGCCAGGACCCTAGCTCCCCAGTGAGCTGCCGGGGTAAAAGTAATTTTTAAATCTCCAAATTCGAGGGTTTCCCAGTGGTCCAGCTCTGAAACATTGGCAAATCTCAGTTTCCTAACGAGGTCCGAACATTTTTTCGGAACAACAATACTTTGATGACTCGCCACTTTTTTCAAGCTCGGCAGATGCAAATGATCAAAGTGCGCGTGTGTAATCAGTACAATGTCACAAACAGGCATGTCTTTGACATTGAACCCCGCTCTACGTAACCGTTTAAATCCCAATATCCAGTTGGCGAAATTGGGGTCGATCAAGATATTGTGTTTTTGTGTTTGGATCAAAAACGAAGCGTGCCCGATCCAAGTAATGGCAAATTCGTCCGACTTAAGTTTCGGAAAACGGGGCGTAAGCTGTTGCCCGGAACGAGGCGTGAAGAGACTCGGAATCATAATTTCCGAGATGAAATTACGTTCGTGCCATTTTTTTCGCTGGCCTGACTCTGGTTCGGTCACAAGGTGTAACTCTACTGCAGGAACCGAGCACTTCAAGCTTACGTTCATAAAAACAGGGGGGTTGACGGATGCCACAAATCAAAGAGAATGTGCAGAATGCCACAGAACCATAAAAAAGTTCTTCGAAGAGAAATCCGCTTACGAATTGCACAAATGAGTCCTGAGTCCCAGAAGGGGGCATCAGACTGCATCATTGATCAATTAGTCCAGGGCCCATGGTTAAGCCAAGCTCGAATTATCGCCCTCTACGCGTCGATTAAAGACGAAGTTCAGACGAGTGCACTTCTGCAGGAATTGTACGCACGACCGGGTTTGACGGTTTTGCTGCCTCGTATTACCGGGGACGAACTTAAGTTTTATAGGGTAACGGACACGCAGAGTCTCATACCGGGGTACTCTGGGATATTGGAACCCGATCCGGATAAGCATCAGTTCACACCGCTTTCGCAAGCGGACCTGATTTTAGTCCCCGGACTGGCATTCGATGAGCATTTGAATCGATTGGGTAAGGGAAAAGGACATTACGATCGTGCGTTAGGCGAGTGCAAACCGGCTACAATACGTGTGGGATTGTTTTTCGAGGCGGCAAAATTGGAGAAGGTTCCAGTCGAGGATCACGACCAACCTTTAAATGTGGTCATTACCGAGAAGAAGATTTACCAGAAATAATCTGGTCATCGAATAGGCTTAAAATACCCAGGCTTCTCCCTTGGTCGCGCGTTGTCTATCGCGGTGGGAGCCTTCGATTTGCGCGGGGAGAGGTACTTGTCGTACGCTTCGTTCAGGATCTTTTTGATGTGCCGGTCATTCAGTTCTTTGGCCGCGTTTGTCATCTTTTAAGATAACTTCATTCTGAATTTTTTCAAATTACATTTTTTACTAGGCAGAGCATATGCATCAAAATAACTGGTTCGTGGTCCGCAATACGCTATACCTTACTTTATGGTGATGCAGAAGATTAAGACAGCTGTCGAAATGTATACCCTGCTTCCTAGGTATAAGGAAATTATAGCTGTGCTTTTTAAATACGGGTTTGGGGAAATACTCGAATTGGTCCATTTAAAGAAGCGCCTCGATATTGAGGATGACCCCGAAAAGCAAAATAAAGATTTTCATAGTAAACCCATGCCGGTCCGGTTTCGACTCGCCCTTGAGGAGCTGGGTCCCACCTTCGTCAAGTTCGGGCAGATCCTCAGTTCACGGCGAGATTTGGTCACAGATGAGATACTGGAGGAGCTCACCAAATTACAAAACGAGGTGCCGCCTTTTCCGGGGGAAGAAGCAAAACGAATCATCGAACATGATTTAGAATGTCCTCTCGACGAAATCTTTTTGGAATTCGAAATAGTTCCTATTGCGGCTGCCTCTATGGCGCAAGTTCATAGAGCAGTACTCCAAAGCGGAGAAGTTGTGGCCGTCAAAGTCCAGCGACCGGGGATTAAGGATAAAATTGATTCTGACCTTCACATTCTTCAAGACGTCGCAAAGCTCATTGAAAAATACTCTGAGGAACTTAAAGTTCTGAATCCTGAAGATGTGGTAAAGGAGTTCGCAAAAACTATTCGCGCTGAACAGGATTTTCGAATTGAAGCGCAAAATATTGCACGGTTTGGAAAGCAGTTCAGTCGCAGTACTTTTGTTAAAGTCCCCAAGGTTTACGAGGATCTTTGCACCGAACATGTCCTGACAATGGAGTTTCTCGAATGTCATAAAATTGAAGATCCCGAATACATTAGGAAGCAGGGCATTGATCCCATTAAGCTTTCCGAACGGTTATCACGCTTAATTTTTCAGCAGATTTTTGAGTTTGGTTTTTTCCATGGCGACCCTCATCCAGGGAATATCGGAGCTACAAAAAATGAAACGGTTGTGGTTTACGATTACGGGATGATGGGCAACCTGACGATTGAGTTCCGTCAGGATATTGCCACGCTCATCGTTGGCTTGGCTGAGAAGGATCATCGTCGTGTGTCTCAAGCCCTTCTTGGGATGTCTGTTTCTGGATTCGCCGAGGACCTTCCAAAGCTGGAAAGTGATGTAGTTGTATTTTCCGAGCAATACTTGGATAAGCCATTAAAGGATTTAAAGCTCGGGTACGTTTTTAATCGATTGATTCATCTTCTTGCTGAGCATCATCTTCGGATGAAAGGCGAGTTTTATCTTGGCATTAAAGCACTCACTCAGGTTGAAGCCCTCGGGCAAATTCTGAATCCAAATTTGAACTTTGTTCGGTTCGGGAAACCTTTTGCCACCAAGGTGATGATTGATAAATACGACCCCGCTAAAATTTTCAAAAACTTTTACTTCGGTGCTATTGAGTGCGTTGAATCACTTAAAGATTTCCCGATCGAACTTCGGAACTTTGCGCGCCAAGTTAAAAACGGCCAGTATTCCATTCCGCTTGAGCATAAAATTGATCCAGAAGGCTATGAACCACTTCGGCAGACCTTAAACCACATCGCCAATCGAATCGCAAATGCCTTGATTACCTCTGCACTATTGATCGGTTCAAGTATCCTCTGCCTCGCCAAAGTCCCGCCTGTGGTCCACGATATTCCGCTCCTCGGCGTTATCGGTTTCGCCATTGGAACGTGGCTGGGGATTCGACTTATGCTCGCGATCTGGAAACGCGGCGGATATTAAGTTGGAATTATAGATTTATCATTTTTCGAGTTTGGATACCCTTTATTCCATGAAACTCGATCCAGTTCAGCAGGCGTTCGTGTCATGCGCTTTTGGAATCCTAATCACTTGCCGCAATTCCCAGGTCTCCATTGTTGTACCTGATAACCACCCTATCAAAACTCAATTATTTCAGATCATGACCATTCACTGTATTGCCAGTGCTTGGTGCTGTAAAACCAGAGAAAAAACGAATGATGTGAAAAGGCTCGTTTTTGAAATACAAAAAGGCAAATGACGCTGGATCATTTGCCTTTTCTATAATTTGCCTGAGCAGTAGTTTTACATTTTTTTAATGGAATTATGCGCAGCGATTGCGCCTTCGCGAACTGCGCCGCCCAGAACTTTGGCTGTGGAATTTATGGCGTCGTACGCCTTTTTCTTAACCGCCGCCCGGCCTTTGGCGCCTTGTTTAGAGCCCATGCTAATGCCTTGCTTGAGTAGTTGGCTTGCGGTATCGATCAAATTCATCGCCTTCTTTGCAGCAGCGTCGTATGCCTTTGGATCACGAGCTGATTCTTTCTTTTTGGCAGTTGTTTTTTTCTTAAGAGGAGCTGCCTTCCTCGTTGATGTTGTTGTCTTGATACTTGCTGTTACCTTTTTTTTCTTAGTAGCCATATGATCTCCTTGGTCTTGTTAAAATCTTTTGAATCTTTTGGAAAGGGCCGTGGGCTCTCGGGCCCCGTGTCATTCTCTGCCGGTAGCAAGGCAGGAATGAACTTAAAAATGGTGGGTTGACTGGGACTCGAACCCAGGACCAATGCCTTAAAAGGGCACTGCTCTACCAACTGAGCTACCAACCCTAGGAAGTGGAGCGCCGGAGAATGCCAAAGTGGCGTAACCATGTCAAAGGGTTTTTGTATTCTATTTAAATTGACTATATGTTCCATGCAGAAAGTGAGATTTCTATATCAGCAGGAATCGTGCAAGATTCGCGAGATTTTGCTTCTGCACGTATTATTCGAGTCTCTGAAGGAAAAAGGACTAGGAAGTTGTCGCTACACTTGAAATCAAAGGTTTCTCCTTCTTCTGACGAGTCATTTGATATAGTGACATACAACGCAGGTACCTTTCCGGTATTTGTCACATTTATCGACCAAAACTTGGAAAGCCCGTCTACTTGGCCTTTTTCAATTTTTGCTTCCAGGGTCGTTTTAGCTTGATGCATCAATGGGCCAAAGGGGTGATGCGACCAATGGCGCTCACTCACCGTGCCGCGTCCACTATATTCCACGATGTTGGCTAATAAGGTGTGGGAATATTTCCATCGACGGAACAGAGTTTCTGGAAATTGTTGTCCACCATAAGGACCGGCGAATGCGACGACGCGTCCTTTCCCGATGCGGCGTTCGGCTAACACAGGTTGCGGGCCTTCTACGCCTAATATATCACCCTCTAACCCCGGTTGTGTGGCAATGCGAATACCTAAAATCGGAGCGTTCTCCATGTTTATGCCCGTCCAAATAGCGTGCTCCTTGAGCTTCTGAAATCCACCGCCCTTGATGTTCCATGGGGCATCTTCGTTCTTACTTCCAATGCTCCATTGGCCGTTATGCTCATCGCTATTACTATAATAGTTAGGGCTAAAATTAAAGGGCAGTAACTTCTCCAGTTCAGACCCGCGCAAGTCGTCCACTTCATATTTTCCGGACACATAAGCAGAGGTGTTGTACCCGAAATAAACAAAACCGGTGCCTTGTTCGATCGCTTCCCTGAGCTCTTTAAAGAAAACGTTACCGCCGAGTGAAGTGATCGGATTAAAGACAGGTCCGAGCACCACGACATCGTAGGATGCCAGCGAATGGAGTCCGGATTTGCACTGATGCAATGGATCAACTTCTACGGTTTTAAGGTCAAAGTTGCATGAACGGTAAAACTCATGGATGACCTTACTCTCGTAACAATCGCCGGACACAAAAAGCACTTTGAGTGGGGGCGTGTCAGCCCTTGGGAGTACAAAGAAAACGTACTCGTTTCGAAGGTCCTCAGCTCCCGCTTTTCCGTGTAAACGCAAATAAAACAATGATCCTTTTTGAACAATTGCTTCAACAGTTCCTAGATGAACAGAGTATCCATGGCTTTTGCCTGAGAAGGATTTCGAAGCGACTATTTTCCCTGACTCATCAATGATTTCGGCTGAGCCGTTGAATGAAGAAACTTCATCCCCCTCCTTCGAAAAGTAAATATCCGCCTTAAAAGTTGAACCCTCAGCAAAAACAAAACTCTCAAACCGGGCGGAAATGAGGTGCTTGGCGCATGCCCGGCGGAAAGTGAAGAAGGAATGTTTTGGGATCAAGAAACTGTCGAGGGTGCCCCAGTTAAAATCAATCCATGGCTCGTTAAACTCCCATGTGGTGAAACCGCTCATGATGGGTTTTTGCCTACGGAACTCCTCAACGAGATATTGATAACCCATAGCCTGCACCCACTGAGTGGACTTAATGGTGGAATCGATCGTCGCTTTTTCCCGTGGATTAAACAGGTCAGAGTACGTCTCGGTCACTGCGAAATAACCGGGATCTGGCATACGATGTTTCCATGTGCTGCCAAACAGGTCGTTAATTTGATCTTCATTCAACTGTTTGCGCAAACCTTTGAGTGAAGGTGCCGCGCACACCCCGCATTCTGAATTAAAAATTGTTTTGCATGAGTTGTACCGTGCGAAATGATCAAGATCGACATGCCATGGTCCGTGTACTTCGGGGTTAACAGGGCTCGACCAATGGAAATACTGGTTTGATCCCAGCTCCTTCATGATCCGGTTCATCTGGTGAAAAACAGGATCATTGTATCGGTTGCTTACGCCATGTTGAAGAAGTTCATTCCCGCCGTTCATGCAAACCACGGAAGGATGAATGCTGATCTGTTGAAGGACGTTTTTGAGTTCCTTTTCTAACCGGAGTTGCATGATCAAACTTTTGTCCATTGCCGCAAAGTTCAGGAAATCCTGCGAGATCATGATTCCTTGGAGATCCGCTTCCTCGAAAAACTCGTCACCTGAAAGGTATCCGCCGCCCCACACACGCAAAGTATTGTTATGTGATTCCGCCGCCCTTTGCATAAAGCTTCGGAGATAACTCCCTTTCCAGTCCGACCAAAAAAGTGTCGTTGGAACCACGGACCCACCCATGGCGAAGACTTCCTTACCGTTTACGAAATGTGTAAAGTTGTAATGTCCGCCTTCGCGAGGGCGGTCAGGCCATGTTTCGCCCGCTTCACGGATTGCGTCCACACCCTTAAAATACTCCTGACCGTAACTCTGGTTTTCATACGGATGCCAATCCAAAGCTGAAGGAACCGGTCCTTGTTTAAAGAACTCGTTGTGCAGACGTTCAAATTTGCGGAAGCCGGTGACTACAGAAAAAACATTCCCACCGCATTCGATTGTCAGAATATAACAATGGGGGATTCCGATATGCAGAGGGTACCAAAATTTAACCGGTACCTGCGCCAGTGAAACTTTATGAGGGCCATCTCCTGCCAACCACTGACCTGAAAACGAAAAGGATTCACCTTCAAAGTTTTTCGGGGTCAGCGTGGCTTTATAATTTGCATCACCCCAGCTCACGGTATCAAAAATAAAATCACCTGTGATGGAGGACACCTCTTTGGAAACAGCATATTCGGAGCGCGCAAATTTAATCAAAGTTGAATCTGCAAGTATCAATTCAGGGGCAATGGCAAGCCCTGTGGCGAGCATATAAGGATTCTGGTCGCCGCCATAAAGCATTCGTGATTTGAGGGATTGTGGAGTCGCTTTTGCCAACCCTGCTTTGCCCATATTCATGTTGGCAGAGTCTGAGCCCAACTGATTTTTCATCGCCTCCTTCTGGGACTGAAAATCATTCACATCGCAGGCCCAGAGTCGGATGGACAATTTTTGAGAGGGCTGGGAAGAAAGAAGGGCAGTGATATCGAAATAGTGGAGTTGATTAAAACTCTCGCTGCTGGCGAAGTGAGTCCCATTGAGGAAAAACTCTGCCAATTGATCGACCCCTTTAAATTTCAGGAAAACACGTTGATTCGGATTGAGGTCAGGTTTGGTGAATTCGGTATTGAACCACCACTCGCGAGCCGACACCCAATCGGATTGTTTAGAGTTATCACCCAACCTCGGGTTTGGGCATTTCCCATTGAGGAACATAAGATGACGGGTATCCATCGGTAAGGAGAACGAAAAGGTCTCGCGGGAATCAGAGTTGTGAAATTCGCGGTGAGCGCTGAACTCCTTGTGAAAAGCGGTCCAGTTTTCGGAAAGTTTAATTGATGAGGTGTGTTTCATAGAGCTAAATAAACGTTGGTAGCAACTACATGCATTAATTCAATGGAATTTTTAGGGGTCCAACCAGGTTGAAGCAATTGGCTGAAACGAGGGGAGAAGCTTTTGGGAAAGTGCGCTGAATCTTGGGCGGATGGCGATGGGGGCACATCAACTTGACGTCGTGCTTTGAGGGTCAGTGATGCAACTGGCCTTACAACAACCTAATGGCAGACCGCTCTATTAAGCCGCAACTTTGGGAACTTCAACACGCATGGGTTCAATGATGGAAACGATGTTGCGCATTTCTAGGTCCGTCAAAATCCAAAGTCCAAGTTCGGGGTGTTCGAGGTTAAGGCTCGTCATTGGGCAAGTCTTTTTCGGCATCGATTGAAGAATTGATTTCCCTGGGCCTTCTTCGAGATCCTGCGGGATGTCGACAAGGCGGACGTAAAGTTTGTCGATTTTACTTTTGCGTGAATGAAACCGACGCCCCCGTTCAATCTGTTTTTCGATTTCGACCCGGCACATATCCCAATCCCCATCCACGTTAGGAGGCATGTTCAGGTCTTCGGTTGGTTCGCATACGATTGAAGCGTTTGATGCTATGCGAAGAATGGCTTCGAGTCCGTAATACTGGTGACTCGCACCCATGGCGCTTGCCCACACGATTTGCCCGTTGTAATGCTGGGTATAGCCGGTGAAACTATCGCTTTTCCAAAGAAAGCAGCCATCGTCGTTTGTCAGTAATTTTTCGAACATGTTTACCGTAGGAGTCAGAAATGCGTCGGCGCGGTGCGCAGGTAAAAGTAGGCGACGCTTTATATAAAGCTAACACCAAACTAGTTATTAGCAAGGCACAATTTGGTGTTGTGTCTTGTGACCAAAATGAACTGCCACCTAAGCCCGTAAGTATGTAGTCACTCTCTGAATTCCACGCTTCAAAGATTATAGTTTTTCACACGAAGACACGAAGGAAGGAACCAAAATATTCGGCATGACTGAGCCGTGAACGTGAGGTAGGAGAACTATGATCCGTATTATGGCGTTTGGTTGGTTAAATACTGTAATCGTCTTGGAACACTCTGGCGTTTTGGATGCGGATGAGGACGGATTCCCCTTCTTTCAGATTGAGACTATCGACTTGGCGCCTTGGCACTTCGGCCTGAATTTTTTCGGCATTATCGAGTCGGGACAGGCTGAGCTTCGCGATAGGTCCAGCGCTATGGATTTTCTGAATGATCACTTCGAGGCCGGCGGAGTGGAAGAGAGTTTTGCGGCTGATTTCGATTTCGTGAGGGCGAACAAACGCGAGGGTTTCGGAGTGGTCGACAGTGGCGTGACCTTCGAGGACCATTTCAGTTCGACCAAACTTGATTTTGCCTTTGTTAATTGATGCGGGGAGGACATTCACATTTCCGAGAAAGCGATAAACAAACGGTGTGGCCGGGGCGTCGTATACCTGCTGGGGAGTGCCGATTTGTTCAATTTTCCCTTGGTTCATGATCACCACTTGATCCGCGACTTCCAGAGCTTCTTCTTGGTCGTGGGTCACAAAGATGGTGGTTAGCCCGAGATCCTCATGCAATTGGCGAATCCACCGGCGCAGTTCTTTTCGTACTTGGGCGTCGAGTGCGCCGAACGGTTCGTCAAGGAGCAGGAACCGGGGATTGACCGCGAGTGCACGCGCGAGGGCTATGCGCTGAGATTGACCACCCGATAGCTGGTTCGGATACCGATGTGCGAGGTGCTCTAGCTGAACTTTTTGTAGGAGGTCCATGACCTTCTCACGAATTTCGCTTTTGGATGGGCCTTTGCTTTTGATGGTCAGTCCAAACGCCACGTTCTGGAAGACGGTCATATGCCCGAACAGCGCATAATTCTGGAAGACAAACCCGACCTGCCTTAAGCGCGTGGGGACGTCGGTAATATCTTCATTGTCGAAAAAGATTTTTCCACAATCCCCAAACTCGAGGCCTCCCAGAATACGGAGCAGAGTCGTTTTGCCGGATCCTGATGGCCCGAGCCAAGCCATCAGTTTTCCGTTGGGTACAGTTAAACTGACATCGGAGAGTGCGGCGAAGGTGCCAAATGATTTGGAGACGTTTTGGATTTCTATGCTCATGGAATCAGGCTTTCGAATGTAAATGGGACTCAATAAGTTGTTTGAGAATCAAAGTCACCAACGCTAAAAGCGCGAGAATGGAAGCCACGGCGTAGGCGGACGTAAATTGGTATTCGTTATAGAGCAGTTCGATATGAAGGGGGAGGGTGTTTGTTTTTTGTTGATGCCCACTAACCACGGACACAGCGCCGAACTCGCCCATGGCTCGCGCGTTACACAAAATGATTCCGTAAAGAAGCGCCCATTTGATACTCGGTAAAGTCACACGCCAAAATGTTTTCCAACCTGTGGCTCCGAGGGAAGCTGCGGTTTCTTCGTTTTGTATACCTTGAGTCTGCATGAGTGGAATGAGTTCACGAGCGACAAACGGGAAAGTAATAAATGTAGTGGCGATAATGATTCCCGGAAGGGCAAAAATAATTTTCACGTCTGCGAGTGCGGCTATTTTAAGCAGGGCCCAGTGGATGATCGGGTTTTGGTAATGCCCAGCCAAGTGACCGAACAGTTCTAAAAAGTCTTTGCCCCATGTGCCCAACCAGCCTTGACGCCCGAAGACTAGGACAAAGATCAAACCCGCAATAACCGGGGACACAGCGAAGGGAAGGTCGATTAGGGAAGTGAGAAAACTTTTTCCTTTAAATTGGAACTTGGTGAGACACCAGGCAGCCATGACTCCGAAGATCGTGTTAAGGATCACCGCCGAGCCTGAGACGATCAGAGTGAGCTTCAGGGCAGCAAGCGTGCGTGGGTCGGTGACCGCCTTGATGTAAGGTCCGATTCCGCCTTTCAACGCTTCAACAAACACTACAACAAGCGGAAGGAGTAAAAAAAGAACCAAGAACCCCACCACGATCGCTATCAAGGGAAGGCGGATCCACCAAGGATCATTTAAATGAGGTCTATCGAGTTGTGATCCGCCTTGGCTCATAAAATTTTCACTTTACCTTTCATGGACCGGCGCTGGAGAAAATTGATTACAAAGAGGAGAATGAAAGAAACGACAAGCATCACCAAAGCAAGCGCTGTGGCCCCTTGGTAATCAAACTGTTCAAGTTTTGACATGATAATAACAGGAGTGATTTCCGTTTTATAAGGAAGGTTACCCGAGATAAAAACGATGGACCCGTATTCCCCAATGGCGCGTGCAAAGGCGAGGGTAAACCCAGTAATCATCGCCGGGAACACCTGAGGGAATATGATGCGGGTGAACGTTTGGATGCGTGTGGCACCCAGCGTGGCGGCGGCTTCTTCGAGTTCGGGTTTCAGGTCTTCCATTACAGGTTGCACGGTACGTACGACAAAAGGTAAGCCGATGAATGTCAGGGCAATGACAACGCCAATCCAGGTGAACGCGATTTTGATCCCATACGGCTCGAACCATTTTCCAATCCATCCGGTGGGCCCATAGATGGCCGTTAGGGCAATGCCTGCCACAGCGGTGGGTAACGCAAACGGGAGGTCTACCAAGGCATCCAATATTTTTCTGCCCGGGAACTTGTATCGGGTTAGGACCCAAGCCACGAGCAATCCAAACACAGCATTGAGCGTGGCGGCAATGAGGGACGCACCGAAAGTAAGTTGGTAGGATGCGAGCGCGCGGGGGGCTGTGACCGTTTGCCAAAAGCCGGTCCAGCCTATGCCTGAGGTTTTGAAAATGATGGCCGACAAGGGGATAAGCACGAGCAAGCTGAGATAAATACTGACGTATCCCATCGTCAGGGAAAATCCGGGAATTGCGTGGTGTGTAGAAGGGCGGCTCATGACTAAATATCTTGGGCGATTGAAATGAGGGACCTGTACTCGTTCAGCATAGTGGTGAGCGCTACTTTTAAAGCGCTGAGCTGGGCTGGCAAAGGAGATTTTTGAGGAGTTTCAAAAACAATTTCAAAAGGACGTGGATGCATTTCCGGGGGACTTGTTAAAATGCCCGTGTACCCGGACTCAATAATACCATGCTGCGCTCCGAAACCATCGATCGTTTCATCCCGGTTCACGGGCAGGTACTTTTCAGCAGCTAACAGAGCGGGGACAAGCAGGTTTTTGGTCAAGGTCGCTGTTCCCCCAACAAAACCATATAACCCGGTGCTCGTATCGTCAGAATGTAAACTGACTATTCCCTTAAACGAGTGAGTCCACAGTTCGCGCTCGAGGATGCACACTTCAGGTTGGGAGCTGGACTTCCAAAACTCACGATTCAAATCTTTTCCGTTCCCATTCTCCCTGGTCTTGCGTTCAAGGCCCACGGGGTTACAGACCGGATATAAATAGAGTTGATACCCTTTGGCTGGGGATGGATCGATCGCGAGTTCGTTAACCCATTCAACCAACCCACTCAACGCTTCTGGTTCATCCCCATGTAACGTGGCGAAAAGGCCCACGCGCATCGGATCAACATGCGAGTCTGGCCCCACGAAAGTGTAACGGGGAATGTCGTATGTCTTGCCTTCAAAGGAAAACGACCCCGCTGAGCCTTTGCCCAACCATGGTGTGGATGCACACAGCGATTCTATTTGCTCAATTGAAGGCGTCATAGACAGAGTTCGGGCTTATTTGGTGTAAATTTTATCGAAGTGTCCGTTGTCTTCGAAGTGAAGGTTCTGTATCTTTTTCCAACCCCCGAGCGAGTCTATGGTGATGAGATTAATCTCAGGAAATTGGCTCTTAAATTTAGCGGCCACGTCTTTATTGCGGGGACGATAATAATGCTTCCCGATGATTTCTTGGCCTTCAGGGGAATAAAGGTAGTCGAGGTAGGCTTTCGCAAGAACAGCAGTTCCTTTCTTTGTCGCGTTCTTTTCGACAACGGCCACGGGTGGCTCGGCGAGAATGCTCAAGGACGGAGTGATAATCTCGAACTTACCCACGCCGACGGCGCGCGTCGAAAGCAAGGCCTCACTTTCCCATGCGATAAGCACGTCGCCAATCCCGCGTTCAATGAAGGTCGTGGTAGCTCCGCGCGCTCCGGTGTCAAGCACGGGGACGTTGGCAAAGAGAGCTGACATAAAACCGTTTATCTTTGTCTCGTCATTACCGAATTTTTTTGCGGCGTGTCCCCATGCAGCCAGATAATTCCAGCGGGCACCTCCCGATGTCTTGGGGTTAGGAGTGATCACTGCAATCCCGGGTTTAATGAGGTCATCCCAATCTTTTATCCCTTTCGGATTTCCTTTTCTGACGAGGAACACAATGGTGGATGTGTAAGGAGAACTGTTCTCAGGTAGTTTTTTCTGCCAGTTGGCCGGAAGAAGAGCCCCTTTCTCGGCAATCATATCAATATCGTACGAGAGGGCCAAAGTCACTACGTCCGCATCCAACCCATCAATCACCGACCGCGCCTGTTTTCCGGATCCTCCATGCGACTGATCCACCTTCACATCTTGGCCTTTGGTCGCTTTCCAATGTTTAACAAAAGCGGCATTGTATTCTGTGTACAGTTCGCGAGTCGGATCGTAGGAAACGTTTAATAGGGTTTGCCCATGAGTCACACTTGCGATGAGGAGCCCTGTCAAAATTAAAAAGTTTAATTTTATTGTTTTCATATTATTATTTTTCCTTGGTTTGAAATTGAGTTGGAATTATATCCCGGCTCCGTCGGTTAGCTTTTCTAAAAAGACTTCCTCGTGTGTCACAGGTGAACCTTGTAAGACGAGCGCCAAACTTGAGTTGTCCAGCAAGGTGGCTAAGTAATTCCGGGCATTGAGGAATAAACGCCGAAACCGACAAACGTGTTCCTGACTGCATTTTTGATAGTTGGATATCGAAACACAATTGATAGGAGCCAGAATTCCATCAAAATAACGGATCACTTCGCCCATCATAATCTTCGACGGGTCTCGGGCTAATACGTATCCGCCGCGCGCTCCGGACACACTGTCGACCCACGATTTTTTCTTCAAATCGAGCATGATATGCTCAAGGAACTTCTTTGGGACGTCGTTTCGCCTTGCAAGTTCACCAATCGGAATAGGTGATCCCCCATAGTTTTCAACTAAGGTAAACAAGGCCCTTAAGGCATAATCAGTTTTACGCGAGATTTTCATATACGACTTGTTTGATCGTATATGAAGTTTTGAGCTAATCAAGGGTTATTTTAAGAAAATATGATGATCTCCATTTGCCTAACGAGCTAATGGAAAATTGAGACTCACGCACTCACGCAGAGAGGAGTCATTGAAAGACTGAAGGTCTAATGTTTAAAAATAAAAAAGCCCCGCTTGTAGGCGGGGCTTTTGAATTCGAATTTTTGAAGAATTTAGATGGCTTTTTCGCCTTTTTCTTCGGTGCGGATACGGATGGCTTGTTCGACGGGAATGACGAACACTTTACCGTCGCCGATTTTACCGGTTTGGGCGGATTTCACAATAGCTTCGACCGCTTTGGTCACGATGTCATCAACGACGACGACCTCGATTTTGACCTTAGGGAGAAAGTCGACTGTGTACTCGCTTCCACGATAGATTTCGGTATGACCTTTTTGGCGCCCAAAACCTTTAACTTCCGAGACTGTCATCCCTTCGATTCCAAGTTCAGCCAGTGCGGCTTTTACTTCTTCGAGTTTGAAAGGCTTAATAATAGCTTCAATTTTTTTCATATAAATGAGTACCTTGTATTTCTTTTATTATAGGTTCGCCCACGAAAGGCGAACCCTTTTTTTTAGCTGATATATCCTTCTTCGCCGTGTTCGTTGAGGTCAAGCCCCTGACGTTCCACTTCTTCGGTAGGCCGCAATCCCACAAGCGCTTTGACAATGTACGCGAGGATCACTGTGGCAACAACGGAGATCACAATGGTAATGACGATGGCTTTAACTTGAGGAAGCCATAATCCACCTTCAGTGACTAATTTTGCCAGACCGTTATTCGTTGCATAACCTTCGAGGACCAGATTTGCATTGGCATCTTTTGTAGCCAGAATACCCGTAAGCAATGCGCCTAAAGTTCCGCCCACAGCGTGAACGCCGAACGTATCAAGAGCGTCGTCATAACCGAGCATTGCCTTAAGTTTTGCTACGGCGATGAAGGGAATGATACCCGCAACAATGCCTATAATGATGGCCCCATTGGCGGTAACAAATCCGCACGCTGGAGTAATGACCACCAAGCCAGCGACAACTCCGGAACAAAGTCCGAGGACACTGAACTTACCACGGTGAATGAATTCAGCCATGCCCCAAACAAAGCCAGCGACAGCGGCGGCCAATGTTGTAGTCATGAATGCGTTGCCAGCAATTCCGTCAGCGGCGAGGGCGCTCCCTGCATTAAAGCCGTACCAACCGACCCAGAGCATCCCAGTTCCCACCATACACAGAACCATGCTATGCGGGGCCATGCTTTCTTTCCCAAAACCAAGGCGCTTACCCAGGATGATACAAAGGATCAACGCCGACCAACCGGATGACATATGAACCACCGTTCCACCAGCGAAATCAATAGCGGGAATACCTGCACCTGCATTCCAGACACCGTTCATTAAACCGGTTCCACCCCAAACCATATGAGCCAGAGGGAAATAGACCAAGAACATCCAACCTGTGATAAACAATAGAACAGCAGAGAATTTCATACGCTCTGCAATGGCGCCAATAATCAAGGCTGGCGTGATGATGGCAAACATGAGTTGGTACATACAAAATACGCTTTGGCTGACCCAGCCTGCATAATTTGTGTTTGGAGCCGCACCCACGCCCTTTAGGAAAAAGAACTCGCTACCCCCGATGAAAGCATTATTGAAATTTGTTCCAAAAACTAAGCTATAACCGACCGACCACCAAAGAATAGTGACCAGACCCGCAATAGCGAGACATTGAGCGAGCACCGAAAGGACGTTTTTCCGACGGACCAAACCGCCGTAGAAAAGTGCCAATCCCGGAAGAGTCATGAACAACACGAGAGCTGCGCAGATCATCATAAAGGCGTTATGGCCCGGACCAGCGATCCCTTCGAGTTTTGATCCCGCAACTGGGGCCACGTTATCGAAGTAAGCCTTGAAAGCCGCTTCGTTTGAAGTGTCCGGAGCCGCTGCGGCCGGTTCTGTCGGTGGCGCGGTTTGTTCAACTGCCGGGGCAGGAGGCGGTGTTGCGGGTGTTGTTTGACCGAAAGCGGTCATGTGCAACATGCATATGGCTGCCATTATCGACAGCCAAATGTAATTGAATCGTTTTGTCATTTGTTCTCCAGGGTTAGTTTATTTTATGTTTTGTAGTTGAATACACACTGATGCGTAAACATGCCGTCGGCGGTTAGCAGCACCCGTGCCAAGATATTTTTTGTTGTCATAAGTTGTTTAATACAAACAAAATATGACTTTTATGACGGTTGAATTTTCAGATGATTTCAAATGACAAACTGTTTTTTCCTGACATCAATGTATAAAAAGGAACAGTTCTTTCTTAAAATCAGTACTTTTTTTCATGGGGCAAGAAATGAAGTCAGGAGTTGAACAATTGACCAGAGTGACTATAAGCATTATCAAATTATGGCTTGGTCAAATTCTGTAGCGAGTGGGTTAAAACTTAAAACTGCTGTCTTCATTAACAACCCAATTCTATGAAAGAGTGGTTTAAGCGAGTTTTTATAGGTCAAGCACGTAACGTCCATGACCCAGAGGTTTTCCACAAGGTCTCTCTCATCGCTTTTCTGGCGTGGGTGGGCCTTGGTTCCGATGCGTTATCATCTTCCTGTTACGGTCCTGAAGAAGCTTTCAAAGTCTTAGCTGGTAACACACATCTGGCTTTGATCGTCGCCCTTGCCTCGGCCGCGACCATTTTTATTATTAGTGCCAGCTACAAACAGATTGTCGAACTGTTTCCCTCCGGTGGGGGTGGGTACCTCGTTGCAAGCAAACTCCTTTCACCATCGACTGGAATGGTTTCCGCCTGCGCCCTGCTGATCGACTACGTATTAACCATCACCATTTCAGTCGTCGCTGGTATGGATGCGATTTTTAGTTTTCTCCCTGCCACCATGTTGAAATACAAGTTGATTGCGGAAATTGGCGGCATTGCATTACTCATTATTCTCAATCTACGAGGGATCAAGGAATCGATCACATTTCTCTTGCCGATATTCATCGCGTTTCTGGCGACACATGCCTGGGTGTTTCTATCGATGTTTATCCAACACGCAAGTGATATCCCACAGATCCCCGGGGAAACACTGCGACAACTGCAAGTCAGTACCCAATCAACAGGGGGCTGGGCGACATTATTTTTATTGCTCAAAGCCTTTAGCATGGGCGCCGGCACATTCACGGGGATAGAAGCTGTCAGCAATGGGATGCATATTTTACGTGAGCCCAAGGTTAAAACCGCTGTTCGCACGATGGGCCTGATGGCGGGTTCTCTAGCGTTTACCGTCGTCGGGCTTATGATTGCTTATGTGCTCTATGGGGTGCATCATGTGGATGGAAAAACACTTAACGCGGTGCTTTTCGAAAAGGTGAGCGCAGGTTACGGTTGGATGGCTCATCCGTTCATCATAGTGACTCTATTATCTGAGGCGTTCCTTCTGTTTATCGCATCGCAAACAGGCTTTATCGGAGGTCCCCAAGTTCTAGCCAACATGGCCGCGGATCGATGGATGCCATCTAAGTTCACCATCCTTTCTGACCGTTTTGTCACGCAGAATGGGGTGTTAATCATGGGCGTTTCATCGCTGGTAATCCTCATATTTGCGCATTACATGGCAAAGACCCACCAAGCTTCAAGCGTGAGCTACTTGATCATTTTATACAGTATTAATGTGTTCATTACGTTCTGCCTGTCCCAACTTGGAATGGTACGGTACTGGGTTAAACATCGGGGCACGGTCAAAAGTTGGAAATCTAAGTTGGCGATCAATTTCTCGGGTTTGATGGTCACGACCGCCATTCTTTTTTCGATTATTATCATGAAGTTTTTCGAAGGCGGTTGGCTGACTATTATTGTAACCGGGGGATTGGCGTTCTTTGTCACCATGATCAAGCGCCATTACAATCAGACCGGTAAAATGCTGAGTCGCCTTGATGATCTTGTCGCGGCCACCGAGATGGAACCTTTACAGGCCCAAGAAAATTTAAATCCTGAAACCCCCAACAAACTCGCAAAAACAGCGGTTTTATTAGTCAATGGTTACAGTGGTCTTGGGTTGCATACTTTATTTATGCTGCTGAGCAAATTTAAGGGAATCTTTCATAACTTCGTGTTTATCCAAGTCGGTGTGTTGGACGCCGGTAATTTTAAAGGCGTGGCTCAAGTTGATAACCTGCATCACCATGTGGAAGGGCAATTGCAGAAATATAAGAGCTTGATGGAGAACAAGGGGTTTAATGTATGGACTTATCATTCTGTTGGCACAGATATCGTGGAACAAGTGGATGACCTTGCGACTAAGGTTCAGGATGAATTTCCTGATAGCATGTTCTTTGGCGGGCAACTCGTATTTCCAAAAGAATCATGGTTTACCCGGATGTTACACAACTTCGCGATCTTCGCGGTCCAACGCAGGCTTTATCGACGTGGAATCTTGTTCTTGATATTGCCTGTGCGTGTTTCCTAAGACCCCTTTGCTCTTAAGATTGGTTGGTTGGATTTAGCGTCGCTTGCTTATAAGTGGCAGGACTTTGCATGCAGGGACATCCCGCAACGGTGGCGAGTTCTTAGTTAATTAGCCCCAGTAATGGTCGGTTCCTCTACGGTCTTCTGCCCGAACCGCACTATCCAACAGGCACCCAAAACCATGACCCAAGCGGTAGCGTATGCCCAGATCATGGTGGCAATTAAGCTGCCGAGTGCACCGTAAATAGCACTTTGATTCCACATCTGTGGGAGGAGTCGGGAGAAAATGAAGCTCACTAAAATCCAGCCTACCGCACCCATGGCGGCCCCTTCGCGGAGAGCGGAAATGGTATAGTTTGTTTTAGCGACGGTTCGGTAGGTGGAATAAAACGAGACGTAAAGAATCACGAACAAAGTGATATACCGAGCCAGGATCCACAGGGTGACTGTCACCTTTGAAATGCGTGAAAGTTCTAGCCAACCTTGTACCACGGGTGCCATGACCAGAAACCAAGCGGTCAGGACGAGAGCGGCCATCCAAAGGAGGAGAAGAAGAAAGGACCAAAGATACTTTTTAAGAATGTTCGACGGCATTCCTTTTTCTGAAAAGATAAACTGAAGCGAATGCACCCACGTCAGCATAAAGTTGTTGGATGTCCAAATCGCTATGAAAAAAGTGAGGGTCATAAATCCTCCAGAGGCGGCTTCCCGAGCCGATTGGATCATAGGTTCAATGGCGTCGTGTGATTCCCTAGGAAGCGCCCTCCCGAGCATATCGATGATTTGATCCGCCAGGTTAAGGGGCGAAAATTGCCCAATGACCTTGAACGTGACAACAAGGAAAGGGATCATTGAAAGAATAAAGTAAAAAGCAAGCGCAGCGGCAAAACTGCCGAAGACAGGGGATTTGTGCATAAGGCGCGGACCCCAAAACCGGTCGAAAAAGTTCATGCGCCGCAGAACTTAATAAAAATGGGAAAGGTTGTAACTAAGAATTATTTTTATTTGGCAGAATCTTGAAGTGTATCGAAATGAAGCTTAACCCAGCATTGTCCCCGCTTGACTCCTTTGGTTGGATTATTATAGTGCGAACTCCTTTTCAAACTTTAACAAACAAAAAACCATATGAGTTTAATTTCCAGTGTACGTGCTCGGTCCATTATTGATTCCCGCGGGAATCCAACTGTTGAAGTGGATGTCATCCTTGAAAACGGCGTTGTAGGCCGTGCGGCAGTTCCTTCAGGCGCCTCGACCGGTGAACACGAGGCTTGGGAATTGCGCGACGGGGATAAATCGATTTACATGGGCAAGGGTGTCACCAAGGCCGTTGCGAACGTAAACGATCAGATCTCCGAAGAGCTTGAAGGTTTTTCGGTTTACGACCAAATCGGGATTGATCAAACAATGATGGCCCTCGACGGCACTAAGAACAAATCGAATCTTGGTGCGAACGCCCTTTTGGGGGTTTCGCTTGCGACCGCTCATGCGGCAGCCAATAGTTTAGACCAGCCGCTCTATAAATACATCGGAGGACCTAACGCGAAAGTGTTACCAGTGCCCATGATGAACATCATGAACGGCGGAGCACACTCTGATGCACCGATTGATTTTCAAGAGTTCATGATTATGCCCAAGGGTTTTGATACCTTTTCCGATGCGCTCCGTGCGGGGACAGAGATTTTCCATTCGCTGAAGGCTGTTCTGAAATCACGCAAACTTGCGACTGCCGTGGGTGACGAAGGTGGTTTTGCCCCAAATCTGAGCTCTGCTAAGGAAGCTTTGGATGTGATCTGTGACGCGGTTGATAAATCCGGATATAAGCTTGGCGAACAAATTTTTATCGCGTTGGATGTCGCGGCGAGCGAATTCTACGATAAGGACTCAGGTCAGTACGTATTTAAAAAATCAGACGGAGCACGTCGTTCCGGGGATGAAATGGTTGAGTATTACGCTGATCTCGTTTCGAAATACCCTATAGTTTCGATTGAGGACGGTTGTGCCGAAAATGATTGGGAAACATGGAAAAAATTAACCGATAAGCTGGGTCACAAGGTTCAACTTGTAGGTGACGATTTGTTCGTCACAAACACTGAGTTTTTGCGTAAAGGGATTGAGAAAGGTGTTGCTAATTCGATACTTGTAAAAGTTAATCAAATCGGTACACTCACCGAAACTTTGGATGCAATCGAGTTGGCTAAGACATCTCGATACACGGCCGTCATCAGTCATCGTTCGGGTGAAACCGAGGATACGACGATTGCGGACATAGCTGTGGCGACCAACGCAGGGCAGATTAAAACAGGTTCTTTATGCCGGACAGACCGTGTGGCTAAATACAATCAGCTTTTAAGGATTGAGGAAGCCCTAGGTAAGTCGGCCATTTATGGCGGAAAGTTATTTTAATAAAAAAGGTGTTTCTCGGTTGCACTTAAGGTCACCGGGAATGAGCCGCTTTAATTTTTGGGACGTCCTCAACCGTGTATTACGGTGGTTGATCGTCGCGTTCCTCCTTGCCCTGTCCATTTTGTTCTTTCTACCTGTGTTAAAAAATGTTCAACGGTTTGAGCACTCGTACAACGCTAAGAAAGACGAGCTCGTGCGCGAAGAAGGGCGGCAACGCAAACTTAAGCAGGAAGTGGATCTCCTTCGTACCGACCCTGAATTTAACGAACGTATCGCTCGCGAAAAGTTAGGTTGGGCCAAACAAAACGAAGTCATTTTTCGGTTCCCCCCTTTGCCTAAACAAGATTATCGGCAAGTTTCCGGCGCGGCTACCGCTTCCCTAGATCGGTCAAAATAGTTTCCACCTTTTTTTCATTCATGGCCCCTCAGAAATTGCTCGGTCCTGACAAAGTGTTCGGTGCATTATCAGACCTCACACGAGTTCGAATAATCAATCTGCTTTCCAAAGGTGAGTTGTGTGTGTGTGACCTTGTTGAATTACTTAAAATCCCGCAACCCACTGCTTCTAGACATTTAGCCTATTTGCGACGTGCGAATTGGGTCGCCACAGAGAAAAGGGGATTTTGGACGTTCTACGCTTTAAAACCAACTTCTAGCTGGTTCATGATACAAATTCTTAAATCCATTTCGGTGGCGGCCGATGAAGTGAGTATTCTAAAAAAAGACCTTCAATCCCGATCGAAGCTAAAGAAACGCCCTCAATCTTGCTGTTAATTTCGGTTGCATGTATATTCGTTAATGCGAATATGGATTCATGAAGTTATCCAGTCTTAAAACCCTTTTAGCACAGAACTCTGCAAAAAATGTGCGCTTTGTTTTACCGACGGGAACAAAAATCCCTGCAAACGCCCATGTTACCGATGTCGCACGAATTGATAAGCGGTTCATTGATTGCGGGGGGACGGTACGAAACGAATCGTATTGCAGGCTCCAGGCTTGGTTTGCCGATGATACAGAGCATCGAATTTCAGGTGGTGTTTTAGCAAAGGTCCTCGAAAAGGCTTCTTCCGTGCTCGATTCGGAATCGGATCTTGATGTGGATGTTGAATATGAAGCCCCTTTTATTTCGCAGTTTCCAATTGAGGATGTTGTTGTTGAAACGGAAGAAATTATTTTTAACTTAGGTGTGCGTCATACGACGTGCCTCGCTCAAGACGTTTGTCTTCCTTCTTTTGCTCAGGAACAGGAAGAAGTGTGTGGGGCTGGCTCAAAATGCTGTTGAGGTTTACATGACATCGAAAAAACCAACTATTCTCATTCTTTGTACTGGAAACTCATGCAGAAGCCATTTGGCTGAAGGCATTTTACGAGTCGCGCTGGGTGATGCCTATAATGTGCAAAGCGCAGGTTCCAAACCGGCTGGGTATGTGCATCCCATGGCTATTGCAGTGATGAAAGAAATAGAAATCGATATCTTACTTCATTGTTCTAAACATCTCGATACTTTCCTACAGCAGAACATTGAAACGGTTATTACAGTCTGTGGAAATGCAGACCAAGCCTGCCCAATGTTCCCAGGGCAGGGGAACAGACACCACTTTCCGTTTTACGATCCCGCTAAAGCCGAAGGGACTGAAGAGGAAATCCTTGCGGTATTCAGACGAGTCAGGGATGAAATCCGCCTTGTCTTTCAAGCCTACGCCGCCGGACGCCTGGACGAATCTCGTAGAACCACTTAAATCCTTGTGGCGTGGTGATGCCATCGGCGTTTATAAGGTCATCAAGTTCGAGGACCCGAGGAGTTCGACTCAGGTTGACGATGTTCCAGCTACGCACTCTGCGAGGGACGTGTGGGCGTGTTAAACAAAAGCCATTTCCAGGGACCCATTGGTCGCGATGACTTCAAAACCTTTGCCAATTGAGTTGGGCGCAATTTTCACTTTACCGCCAGCGGACTCGATAAGCAGAATGCCCGCAGCGATGTCCCACCAGTTGACCCCGCGCTCTACGTAGGCGTCCAAACGACCGGACGCGATCCATGCAAGGTCGAGGGCGGCTGAACCCATGTTACGAAGTTTTTTCGCTCGGTGCGCATAGAAATTCATCTGTGTAAAAGCGGATTCAATTGATTCCGCAGTCTTGGCCATCCCGAGGGACAGGATACAATCTTTAATATCGCCACGGTTGCTCGTTTTCATGGGAACATTGTTTAAATACGCGCCTTTGCCTCGCTCGGACGTGAAAAGTTCATCACGTTGCGGGTCGTAAACCACGCCGATCATAATTTCGTGTTTATATTGGAGCGCAATTGAAACGCAATAATGAGGAATTCCGTAGGAGAAATTCACGGTTCCGTCGATAGGATCAACAATCCATTTGTAGTCGGACTCTTGGTCTCCATTGACCCCTTCTTCCCCAACGATGGCGTGCTTCGGGAAGTGATCCAGAATATGTTTCTCTATCAATTCCTGGCTTTTGATATCCAGCTCCAATTTGATGTCATGCGCCAAACTTTCGTTGACGACTTGTTCCATGCCGAAAGCGGCTCTTTGTAGTTTTCCGGCAGCCTTTGCGGCGGCAATTGCGACTTCAATCATATTTAGTCCTTTAAAAAATCATGAGTGCCCCAACCAAAGGTCGGGGCACTCATATGCATAACGCTAACACCAACATCTAACAAAAAAGAACGTATCTCGTATACAAACCTAAGGGTTTTCGTCCTCAGAACTTTCCTTAATATCCGAAGCGGCCCCATCCACTACGATGGCTTGTTCGGATTCCTCAGGAGTTATATTCCCTTCGGGTTCGGAAGGTTCTGCGTGAGGCGCTTCCTCGTTAACGACAGGTTCAACAGGAGTTATGGGAGCCTCGTAATCAATGTCTGAGGGAGTTTGATCCGACAACACCTCAGGTGGAGCCTCCGAAGTTTCACTCACTTTTTCTGTTTTTACCGGAGTGGCCTCGTATTCCACCGTGCGATTTTCCGAGGCATTTCCTGTTTTATTAAACTTAACAGAAACGATCCGTGACACGCCTTGGTCCTGCATGGTCACCCCATACAACACATCAGCGATACCGATCGTGCGTTTGTTGTGGGTGATCAGAATAAATTGTGACTGGTCAATAAACCGCTGAAGAATCTTAATGAACCGGTTGATATTTGATTCGTCCAAGGGCGCGTCCATTTCGTCAAGCACACAGAACGGGCTAGGTTTGACCATGTACATCGAGAATAACAGCGCCAACGCGGTCATCGTCTTTTCTCCACCGGAGAGCAACGTAATACTCTGTAATTGTTTTCCTGGCGGTTTGGCCATGATTTCGATTCCGCATTCCAGAGGATCGTTCTCATCGAGTAATACCAAGTTGGCTTTTCCGCCCCCGAACAATTCGACATACAGAATCTGGAAATTCGCACGGATTTTCTCGAAGGTATCCGCAAAGAGAGTTTGGGAAGTGCGATTGATCTGTGTGATAGCCTCCATCAAATTGTTTTTTGCCGCATTGAGATCGTTAAATTCTTTCTCAAGGAAAGTATGGCGCTCTTCTAAAGTGTCGTACTCCGAGATCGCCTCAATATTGACAGGGCCCATTTGATCCAGCTTTGATTGCATTTCGGAGACTTGGGCTTCAAGAGCAACCCAATCGGTATCGCCTTCGCCTTCTTGTTGTTGGTCGAGGACCATTTCTTCCAAGTTAATTTGATAACGTTTAATGACTTGGTCTTTCAAATTCTCCAACGCCATGCGTTTTTGGGCCAATTGCACGTCAATCCGGCTTTGTTGCGAATGAATTTCACCTTGTTGTTTGCGCTTGTTTCGAAGATCCGATTCTTGTTCTTCAATGCGTCGGAGTTTTTCTTGGCGAATAATATGGAATTCTTCCAGTTTGGATTGAGCGCTACCTATCTCACCTTGGACTGACGCAATGCCTTCTTCCGTCCGAACGATTTCGTTGCGCAGGCCTTCAACCCTTTCGTTGAATCGAACAATGTCTCGAGCGCGAGAAGCCAAAAATTCATGGATTTCGATCACTCGAGCTTTAAGCGGTTGACTGAGAGCCTCAGTGCTTTCTTTCCTTTGTTGTTCTGTCGCAACATCGATCCGCGCTTCCATGACTTGGGCTTTGGCGGCTTCTTCCTGGGCGACAATTACATCAAAATCAACTTGCACGCGCGAAATGGTTTCACGGGCCGATGCTTCAATGGCTTCTTTCTCGGCGAGCTGAAAAGTTAAAGCGTTCCGACGATTGACGGATTGTGTGGATTGTTCGACTAACCCGGTCATTTCACGGTTTAACGCATCAAGTTTAATGCTAAACTCTTGAATTTCGCGCTGCCATTGCTTGAGTTCGGTTTCCTTAACTTGCAATTCCATTTCCACTGAACGCGCTTGCTGCCGAAGCTCTTGGATCTTGGTTTCCCATTCAACTTTGCGACGGCGCGATGCGTCTCTACTTGCTTCGCGGAGAGATAATTCGTCTTCGGCTATTTTAAATTGGATTTCCAATTCCTGTTGTTGGACTTTCCGCGTGAGCACTGTGCTGCCTTCTTCGGAAACTTTGCCGCCGGTGATCACTCCATTATGACTTACTAACTCTCCATTCAGTGTGACGACGGTTAACGCGTTGTTCCCGCGATGAACCCGGATGGCATCAGTCAGGTTGTTCACGATCACGACGTTTCGAAGAAGCGACGCGACGAATGGATAAACATGGTCGGGGGCTTTAACGTGTTTAATCGCCCAATCAATGCACCCTTCAGGAAGGAAATCGATCTGCGTATTTACACCGTTATGAAATAAATCAAGCGGAAGGAGAGCCGCCCGCCCGCCGGATTGTTGACACAGGGCCTGAATGATTTGCTCCGCCGCCTCGGCCTTTTCTATGACAACTGTTTGAAGATTTCTTTCCAGAACCGTCTCAACAGGTTTTACAAATTGAGCGGTCACCTCAATCATGGAAGCGAGAGTTCCCATGATGATTGACCCAGAAAGTTCGGGTGTCACTCCACGTAAAACAGTTTGGGTTCCTTGATCGTATCCTTCAAACTCCGTATTAAGCTCCTTTAGGATTTCGAGTTTGGAACTGATTTCCGCAATCTTTCTTTGAGTCTGATGGACCTCACCATTTTCAGAGTCGAGCACTTGGACAAGTTCACGTTGTTGAAATTCTAGTTCGGCAATCTCAGTTTGCAGTGCGGTGGCGCGAAGACGAGTGTCCTCAATTTGTCCATCTTCTGAGTGAAGTCGATCTTGAGCCGTCTTTTGGCCTTCCATGACTTGAGTGACTTCGCTTTGCAGACGTTCGCGACGGATGTCGTTGGATTGTTGCTGAGAATCGAGTGACAAAATTTCGTGACGGAGTTGCATGCTTCCGCGCTCGACATCGGCCAGAACGCTCTTGGAACGGTTCAGTTCATCTTCCTTGGAACGCAGTGTCGAAGTGATTTCGTTAACCAAAGCCTGACGCTGATTTAATCTTTCCTGTGCAGTGGAAAGACTCGTGATAGCTGACTCAATAAGGTTTGCTGTCAGCTCGAGTTGGCTTTCCTGAACTTTGAGTTTTTCCTCCGCACCCGCGACTTCGATTTGGTACTGATGCAGGAGCGCATCGCCCTCGAGGATACGTTCGTGATTGATCCGGATCAGGTTTTGACCGCGATCGATCTGATTTTTAAGGCTATTAAATTGATCACGCGCTTGGTTGATTTCGGATTCGGTGAGTTCTAGTTCTGTTCGGGCTTCAGAGATCTGGAATTCCTGAGTCTCCAATGACCGGGTGAGGCTTTCAACTTCAAAGCGGAAATTATCGGCCGAAGACTGAAGTTGGTTGATGTCTGAGCTGAGGGCTTCGAACTTGTGACGCGCGAGTTTTGTTTCAAAAGCTCTCAATTCTTCTATCAGCTCTTTGTACCGGCGTGCTTTGCCAGCCTGACGTTGGAGCGACCCAATCTGGCGTTTCACTTCCTTAATAATGTCGTTCAGGCGCAACAGATTGGCCTCGGTATATTCAAGCTTTCGCAGCGCTTCCTTCTTCTGGGATTTGTATTTAGTTATCCCTGCGGCTTCTTCAAAAACATCCCGACGATCTTCGGGTTTGGCAGAAATGATTTTATCAATTTTTCCCTGCTCCATAATCGAATAAGCACTGCGACCCATACCTGTATCCATGAACAACTGCTGGATATCCTTCAAACGGCAGGGTGCTTTATTCAATTCGTATTCGCTCGTCCCGTCGCGGTACAATCGGCGTTTAATTGTGACTTCGTTAAATTCGATCCCAAGTTCCTTTTCACAATCGGCAAAAGTCAGACCCACTTCGGCCATTCCCAGAGCTTTCCGGCTGTCCGTTCCACTGAAAATCACGTCCTGCATGGATCCCCCGCGAAGGGATTTGGCGGATTGTTCCCCTAAAACCCACCGGATCGCATCAGAAACATTACTCTTCCCACAACCATTTGGACCGACGATCGCTGTCACGCCATCTGGAAAATTAAGCTCCGTCTTATCTGCAAAGCTTTTAAAACCGACCATACTAAGGTTCTTGAGGTACATGGGCACGTAACCTAGTGGTCCGAACACCGGTTGACAAGAAAAAACCACCATTAGTTGTGGTTGAGTTAGTGGCGCCCACCATAAGGAGTGTTATACCAAAATACGTAAAATATGGTTTTTACGTGTTTAAATGTGGGTATTTGCAGGATTTTGATGGACGGAGCTTTTTTACTATTTAAGCGTGAAAAATTTTTATTTTTTAGTGTTACTTCATAAATAATTCCAAATCGGTTGCGGGCTCAAGATCACGCGAAGCATGTCGAAGCCCCCTTTGGGTTGAGGAAAAAATAAAACACAACATTTCCAGGGATGGCATGGGATGCCAATTCTCGATAAGAAGTCATCTTCGAGGATTCGAGAAACATTTCACCCGAGAGTCATTTAATTAGCGGGAAGGTCATGCAGCGTTTACGGTCAGCGGGTTTGCGCGGGAACCCGTTCAAGTCTACATGACAAAGCAGGAAGAGCATCATCACAAAAAACGTTTCGAGAGGAATTGATGGCGTTTTTCCGCAAATCTGGGGTCACATTCGAGGAGAGGCATTTTGATTGAATCGGCCGTTGCTGGCATCCCTCCGGGATGCGCTCATCGTGGTGGCTGTGGTCCGGTGGTGTCGCTCGTACCTTTCTCAACCACCGGCTACAAGCTGAGAAGCCTCCGGCTTCTATGGATCGACCTTGGCGTAGGCCGTCATAAATCTAGGAACTTATATGGAATCAGCTACAAAGCTGGACGGTCTACATTTGGGGTACCTTGGCAACTCTAAGACTGGGGCGGAATCTCTCTGGTATTGGTGGTGAGAACTCGCGGACATCCTATTCCTTTAAATTGAGACGCAACCCCAAAGGGGTTGTGCCAAAAGATTGCACCTGCAATTGACATCATCGAAATAACGCGGTCCGAACGAAATTTGATAAGTTACGTTCTATTTGACGGCCTACTCTGGATCACGCCATGGTCTTCACCCCCGACCCATCCATGAAACGGAAACGGGCCATCGAAACGGAAACGGGCCATCGAAACGGAAACGGGCCATTGAAACGGAAAGGGGCCATTGAAACGGAAACGCGGAGCTTCCGTGTTTCCCATGCCGGAGGCATGGAAGCATGTAGCCGGTGGTTGAGCAAGGAACGAGCGACACCACCGGATCGCCAAATCACCATGAAGCGCACCCCAGCAGGGGTGCCAGCGATTTCCGTTTATGTCATCGACATTCACCAGCCTGCATTACCAACTAATTTTCGCCGACAGCACCTCTTTTTAGTTTGATAACACGTCCGTAAACGGGAAAGGTGATCGACTCGATGTACAAATTGTTAAAAACCGATACGACAAGTCGCGCGCGAAAAGGGCAGTTGACGACGGGCCGTGGGGTGGTTGAAACGCCTGTGTTTATGCCAGTAGGAACGCAAGCGACCGTGAAATCAATGACTCCTACTGAACTCGAGAACTTAGGGGCCCAAGTCATTCTGGGTAATACGTATCATTTGATGATTCGACCAGGGATGGAAGTCATGTCCCATTTTGGAGGGATTCATAAGTTTTCGAGTTGGAAAGGCCCGATATTGACCGATAGCGGCGGGTTTCAAGTGTTTAGCCTCGCCAAGTTGCGCAAGATAGAGGCAAACGGAGTTCGGTTTCAGTCGCATGTCGATGGGACGGAATTTTTCCTAGGGCCAAAAGAATCCATGGAAGTCCAATGGACACTAGGATCGGATATCGCGATGGTCTTTGACGAATGTCCTCCTTACCCGTGCGACCACGCGTATGCCGCAAAATCGTTGGACCTTACCTTGCGCTGGGAACAAGAAAGCAAGCAGTGGCACGAGAAACTGGATACCGAAAATCGGCAGCTTTTATTTGGGATTGTCCAGGGCTCCACCTATGCCGACCTGCGTGAGAAATCGGCCAAGGCGTTAGTTGAAATGGGTTTTGATGGATACGCCATCGGGGGCTTGAGTGTGGGGGAGACCGAGGAAAAAATAATGAAATCGGTGGACGAATCCGTGCCCTTTTTGCCTGAGACCTCCGTGCGATACGCCATGGGGTTGGGAACGCCCCCTCAACTTGTAGAGCTCGTAGCGCGTGGAGTTGATATGTTTGATTGCGTCCTTCCCACACGAATGGCGCGACACGGAACTGCGTACACAGGAAAAGGAACCATTCACTTAACCAATAACCAGTACCGCCTGGATAAAGGTCCATTGGAAAATGGCTGTCAATGTTACGCTTGCAATAATTTCTCGAGGGGCTATATCCGTCACTTGCTCAACGTAAATGAGATACTAGGGCTGCGCCTTGTCTCCCTGCATAATGTGCATTTTTACCTGCAATTGATGAAGGACATCCGCATAAGTTTAGAAAACGGGACGTTCGGTGAGTTCCGTGAAAAATTTGTCACCGGTTACATTAATACAACGGAAAATATTTTATGATTACATACATGGCCCTTCTAGCGTTTACATCAACACCACCCGGAACTGAATCCACGTCCCCCGGTTGGTCGAGTTTTGTTCCGATCATTTTTATCTTTGTGGCCTTTTATTTTGTACTGATCCGCCCCCAGATGAAAAAGCAGAAACAAACCGAACAAATGGTTCGTAACCTGAAGACAGGCGACAAGGTTGTGACCGTAGGCGGAATGCTCGGGACAGTTGCGAGCGTGAAAAATGATACCGTTGTTTTAAAGGTTGCCGAAAACGTTAAGCTGGAATTTCAGAAGTCTGCGGTGTCTGCCGTGACGACGACGAAGGACAGCGGAGCACCGGAAGTCGAAGTTAAGAAATAAGGTTGACCCCCCCAACATTTGCGACCCAATTTTAAAGGTCACCTCTATGAATAAAAGTTTGTTTACTCGTTTGGTCATTGTTCTGATCGTTGCTGCTGCAAGTTGGTATTACGTTTACCCGCCGTTTGACGTGAAAGTCGGCGATAAAGTGGTGAGAGAAGGTAAATTGAAACTTGGTTTGGACCTTGAAGGCGGTTCTTCCTTCCTCCTCCAAGTCGACACCATCGGGGCAAGCGAACGAGATCGTGATCGAGCACTCAATAAAGCGGTTGAGATCATTCGTCGCCGGATTGACCGGTCTGGGGTTCGCGAACCTGTCATCCAAAAGGTTGGGGAAAGTCAGATTAACGTTCAGATTCCGGGTGTCACAGAAGAGCAGAAAAAGCAGGCCCGTTCTGACTTGCAACGAGTAGCAAAATTAGAGTTTCGGTTGGTGCATCCGAATAGTGATTCAATCATTAAAAGGCATTTAGACGCGGGTGAAGCTTTACCTCCAGGTTATGAAATTAAAAAAGGCATCGACCCAAGCGACAAGCCGAATCAACCCGCGACGACTTACAACATACTTGTCAGGAAATCAGCTGCGCTCTCAGGAAAACACATCAGCCGCGCCCGCCCCGATCGCACGGAGAGTGGTCAACCCTACGTCTCCATCCAATTCACGAGTGAAGGCGCTGAGTTGTTTGGGGTTGTAACGTCCCAATTGATAGACGAAGAAAAGGCAGACGGGATACCAAGGCGTCTGGCGATTGTCATGGAGGACGAGGTCAAGTCAGCCCCAACGGTTCAGGCTAAGATTACGACGGGCAGCGCTCAAATCACCGGAAAATTCACATGGGAAGAAGTCGATAATCTTGTTT
>Ga0163154_10001732_pt1 | contig 33279 bp, 31 predicted proteins | sample OliLakLV19MP9P1_FD_148649 | JGI IMG/M metagenome (GOLD analysis project Ga0163154, IMG submission 148649) | Freshwater microbial mat bacterial communities from Lake Vanda, McMurdo Dry Valleys, Antarctica - Oligotrophic Lake LV.19.MP9.P1 | ecosystem: Environmental > Aquatic > Freshwater > Lake >... | reverse complement strand
ACGCATTGGCATTTATCAACGCCAAAGTAAGCGAAGAAGACCGCCACGCCCGCCGTTTTGGTAAGGTGCAGACGATAGAGAGGTGAAACTTATAATGATGGAATGGTGGGATTATATTGGTCTAGTAGCCAGTGGGTTAAGTTTAGTAACATTATTTTTAACAACTAGGTTGTGGTTTAGAAACCAAAATGAAAAAGCACGTTTAGATAAAAAAGTTCAAATTCGGCTTCAAAGTCCGACCAAAAAACTTGAACTTCCAGCCGAATTACGCCGCAAAGAGACAACACGCCAAGAAGTTCTGGGGCGAATTGGTATGATACCTATGAAAACAGCTGGTAAACGTTTTGAAATTCAATATACAAATACCCAAGAGTTTTTTATACGTCTGAATGAAGTCATAGATGGTCAAGATGATGATTTAATCATTATTATATGTACCGATAAAGAACTTGAACAGTTTAACTTGGCAAATTTTCAGCATCTTATCAAACCACTATAGGCTTGTGGCTGACATACGAGCCTAACGGCTCTGGTACAGCCATTACATCCCTCAAAACGGGTATGCGTGTAATGGCTGTACTAGCACGCAGTGCGTATGTCAGCCAAAAAATACATGTATTGTTAAAATAGCAGTATCTTACTAATAATCCCAAATGGACTTATTCGGCGTTTAATGCGATTGCCCAACACCTAAAACCCATTCGCATTTTTTTCTGCGTAGTGTTACAATCTCTTTCAGTAGGAAATAGAGTTTTTACCATCCCATCTACATAATTATAAAGAGGTGATTTTTATGAATCGCAGAAAAATTTTAGCACTCATGCTTCTCTCTGTTTTTGCTTTTAGCATCGGCATTGCATCTATCAGCGCCCAAGATGAGGTTGCACCCATCAAAATCGGTGTGGCTGTCGCGCAAAGTGGCACGGCATCCGCCTTTGGGGTTGAACAGGTCATCGGCGCAGAAATCGCAGAAGCCTACTTCAACGAACTCGGCGGGGTGAACGGTGTCCCCATCGAAATCATTTTCCAAGATGCTGGCACAGACGAAAATTCTGCCATCAATGCCTTTAATGTGTTGATGAATCAAGATAATGTCGTTGGCATCATGGGACCCACCCTCTCACAACAAGCCTTTGCCGCCGTGCCAGAAGCCGACCGAGTGGGTGTCCCTGTGATTGCACCATCCAACACCGCCGCGGGCATCCCCCAAATTAGCCCATTCAATGCACGGGTATCTGCTTCTGTCACGGTACTCGCCCCTATCGCCCTCAAAACAGCGGTTGAACTTGAGGGTGTGAGCCGAGCAGTGGTGATGTTTGCCCGCAACGATGCCTTTAGCGCATCCGAAACGGTCTTATTCCAAAGTGCCGCCACCGATATTGGCTTAGAGGTCGCCTCTGTTTTGGAATACGAGACTACCGATACCAGTTTCGATATTCTTGCCAGCAACGCCATTGACAATAACCCCGATGTGATTGTCATCTCTGGGTTGGCGGTAGATGGTGGCACGCTGGTGCGTACCTTGCGCGAATTGGGGTATGAAGGGGTTATTGTGGGCGGAAACGGCTTTAATACCCCCAATATCTTCCCCATCTGCCAAGACTATTGCGATGGCATCATTGTCGCCCAAGCCTATAACAACCAATTTGAGGGCGAAATCAATGCCGCTTTCCGCGCCCTATACGAAGAAGGTCAGGGCAAGCTACCCGGTCAATTCCCCGCCCAAGCCTTTACAGGGATTCAGGTATTTGTAGAAGCCCTCATCGAAATTGACAACACAGTCGGACTCGATAGCTTTGGCGATGACATCACCGCACTACGCTCTGCATTGAATGATACATTGCTCACATTGGAATATGACACCCCATTGGGTATCATCAGCTTTGACCCCGATGGCGAAATCATTCAGGGCAATTTCTTTGTCGCACAAGTGGCGATGAACGATGATGGCGAAACAGGCTCATTTGCATTATTGGTCAGTGTCAGTCTTTTGGATGACGAAGAAGCCACGCCAGAACCTGTCTCTACACCAGAATCTTAATTTTATTTGTCAATTGATTGGGTGCAGTCTTGCAAGTTAGTTTTTAGTACGGAATATTTTTTGTGTCTGACCTACGAGGCTAACGCCTCTAGTCAGCCAGTACAGCCCACAAAATAGGTAGAATTGTACTGGCTGACCAGCGCAAAGCGCGTATGTCAGCCACCGATTAAAAAATATTTTACACCGTCTTTATTGACTAACACACATTACTGCGCCCTACCCAAATGGGTTTGTGGGATATAAAAATACCACAAGGGGCAAACTGTGATATTTCAATTGGTCAGCGGTCTGGCAACAGGCGGAACATACGCCATTTTTGCTATTGGCTACACACTGGTTTTTTCAATTTTGGGAATTATCAATTTTGCCCATGCCGCCGTATTCACACTTGGCGCATATTTTACATATATTCTCATGGGCAGAAATATCACCAGTGGCGTGGTCAAAGGCACAGATTTCCCATTTGAGATGACCTTCATCGTGGCGATGCTCGTCTCTGCAATTTTAGCGGGTTTGATAAGCGTTCTCATAGATACCATTGCCTTTCGCCCACTCCGCAATCGCAAAGCCGATTCGCTTTTGGCACTCGTGACCAGTTTGGGCATGACCATCATCCTCGTGAATGGGATTCAATATTTATTTGGCACAGATTCTTATAGCTTCCCCGCCAGAGTTTTGGGTGATATGCCCCCCAATGTCAAATTTGACATTCTCAACGAAACGGTAACAGTCCGCACAAAAACGTTGGTCGTGATGGGGGTATCCATCGTCATTGCCTCGCTCCTCACACTTTTTATCACCAAAACAAAAACTGGTCGTGGCTTACGCGCCATCTCAGAAGACCCCACGACCGCCAGCCTTATGGGGATTAACACCAACCGCCTAATTATGGTCGCTTTTTTCATCAGTGGCTTTATCGCAGGGTTGGCAGGCACATTGGTGGCATGGAATGTGAGTTCTGGCATCACAGACCCTTATTTTGGGGTCAAATTTGGTCTAAAAGGGCTGGCGGTCATCGTCTTAGGCGGATTGGGAAATATCCCTGGGGCAATTATCGGCGGGCTGGTGATTGGTGTCGCAGAGGCATTTGCACCATCAGAATATACCGATGCCGTGGCATTTGGCATTTTATTCGTTGTCCTATTGGTGCGTCCACAAGGGCTTCTTGGACAAAAAGTTCAGCAGAAGGTGTAACCATCATGAATGATTTTTTGTCTACCTACGGATTTTTGCTCGTTCAAGCCCTATTTGCCGCCATACTCGGATTATCACTCTATTTGCCGTTGCTCACAGGGCAATTATCATTAGCGAGTCCGGGATTTTATGCCATAGGCGGATATATCTCCGCATTATTCGCCACACAGGTTTTTCATCAATTTTATCAACCATTTTTATTGCCCATTCCCGCCAGCATTTCGCCCACAGTGGTATCTCCTCTACTCCAGACTTATAAATATGCCAACGATTACCCCATCGGCTTCCTGCTCATACAAATGGCAATAGCGGGGGGAATTTGTTTGATTTTGGCGGGGATTATCGGCTTTCTGGCAATCCGCCTGCGTGGGATTTATTTGGCACTCGCCACCATCGCCTTTGTAGAGATTATTCGCACACTTGCAGAAGGCGCGGATCTGGTTGGCGGAGCAAGTGGCATCTTTGGGATTCCACAACCATTTGTGGGCAAACTCGATTATGCGTGGATAGCCATCCCCCTGCTAATCATGAGCATGGTCATGATATATCGGATAGAGCGGGGCAAAATGGGACGCGCCTTTCGTGCTATCCGCGAGGATGAACTATCGGTGTCTGCCAGTGGGGTGTATACCACCTATTATAAAGTGGTCGCATTTGCTTTGGGCGGAATGTTGGCGGGGATGGTCGGTGCGGTATATGCCCATTTTCTAAACACATGGAATCCCAGACAAGGCTCATTTGATGCGGGTGTGTTATATCTCACCTTTGTCGTAGTGGGTGGCTCACGCACGATATGGGGTCCCGTGTTTGCGGCGATTGCGCTCACCATTTTGCCAGAGGCATTGCGTGGGTTATCGGGTGCACCTTGGCTCAGTGACTTTTTGCAAAATGGGCGACTTATCGTCTATGGCGCATTGCTCACAGGGGCGGCATTATTTTTTCCACAGGGAATTATCACACCACGCCTGTTGAGTCGGTTAAATGTGATAAACCGCACCAAAAAACGGGCGGTTTGATTTATGCCCCCTATTCGTGTCCTTATGGTATCAAAAGCCTGTGTGGTCGGGATTTATCAGCGCAAATTAGAACTCATCGCCCAAAAGGGTATTGAGTTATGTGTGGTTGTCCCACCCTCATGGCGCGATGAACGTGGTGAGATGGGCTTGGAACGAGCCTTCACCACTGGCTATGACTTAACGGTGTTGCCGATTCGGTATAACGGCAATTTCCACCTGCATTATTATGTGGGGTTGGGGCGCAAAATCCGCAGATTTAAGCCACATATTATTCATATAGACGAAGAACCTTATAACCTAGCATCATGGCAGTGTCTGTATCATGCCAAACGAATTCGCGCCAAAAGCCTGTTTTTTAGCTGGCAGAATATCCACCGCGCCTATCCACCGCCATTTTCGTGGGGCGAAAAATGGGTTTTGCGAAATGTGGATTATGCCCTCATGGGGACAGATAGCGCGGGCGATGTGTGGCGAAAAAAAGGTTATATGGGCGATATGACGACCATCGCTCAATTTGGCACAGACCCCAATTTATTCTTCCCCCTGCCCATCCGCCCCAAACGAATATTTACGGTTGGGTATGTAGGGCGTTTGGTCGAAGAAAAAGGGGTGTCCCTCTTGTTAGATGCGCTGGCGGGGTTGGATGGCGACTGGCAATTAAAAATTCTCGGTGGCGGTCCGATGTTAGAGGCGCTACAAGCACAAGCAACATCGCTCCAGATTGCCGATAGAGTACATTTTGACGGACAATTGCCCTCTACTCAAATTCCCCCCTATTATCACGATTTGGATGTATTGATATTGCCATCGCTCACACGAGATAATTGGAAAGAGCAATTTGGGCGCGTTTTAGTGGAAGCAATGGCAAGTGGTGTGCCTGTAATTGGGTCAGATAGCGGGGCAATTCCCAGTGTCATCGGTGATAGTGGGGTCATTGTGCCAGAGGGGAATAAAACCGCCCTGTGTGATGCCATTCGGCGCGTGCGTGAGGACAGTTCTCATCGTGAAATGCTCATCAGTAAGGGGTTAACACGCTTTCGGGAACAGTTCACACATGATGGCATTGCCACGTCTACGGTAAAAATCTATCGGGCATTATATGATAAGCGGGCAAAATAGCCCCATATCCCCATAAAGATTTAACAGTTTTTCCATATTAGCCCCATATCCCCATAGGCGTATGTAGGGCATGGCGTGTTAAAATAGGGACATATTGGTTATCTATAATCAGGAAAATGTGGATGTTTAGGCGTTTTCGTTTTGGACTATTGGTGGTGCTTCTGTTGAGTACCTTCGCCCTTGTGCCATCCATCGCCGCACAAAACAATCTGAACGATTTACTCAGCATGACCATCAGCGCGGGATATGACACCTTTTTTCGTGCCGATAGCTGGTCGCCCATTCGTATCGAAATCGAAAATCGTGGCGAAACCATCAGAGGCAATTTGCTCGTGCGCCCTGCCACCTCTGGCTTGGGGATAGAACACACCTATACAACCCCCGTAGAAATCCCCAATGGCAGACAATCCCTCTTTTTATACATCACCGCCAGAGACCTCGCCAATAATGTGCGGGTGGAATTGGTCAATGAGGCAGGTAATACGCTTATTGGGACAGATAGCGCACTCCGCCCGCTTTTGGCACGCGACACCCTATTTGTGGTGGTGAGTGGTGCAACCGATAGTCAGCTCAATTTGAGCAATATTCACCCCACCAGCTATAACAGCTATAGCATTCGGTGGCGTATCACCAATATCCCAGACCGCGCCGAAGGACTAGCATCGGTGAATATGCTCATCTTCAACGACATCAACACCGACCAACTCACTCTCGCCCAACGCGAAGCCATCAGCACATGGGTGATTGGTGGTGGGCATTTATTGGTCATGGGCGGGGGCAATTGGCAGGCAACAGCCAGCGGCATTACCGACCTGTTGCCGTTTTCACCCACCAATAGCATCACTATCAGCGATGCCACACCCCTTTTGCACTATGGGGGCGATTTTGATACCACCCTCACCACCGATTACACTCAAACAGAGGGAACAATTCACACAGGGGCAAAAATTATCGCAGGGACAGCCGATGAGCCGTTCATCATCCGTCAGACCATCGGCAACGGCACAATAGATTATGTCACTGTCAATTTAGAAGCTCCACCGTTTTCGACATGGGATGCCCTATCCAATATATTTTTGGGGCTAATCGGGTCATCACAAACCCCTGTGGGATGGTCGTATGGCTTTAGTGATTGGGTCAATGCCCGCACAGCCGTCCAAATTTTGCCAGGGGTAGATTTGTTGCCGGCGGTATTATCGTTGGTGGCATTTTTAGGGGCATATATCGTCCTGATTGGACCACTGAATTATTTATTACTCCGTACTATTAATCGGCGTGGCTTTGCGTGGATAACCATCCCCATCTTCATCATTATTTTCACCATTTTGGCATGGTCGGTGGGGATTGAGCTACGTGGCACAGATGCCCGTCTCAATCGGCTCACAGTGGTGCAATCGTGGCATAATACCGATGAGGCGCATATAGACCAGCTTATTGGGCTTCTCGCTCCCCGCAGGGGCAATTATAACCTCATCATGGACGATAATCGCACGCTACGTCCGTTATTGACCCCCACCGATATTTTCGACTTAAATGTGCCACAGACCAATATCGAAATCCGCCAAACCAGCCAATTCGCCGCCATAGAAGTGCCTGTAGATGCCAGTTTTATCTCGGCATTTAGCACCAGTGGCACTATCGAAAAACCCGATATTAGTGGCACAGCCACATGGGTCTATCGCAATGGGTCGCCATTATTGCGCGGGTCTGTTCGCAATAATACCGAAATTACCCTCACCGATGCGGTGATTCTCACACGCGGTACAATACAACCCATTGGCAATTTAGAAGCGGGTGCTGTGGCAACATTCGAGACCGATTCCCCGCCGATTATCCGCGAAACAGCCATGCCATCGGCAATCGAATTTGCGCGGTCAGATGAAAGCCAGTCCTATTTTTCCACTGACCTCATTTCGCGCACCAATAGCACCCGTAGTCTGCTCAATGCCCGCGATTTCTTAGGCGAAAATGCCTTTGAATACACACAAAATGCCACTATCACCATGACCTTTACAACCGATAATCCCGATAGTGAACGCGCCCTCCAAGTTGCTAACCAGCGACGGGCGTTGATTGCGTCATTCATGGTAGACCAATATGGCAGTCGTGCGCGGGGCAATCGGGTTTTTCTGCTAGGGTGGACAGAGACCAGCCCCACACAAGAAAATATGGGGACACAGACCTATAGCTCGGTGGATACCACGTTATATATCATCGAAATTTCAACCGAAATCGCCCCTACCGCCGAAGAAGTGCTTATCACCAGAGACCAATTCATATGGACGGCATTGCCAGATTCCCAAATTGGCAATATTAGCCCGTCAAATCTTAATACCACCCTACTCGATAATAACATTGTAGCGTTCCGTTTTACCCCCATCGCCGATGCACAACTGGCAGAGGTGACATCGCTCACACTCGTTTTGGAGCGCACCAGCACCAGCCTGACCAACACCATCGAAATGTGGGATTGGCAAAACAAAGAATGGGTGAGTTTTCTGATTGGGGGGCAAAATCGCTATCCAATAGAGGATTATGCCCGTTTTATTGGCGCACAAAACGCGGTGCAAGTCCGCACCGTGACAGGATTGAGCGGTGGCTCGCGGTATATCCAACAATTGGGTATCGAACAACGTGGGATAATGCCATGAGCAAAAAACGAGATTTAGGGTTACAATCTGTTCGTTAACATAAGGAAAATGATGCTATGGACAATATTATCGAAACAAAAGACCTTATCAAACGGTTTGGCAAATTCACCGCCGTAGATGGACTATCGCTCACTGTGCCAGCAGGCTCAATTTATGGCTTCATTGGACCTAATGGCGCAGGAAAAACCACCACCATGCGGATTCTCACCACACTCACCCGCCCCACCTCTGGCGAAGCATGGGTCAATGGCTTTTCGGTGATGAAAGACCGCCGTGCCGTGCGCCGTGCCATTGGCTATATGCCCGATGAATTTGGGGTATACGACGATTTGCGCGTGTGGGAATATCTCGATTTTTTTGCCGCCTGTTATGAAATCCCAGAAGTGCAACGCCGTCAACTCATCCACGACTTACTCGAATTGGTAGACCTGTCGCATCGGCGCGATGACATGGTAGACAAACTTAGTCGCGGTATGAAACAACGTCTATCATTGGCGCGGACACTCGCCCACGACCCCGCCATCCTCATTTTGGATGAACCCGCCAGTGGGTTAGACCCCGCCGCTCGTGTGGAAATCCGTGAATTGATGGTTGAACTAGCGAAAATGGGCAAAACGATTTTTTTCTCCACCCATATTTTGGCGGATGTGGAGAGCATTTGCTCGCATATCGGCATTGTTGAGGGCGGAAAAATCATCATGCAAGGCGATATGAACCAGATGAAAACCCAACTCGCGCCCCACCGCGAAATTATCGTCACCGTCAAAGACAATGAAATCGCAGGACAAGTCATGTCATTGGTAGCAAATATTGATGGTGTGATGAATTCCGCTATTTTAGACCCCAAAGGCGGACGCTCACGGGTCAAAATTAATTTTAACGGTGACGATGAAGGCATTGCCGCCATCAATCAAAAATTAAACAGCGCCAGCATTTCGATATTCAGTTTCACAGAAGAAATCAAAGACCTCGAATCGCTATTTATGGGTGTCACACAAGGCAAAGTAACCTAACTATGTGGGGCGTAAATAATTACGCCCCAACACACTTCTATACGATAAAAAACTTTTTGAAAAGGATAATTTTTTATGACACTTATCAATAAAGTCGCCATCATTACAGGGGCGGCATCGGGTATTGGTCGGGCAACTGCCCTCAAAATGGCAACATTAGGGGCAAAAATTGTCGCAACGGATGTGAACCTCGCAGGCGTAGAAGAAACCATCTCCCTCATCCAAGCACGCGGGGGCGAGGGGGTATTTATGCGGTGTGATGTGAGCCAATCTGCCGATGTAGAGGCGATGGTCAATCTTGCCCTGTCTGCCTATGGCAAGCTAGATATTGCTGTGAATAACGCGGGTGTTGGTGGGACAATGCAAAACGCGCCCGATGTAGACGAAGCGACATGGGATTTGGTGATGGATGTCAACGTAAAGGGGGTGTGGCTGTGCATGAAATACCAAATCCCCGCCATGTTAGCAGGGGTTGGTGGGGCAATAGTCAATATCGCATCGTTGGCGGGGGTATTGGGCTTTCGGATGAATGCACCCTATGCCGCCAGCAAGCACGCGGTCATTGGGCTAACTAAATCGGTAGCATTAGAATATGCCCGCAAAAATATCCGTGTGAACGCGGTGTGTCCGGGGTTCACAGAGACCCCAATGGTCACAACTCTGGTGGATGAAGCCCCGCGCATGGGCGATTTTGTGATGAATAGTTCCCCCATGCGCCGACTGGGGAATGTGGAAGAAATTGCCGATGCTATCATCTACTTGGCGGATGATAGTGCCAGTTTTGTGAATGGTCACGCGCTGGTGTTGGATGGTGGCGCATCTATTCAGTGAGGGTTTTATAATGGCTATCCCACACCCTATACCCTATCAGGGGAGCAAACGTCATTTGGCAGAAAAAATCGCTACATTCATCCCTATAAATGTAGAACGATTGATAGAACCCTTTGCAGGATCTGGAGCGTTATCACTTTATATAGCATATCACCATCCAGTGAATCGCTTTATCTTGAATGATATTAATGCACCTCTGATTCATTTGTGGGATAGCATCCTCACCAATCCAGACAAATTAGCCACGCTATATTCAAAACTGTGGCATAATCAACTTGGTAAAGAACGCCATTACTATGACCTTGTACGGTCACGTTTTAACAAAAGTCATGCCCCATATTATCTCCTATATTTATTGGCACGGTGTGTAAAAGCCTCTATCCGCTATAATGCCGATGGCTTATTTAATCAAAGTCCAGATAATCGGCGCAAGGGCAAACACCCCCAAACGATGCGTCAAGATTTGCTTCAAGCATCGGCATTACTACAGCATAAAACGACACTCTATTCGCAAGATTATGCCCGCATTTTGCGCCTGGCAACCCCAAATGACATCGTTTATTTAGACCCACCTTATGCGGGTCTCGCAGATAAAAAAACATCTCGGTATATCCAAACGATTGATGAAAAACGATTGATGAAACAATTAGAGTGGCTTAATCAAGAAAATATCCCCTTCATACTAAGTTATGATGGCAAGACAGGGACAACAAATTTTCAACGCCAATTACCCCAATCGCTTCACCTAACACATATTGAATTAGAAGCGGGGCGGTCTACCCAACAAACCCTTTTAGGGAAAAATCAGACAACCTATGAAGCCCTCTATTTATCACCAGCCTTATCACAAAAATTGTCTGCCACATCCATTGAATCTGATTTACCACGACAATTATCATTATTTGAGGAAATCGCATGACTAACGATTTTCCAGAAGATTTTTTAGAGACGCTTCGCCAAATAAAGGGGAAGCGCTCGCAAATCGTAGTACAACATATCTTACAACATGGCTATCTCACCACAGAAGAATTAGAATCGGTTTATGGATATAATCACCCGCCCCGTGCCATTCGTGATGTGCGCGAACAAGGAATCCCCATCGAAACATTTCGGATAAAAAATTCGCAAAACCGTGATATTGCCACCTATCGCTTCGGGGATATTCAAAATATCAATAAAACACGCATTGGTGGTAGAAAATCCTTCAAAAAAATTACCAAGCAACGACTCATAGCGCAACATGGGCTAAAATGTGCTATCTGCGACCAGACCTACCCAGAGCAATTTTTGCAAATTGACCACAAAATTCCCTATGAGGTCGCTGGCGACTCTGGTGAGTCGGATTTAGAATTACTGATGTTGGTCTGTGCATCGTGTAATCGGTCTAAATCATGGGGATGCGAACACTGTAATAACTGGATAAATCAAAAAGATACTATCATTTGTCAAAATTGCTTTTGGGCAAATCCGCAAAATTATTCTCATATAGCGATGAAAGAGATTCGACGCTTGGAATTGATATGGCAAGAACACGAACTACTCACTTATGACTGGCTAAAAAGTCGCGCCTACAAAGCAGGTCTATCACCAACAAACTACCTCAAAATGCTTATCTCAGGATTACACAATCAAACCATATCATGGGGAGAAGATTCTTTTGAGTAAAACATTCGTCATTGGCGATATTCATGGCTGTTATACCGAATTGCAAGATTTGCTCGACAAAGCAGGTGTTGGGAGCGATGACCATATCATCTCGATTGGCGATATGGTGAATCGGGGACCCGATTCACGCCGTGTACTCGATTTTTTTTGGCATAACATATCACCCCATGTCACCAGTATTATGGGCAATCACGAATTTAAGCATATTCGCGCCTATAAAGGCGAATTGCTCCCACCGCTTTCGATGTTGCACACCCGTTGGCAACTCGATGAACTCTATCATGGCGCGATTAAATATATGTCGGGGTTGCCCCGTCATATCCTATTGGATGAGGCGCTCCTCATCCATGCCTATTTTGAGCCGAATGTCACCCTAGAAAATCAGCAGGGGCGCGTGTTGATTGGCACGATGGGGGCGGCATCTTATATCCAAAAAACATACGAACAGCTATGGTACACCTATTACACAGGCGACAAACCGATTATTGTAGGTCATAAAGACCTGTCTGCCATACAAGAGCCATTTAATTACCAAAATCGCATTTTTGGGATTGATACAGGGTGTGTGTCGGGTGGAAAATTAACAGGCATTTGGTTGCCCAGTTTTGAATTTGTCAGTGTGCCTGCGCGTCGTGACCATTGGAAAAAATTTGTCGAGGGATATAAAAGCCATGAATAACCCCATCCATCTCGCTATTCAAGAACATCTCTTACCGGGGGATACGTTTGTGTCGCGTCTGATGTATGCCCAGCGCATCCATCTACACGGGGTCGAATTGCCTTTTGCGGGGTTGGCAGAGCGCATGACCAGTGTCATGGACGCATTAAACGAGACGCGTGTGGCGATTTCTGCCATTGATGTAGGCGCAGTGCATTTGCTCCATCCAGATTATGATATGCGCGAACAAGCCATTATCACCCTGCGCGGAGCAATGGCGCTGGCGGTGGATGTGGGCGCGGGTGGGGTGATATTTATGCCCCAAGCCCTCAATACCCCCCGCCTACCCGATTTACACCCCTATAAATCTACAACAGAACTCGAAGCAGAACTCCTAGTGACGATGCTCCGCACCACCTTATGCGATTTTGCTAATGCGTTTGGCGTGGAACTCTATTTGTTGGCGGGCAATCGTTATACCACCCACCTCATTCACAAATTGGCACATGCCGAGCGCATTTTGGGCGATAATAAGCATCACCCCATGCTCAAAATTGGTGTAAACACCTTTAATATGGGCATGGAAGAAAGCGACATCATCGAAAGTCTGTCTGTGAGTGCCGATAAGGTGGGTTATGTGCAAGTGGCATATCGCCGTCATCCATCAGAGCCAAATCCAGCCGAATTAGATGCCGTAGCCGATTCCCTCGCCTATGCATTAGATGTAGAGACATTCTCGCTTTTAGAGACACTCCGCAAGCGCAATTATGGCGGATGGATAACCCTAGCAGGGATGATGAAACGCGATTCTGACCTCACAAAATATGCCAGTTTGCTCCAAAATTATCTGACCACCCCATTGGATGAGGACGATAGCCAATGAACGAATCACCTGCCAAACGGCGTGGATTATGGTTTATCACAGACATCATCACCAAAGCAGAATTGCGTCATCAGTGGTATGTATTAGAAAAAAGTCGGTCTGGCACAGCATGGATTGTCATCGCCATATTGATGGTCATACCAGCCGTCCTCATCACCCTCTATGCGGTGATTTTGGTGATATTTAATTTGCCATTCACATGGAGTATCACCAGCGACAGTTTTTTGGATAACCTTGTTGAAATTGGTATCGTCTTGTTGGTCGTGATGAATGTCGCGCTTTACATCATCGTCATCCTCATCACACTAGGGTTATCGAGTAACAGTGTCAGCCGTGAGCGCAAAGGGCGCACATGGGATGTTTTGCTCCTCACCAATGTGGATGCCAGACAAGTCGTACTCGGCAAATGGTGGGCATCGCTGGTGGCACTATGGGGCGACCACGCCATGATTGCCTTTTTGCGTGTGGGGGCGGTGTGCCTGATAGTCTTGGGGATACAACCCCTGATGGGTATTCGGTTGGCATCCGCGCCATTGGGCATAGCACCTGTGTTGGTACATTCGGCGGTGCTATCGGTCATGATGGTTGCTTATACCGCCATAGATGCCATGTTCACGGCGGCATTGGGTGTGGGCGGGTCGGTATCTACCCAAAATTCAAGTCTGGTGGGCGCGGCGGTATTCACAGCGCGATTTATCAGCATTGGGGTTTTTCTCTTTTGGATAATGCGCCTCTATAATAGCCTGATAGTGGGTTGGGGATATATCCTTGTGGGGTTATTGGGATTGGCGATATTTGCCCTGTTCACATGGATTGCCTTGCGGGTGGGGGAATGGGTGGCGGTGCAAGGGGAAGTCTCACCGCCACAGACAAGCTAATGATTATGCCACTTTTTGCGATGGTACGAGTTCCCGTTTTTCGGCACTTGCCCCAAAGAAGGTGCGATAAGTCGCCACCAATGGCACAGCAAATGCAATCAACGAAACGACATTGATAATAACGTTGATGGACATGCCATAGATGACAGATGCGCCACTATCAAAGACAAACCACACCGCCAAAGTCGCCGCCATCGCAACCCACGCCCACTTTTCCCCACGTCTGAAGGGAATGAGCGCCACAAAACCAATCAGCACCATCCACCCCATCATAATCGCCCCTGCCAGCGCATAAAACCATAGATGAAGGGCAAAATCGGTGCTAGGGAGCGCGTCAAATGCTCCCGCCCCATAATAAAAATCGGTGTATATCCGATAAAATGTATTGCGGAAAAAATCGGGCGATAAAACCATCAGCATCCCAAACAACCCTGTGAATTCTGCGATGACCACCAACCAATTTGACCAAAATTTGAGTGACTTGTTGTTCATATTCATCATTCCTTTGCATAAGCTAAAATTGAATCAATAGCCTCAGAATAACGTTTTTTTCACTGCCAATACTATGAAAAATACTGCCAAATACTGCCAAATTGTCTTTTTGGGGGGATTTAGGGACGACATACGCTACGCTAGTCGTCCCGTACAAGTCAATATACGTGTAGGGGCAGATTAGCCAAAGGCGTATATCCGCCCTAAATGATTATTTTCGTTCTCGCAAATCTTGGGCAATCAGCATGGCGGCGGCATTTTGCCAATTATATAGTGTACGTTCTGGCACTTGTGACCGAAACCATGTGAGCGCATCCCGATATGCCCCATCGAGGTCATCGGCAAACACGCGCAGACGATACGGTTTGAGTCCTACCACATAGGGGAAATACAGGGCGTTGTAGTGTCGCCATTCGTCTGATGTGCCAAAATCCGCGCCATTGGGTTTGAGCCTCATGATGCTCTCTGTGAGCAATGCCTTGAGTTCTTTGGCACGTTCTAATGTATCGTCATGGGCATTGCGTTGTACAAGGCGGTGTTGGATGATGGGCAGATGGGTTAAGGGGCTGGTCGCCAGTTTGGTCAAATCGCCATAGGAGCTAATCGCACGGCGGGTTAGGCGAATAAATTCGGATTCATCCTGGAATAATGCGGGATTTTCTGCACGGCGGATGATGATATTTTCTGCCACACGCAAATTTTTACGTTGCTGGCGGATAGTGGGAAAGCGCGAAAAAATCACCGTGTCTAATCCGTTTTGAATGGGGATTTCAAATACAAAGACCAGAATGATGGTGGTGATGAGAGCAAGTATCAGAATAAGCGTGGTATCGGTTATATTAGGTACGATAACCAACACTTGACCCACGACAATCAGCACCATTAAGAATGAAGATGTGAATGAACGGAGCATATCAGGCAAGAGCGATTCGCCCGCATCCATCGCATCCCAAATAACTATCACAGCCCCAAACATCAAAAAATCAGCACTGATAAACAATAAAAATTCTGTGGATACCCAAAAGGCAATATATCCCAACGTAAAAAATAGGGTTGATAGAGCAAATAAATTTTTTAAGGGTTTGGGAATATCCTTAATCACATAGCGCCAAGTCAACGAAAGTGATAAGAAAACAAGTCCAAAACTGATGACGATGAATATCGAAAATTGAAATCCGAGTAGCCTAAAATCGTAATTGGATGTATTCGGAGGTTGTTCATCCGCTAAATAGAGAATATTTTCATACATTGAACTCGGAAAATTTGTTATAACATTGCTGATTAAAACCACACCTATCATGACCAATAAACCATACCGAATGATGAATTTGGCACGATTACCTTCATATTTTCGATGTTCTGGGATAGATTCCCACACCGTTGCAAACCAAAATATGGGCGGAATAAAAAAGAAGGTCAGGCGCAGATTTAACAACAAACCAGAATCTGAAATATGGGTATAAAGCATCGCTAAAGCCACATTCACGCCATAACTGATGAGCGCCAACCCCGCGAATCGCAACCGCCATGAAGAGAGGTCACGCGCAATAAGGTAACATCCGAGCCAAACGACCAACCCGTAAATAGCAACCTGAATGAACGTGACCATCTGATTTATCACCCTACCCAATCGCGCAGGTATAAAAAGTCGTGTCCGATGGTGCGTTGGCTCACCTTTGCCACATTGGGCATGGTGCGCTTGTAGTGGTTGGCTTTGACCCGTTTCCACACTTTTTCCACGAAGGCACGGTCAAAGCCTTCTTCTACCACCTCATCTATCGTATAACGCGCATCCACCAATAAAAATAGCACTTGGTCAACATCGTTATAGGTAAATCCCAATTCACCCTCATCGGTTTGCCCTTCCCACAAATCGGCAGATGGGGCTTTATCAATCACTGGCGCGGGAATGTTCATGGCGCGTGCCAGTTGGCGCACCTGATATTTATATAAATCGGCAATCGGGTGCATGGCTACGCCACTATCGCCATAGAGGGTGGAATATCCCAGCAGAAATTCGGTCTTGTTACTTGTCCCCATCGGCAATAAGCCGTGTTGGGCAGATTGGTCATAGAGGACAATCATCCGTGACCGCGCCATGATATTACCCTTGCGGACATTGCTCATATCGGGAAATTGGGCAATGAGCGCATCCGCCATAGCGGTGATTGGGACAGTGATATGTTGAATCCCCAACGCTTCAATGACCAAATCGGCATCGGTGAGGCTGGCTTGTGACGATGTTTTATAGGGCATCCGCACAGCAAGGACATTTTCTGCGCCCAATGCTTTGGCAGATAAATAAGCCGATAGTGCCGAATCTATCCCACCAGACAACCCCAATACTGCCCCTTTTGCGTTCACTTTTTGGATTTGGTCGGCAATAAATCCCGTGAGGATTTTTTCTGCGAGGGTCGTGTTGATATTCAGACGGTGTAAAATATCGGGCATGAGTTTTATTCGCCTCCTGCGACACGTTGCACAAACTGAATGACTTTATGCGGATAATCTTCTTCGACTGTCATATCAATCACATGCAAACGACTATCTTTTTGGGCTTGCATGAGGACAACCACCTGATATTCATCGCTCGCCATGACCTGAATGGCTTTTAGTCCGCCTGTGATGGCGTGGATATATTGCAATTGTGCCTGCCAAATCTCTTTGGAATGATGCTCTAGCGATTGGTCGGCAATATAATCGAGGTGAGCGCGTAGAATATGGGAATCGCCCGTGTTGACTGCCCGCATAAATCCGACAAAGCGCCTACCCGCTTTGGTTTTGGTGAGTGTTTCTTTCACATCCATAAAAATAGTCCTTTTAGCTCATTGTCCGTCACGGCGCAAAATCCGCGATAGTTCCCGTTGCAATAATTCTGGGCGTTCATCACGCAACAAGGGCATACGACTCCGTACCCGATGCACCTGATTGAGGTCTAGTGTCTGGGTGATGAGCGTTTCATCAAAATAAAGTCCTTTGGTCAAAAATTCGCCATCGGGACTCACGACAGATGACCCGCCCCAAAAATTTTTGCCGTCCTCATATCCCACACGGTTGCAATGCACGACATAATTGGTGAAGATACTGCCGTATGCCTGATTCACCAATTCCACCCACCGCGCCACCGAGAGCGAATCACCTGCATCTAATCCGCGAGAAGGACTCGCACTCTGCAAAATGAGGATGTCTGCCCCGTCCATCCATAGCAAATAGGGAGGCGACATGTGCCAAAAATCCTCGCAGATGAGCATCCCAACCCGCCCAAAACGGGTATCAAATGCCCGTACATGCTCACCCATATCAAAATAACGGGCTTCATCGAACATCGAGTAGGTGGGCAAATAAATTTTTCGGTGGATATGCACACACTCGCCACCGCTCAAATAGGCACTAGCGATATAAAAGCGGTTTCGGCTGTCACGCTGAACAAACCCCACCACCATATCCAATTTTTTGCTGGCGGTGAGCAATTCGGCAAAAATGGGGTCATCGGCATGGGCGCTAATAGCGACTTCAGATACAAGGTCTTGTAATTGATACCCTGTCATAGACAATTCTGGAAAAACCAGCAATTCCACACCTTGCGCGACGGCTTGGTCAACATAGGCGACATGCTTGGTCAAATTGGCTTTGAGGTCGCCCAATTTGGGGTATATCTGCGCCAGACCGACTTTGATTTGCATAGGGGTTATCCTTTTTTATGGGATATATCATGCTTAGATGATACCGATATTCCCCATAAAATGATAGACAGTGATATAGCGCCATCAATATCCCAAGATGTGAAACTTTTAAGAGTCGGTTGCCACATCCCTAAAATACGTTATAATTCACCAATCTAATTATTTAGAAAAGGATAGCCGTATTTATGGGATTTAGTGCCAATTGGGATAACGATGAAAAAACCATCCTACGGCAACTCTATATAGACCGATGGACAGTAGACGATTTTATCGCCTGTACTGATAAGACCTATCGGTTACTGAACAATATACCTCATACCGTGCATGTCCTCATAGACCTATCACAAGCCACGCGCACCCCCGCCAATATTTTGTCTGCCATGCGTTATGCAGAAGAACGGGTGAACGACAATGTGGGGCAAGTCGTGGTCGTTGGCGCAGATGATTTTGCCAAAGAAATTTTTTCCCCCGCCAAACGCATTGCCCCCAATGCCACCCGCACCATGATTTTTGTGGAAACGCTACCAGAAGCCTATGATTATTTGGCAGAGACATCATTGCCCACATCGTAGGGTGAACGTTTTATAGGCGTAGTGGGCGCGGTGGTCTGAAATGTGTCATAATAGGGGTAGAATCTGATTCATCATGAGGGAAAAACCGTATGGCGCATCGGGGCATATTGGCATTGGGAATCATAGTGCTATTCATGGCAGGTTGTAGTGGTGATGCGATTCCGCGTATTACGCCCACCGTCATGATGGTAGACGATATGACCCTTGTCGCCCAAGAACCCACCAATACGCCACTCATCATTGTGACCAATACAGAGCGACCATCACCCACAGTCACACCATCGCCTTTGGTGAGCAATACCCCAACGGAAACCATCACGCCAACCAGCACATCCACCCCATCCGCGACACATACGCAAAATCCAAGCGAGACGTATACGGCAACCGCCACATCAACCCATACAGCCACCGCAACAGCAACAGCCAGTTATACGCCACCGCCAACAGAAACACCATCACCGACCAATACCGTCCCACCGAGCCTTACGCCATTACCGTTTGCGATTGCCACGAATACGCCAAGCCCAACCGCCACCGCGTCTAATACGTATACGCCAACCGCCACCAGCACATGGTCGCCAACACCACAACCCACCCAAACACCTGCACCAACCAATACACCCGCGCCGACAAATACCCCTGTGCCAGCGCCTCCCACCGAAACGGCTACCGCCACCACCACTAACACCCCACAACCCACCCAAACACCTGCTCCAACCAATACGCCTGCTCCAACCGATACGCCCACACCTAATCTGACCCAAACGGCGGTGCAGGCAATCCAACGTATCCAAACCGAGACAGCACTCGCGCCCACATCAACAGCCACCCTCACCGCCACCGTCACAGAAGATTCGGTTGCCTCTGCCACCGCCCTCTATGAACAAGTCGCCGCCACCGTCACCGCGCTCTTGCTCACACGCACAGCAGAATCGTTCACACAAACACCGAGTCTAACCCCATCCCCTACCCCCATTAGTGAGGTAGACCTCACCGCTACGGCATTAGTGGCAACCATCAATGCTATAAACACCATCAATGCACCCAGCCCAACACCCACATTTTTCGCCGTAGCAACGCCAACATCAACGGTAACGATTGCCCCCGCGCCGACTATTGATGCCACCCCTGTTATCATCACCGTCGTCACCGTCCCTGTGGAGAATTTAGGCGATGTCACCCCTGTAGAAGGTGGCACACCCCAAACCGTTAGCACCAATACACCGATTCCGTTTAATCCACCGACAGTCCCGCCGTTGTTGGATTTACCGCCGACTGTCTCGCGGGATAGCATACCATTCCAACCGAATTTGCAACTGGTGGGGATTAATCCACAAGCATTCGTGCTAGACCCCAATAACATTTTGCCCGCGCCTGTCAACTTTGGCACAAGTGCCACTGGCATTAGTTTATTTGTACGCCATCCATTTGACCCTGACCGTTGGATTTATACCGACCAAGCAGGCGTACTCTATGCGCGGGATGCCAATAGTGAAGGCATTGTCCCACTCGATGCTTTCCCAGCGCCCACCCGTCAAGAAAATAATGTGTTTGTATCATCGGCGGGATGGTCGCCTAATGGCGCATTCGTGAGCATGATTATCAAACCCGATAACCGCAACAACCGCGAGGGTGTGTGGATATGGGATGGTGTCGCACCGCGTCAAATTTTGCACGATTGCCCGTATATTGATCATGAAGGGTGTGCGCTGGTGGGCAGTCTGCCATTTTTATACGATTCACAAGAAATTTTGTGGTCGGCGGACAGTGGATTGCTGGCGGTGCGTGTTATCAACCGCAATTCGCCCCAAGACGGTGGTGGCAGAGGGGCAATTCTGATTATGTCGCCCAATCATAACCCACAAAGCCCACCCGATTATGTGCTGGCATACGATTATGCCCAATGGTTGGGCGATGGTCGCTTGTTGGTGAGTGGATATAACCCACAAGGACATATGGTGGTGGCTGTGGTCAATTCGGATGGGTCTGGTGAACAAATTTTGCTTGATGGGTCTGACCGTGGGATATGGCTACAAAATGCCATACAAGCCCCCAACGGCGCGGTTTATGCGTTGGGCAAACCCGCCAGCGATTTTAATGCCCCTGTGCAAATTGTAGATAGCAACGGCAATTTTCTCACGGGGCAAATCGGCACAACCGCCCCTAGCCGTGTGGCATGGTCGCCCAATGGCAATGCGGTTTTGGTGGAGGCGGGTGGTCGGCAATATTTGGCACAAACCAACGGCACAGTCCAAGACATCACAGGTACAACGGGAGGTATTGTCACCAATTGGGTGACAGGACCCGTGCCATCATCTGCCCCATTGCCTCAATCTATCCCATCAGGGGTCATTGAGGACAGCGAATTTGAGCCAAATACACAGTTGCAAGTGATTGCCATAGAACTCAATCTGCGCCCTGCGCCAAATACGGGCAATATTCCGCTAACTATCTTACGGGCGGGCGAATTTGTGCGGATTATCGCGGGACCTGTGGAATCTGAAAATAATGTGTGGTGGCAGGTGCAAACTGCCGATAGGTTTATCGGTTGGGTTGCGGGGCGTATCAACGGTGCAGACACCTTGCGCGTTGTGCCAGAATAATGCCAAAAAATTGCATTACGGGCAAATTCAGAGTACGATTAGGATAGTTTAGTCACAATGGAGACCATTTGCGATGTCCGATAAGCCAAAAGTTACGGGTGATTGGAATTCCCCTTCTGGAATTATCCGTCGTCCAACCGATGAACCACCAAAGCCAGAGACTCTCCCAACCAAAAAACGCCGTGACCATCGTGATGAAATGGGCGCGACCACCGGTATGATGCCTGTTATCACCGAAGGCATAGATAATCATGCGGAGCGCGACTCTGACAAACACAACGGCGAATAAATTTTTGCTCATGCCATGAGCTTACACAAAGGAAAATGTGATGTCTAGGGGACGTATATACGAAGCCATTGTGCGTTTTTTCAAAGATGATGATTGGAATTTTTATGAAATGGACGATGCCCCTGTTCTGACCATGACGTTCAGTGGCAAAAATGGGCGTTGGACGTGTTATGCACAAGCGCGTGAAGCCCAAGAACAATTTGTTTTTTATTCAGTATGCCCCATCAATGCCCCAAAAGAAAAATTAGCAGAAGTAGTCGAATTTATTACCCGTGCCAATTATGGCATGATTGTCGGTAATTTTGAACTCGATTATAACGATGGCGAAATTCGCTATAAGACCAGCATTGACATTGAAGGCACAGATTTTCCGCCTGTATTGGTCAAGCAGGTGGTTTATGCCAATGTGGTGGTCGTAGACCGCTATTTATCGGGTCTGATGCGGGTGATTTATGGCGATGTTGCGCCTGTGGATGAAATTGCCAAAATTGAGAGTATGCCTCAAGTGGATACCCCTGTGAATGGTGACGCTGAAAATGTGGCAAAATTGCGCCAAGAGTTTATCAGCCAGATTGAGGAATTACTCGGTGATGTGAAATTCGATGAAGATGAATCGGCATCGAGCGAAGATGATGATGGCAACCTCATCCCACCAGACCAGCTTCAATAACATATATCAAAAAAGACGCACTCACCTGCGTCTTTTTTGATACCCTTATCACGCTATATCTGCCAAAAATTGCCCCACCACCCGTTGAAAATCATCCCATTGTTCGTTATGGATGGCATGACCACCTGTGAACATCTCCAAACGGGCATTTTGGGCGCGGGTGATAATCTCTTGGGCATATTGGGGCGGATTGAGATAATCGGTATCGCCCAACATCATCAAGAGGGGCGCGGTGATGTTATGGGCAATCCCACAAGAAACATCCCCGCCAGAATCTATAATGGCGTGAATGGTTTTTATCCACCCCAACACAAACGCATCGGCATGTGAGATATTATGCAGGGCTTTTGTCTCATCGGTCATCCATGTGGCGGGGAACATGCGCTGGGCATATGGGCGCATTGCCCCGCCATAATAACCCACTGCCCCCCATACCCCTACCGATAAAAATGTCTGTGGGGCATAAGCTGACATGAGGAGGGCGACTTCTCCGCCATCAGAAAAACCCATCAGGTGGGTTTTTTCGATATGGAGCGCCTCTAGCAATGCCAACATATCCCGCGCATCCTGTTGATAAAAATCGTGCGGAAAGGTGCGTGGTTTGGGCATAGAAGCCCCATAACCGCGCATGGTGGGCGCGATAATACGATATTTTGGCGCGAGCCATTCGACCACATTAGGGAATTGTGTCTCACCTGTCCCCAAAAATCCGTGTAGCAAGGTCATCACAGGCTTATCGCCACCTGTATCCAGGTAATCTATATTCGCGCCTGTGGGCAATTCAATCAATGGCATGGCTAATCTCCTTTGGCGATAACAAAAATCGCGTTGCCAGACCCCAGATAGATGAGGTCACCCCCACCCGTACCGGGTTTGACAACCACAGCCTCGAGCAAGTCGAGCAGAGATTCATCGCGCAGGCTATAACTGCTATTAAAATTGCCACTGAGCGAAGTCTGATACACTCGATGTTGCGATTGTGTGGCGATATACAGGCTTTGCGAGGTGACATTGCTATCTAAAAACATGCCATTGGCGCTAGTGATTTCTTGCCCAACAGGGAACGCGCCAAACCCAAAACTTTGCAATGACCCTTCACGATATTTGATAATCACCCCATCCGATTGCAACACATAAATGCTCCCCTGAGAATCTATCTCCAAATCTACAGCGCCCGGGAGGGTGGGACGATTCCCCCCACCAAAATATTCACTCGGTGAGCTGGCAAATACCCCACCAGACGGCTCATAGCGCCAAATTTGCCCATTTGTATTGCCACTGTCGAGGATATACAACCGACCAGACCATGTAGCAACGGCGATTGGGTTGCCCCAATTTTCTGCACCCAATAGACGTTGGGCGCTACATTGCACAAAACGCATTTCACACTCAATTAACACCCCATTGGTGTCTATGGCAATCAACCGATTGGTCTCGACACTAAAAGCAACATCAAAAATATCGCCCACTTGAATATTAGAAGCCGTGCCACCACGACGCATTTCGGGGATGGGAATCGGTTGGCGGGTGACACTCAGTCCGTCATTGCTCAATACAATCTGATACACCCGTCCATTGTCACTATCCAACGCATATAATTCTTGTCCCTGATGCGCCATGCGCGTGATACGGGCTTGGGGCAAGGTGGTGATGATAATCGGCTCTTTGCGCGTGACTTGGTTAAAGGTGTCTAGGACGTTTTGCCCTTCTAATTTCATACCATCGAGCAATGGGTCATCGGTGCGAAGCGTCTGACATTCGCCCACTTGGTCGAGGACTTGTTCCCATGCCAGCAAAATGGTCTGGCGGTTGCTTTGCACAATTTCTGGGCTACGCGCAAGGTCATAACGCCGACCTGCCTCTGCAAAGCATTGCTCATATTCGGTGACATCGGTCTCTGCCAGCCACAGCACCACAATCACCGTCACAATGATGATGGGCAACAAGACCACCGTCCCCGTGATGATGGGTCTGGAGAACCAGCGATTTTCACCTGTGGGTGATGTGCCAAATAGACGGTCTATCATCAACCCAAATAGGCGAAATAATCCAGAAAAAGACAGCGCCAAACGCCCTATTGCCCGTTTGATAAATTTGCCCACCCCATTTCCAGATTTACGCCGTTCACGGGCGGGTTTTGGCGGGGTAGATACTGGCACAGGGGCAGATATCGTTCCGTCTGTGGTGGTGGCGATGCTCACCTCTTGGGTGGCACGTTTGGCATTGGATTTGGCTTTTTGCAAATCTGCCGATGATTGCACCTCTGGGATGAGCGGATTGCTCTCGCCATCGGGTGGGACAAATTCGGCGACCATGACTTGCATCTGTAATTTGGCGAGTTCCTTAAACCCGACTAGCACCGTGCCAATATCCACCGACATCAGCACATTATTAATTTTTTCCGCATCAAAATCTGCTAGGCTAGAATCGCCAAAGACGACTCGTGTGCCAGTGGTCACACGATATTGGGTGAGTTTGACATTGGGAATCGGTTGCACACCCAATGGCGCGGTATACAGGACTTCATCATCGCTCAAATCTTCTGGAAATGTCTTGGTATTACCCTCATGCCGTATGGCAACAACAGCACTCCCTACCCGTCCCACAATAAAATCTGACCCGCGCAATACCCCACAGGCGACATTTGCCTCATAGGGGCGCTTGGAGGTTCGGTTATATTCAATCAAATTTTGGTTGATGGCATTAAACAATTCGCGCAAGCCCGCCGTCACACTGCCTGTCGTGGAAAAATAGCGTTCCGTTGCAAACCGCGCCATATTTTCATAGAAGGCGGCAGGGGCAATGGCATCACCAGTGGGTAAAACCAACGCAAAAAACGTCTCCATATCACGGCTACGCACCGATTTTTGGGGGGCAATTTCGCATAACGCACCGGGCGGGGGCGTGCTAATGGCGCGTCCACCCACAATATAGAGATGACCTACTAAAGATTCATGTTCAAATGCCATAATAAGGGACTATTTATACCAACACAGCAATTAAATCGCGCAATTGTGTGAGTTGAAACGGCTTGGGCAAAAAATGAGCGCGGGCATATTGTTTCACTTGTGGCTCATACGACCGATTTGCAGACATCAACACAATTTGCATATCCGCAAGGTGTTCTGCAGAAACGGCATATTCCAATAACTGCATCCCGTTCACTTTGGGCAACAAAATATCGAGCAATGCCAAAGCAAAAACCTCTGTTTGGAGCAAATTGAGGGCATCTTCACCATTAGAAGCGACAATCACATCACAACCGCTATCGCGCAAAATGCGTCCATAGATGTGTTGTAATCCCATATCATCTTCTGCTAACAAAACACGCATAGTTTTTTCCGCCTCGCTACTCATTCCATTGTCAGATATGATAACTCACATTAGGTCAATCTGCTAGTTTCATCTATCTCGTGGATTATGGTTGTTATAAAGGTCTTTATCCTTCTATGTTACGACATTTTTTACACCCGCTCATCAACAATCAAAAAATTTTTGTACTGTGGTGGCAAATCAGCGAATTTGCGCTACAACAAGCCTCATATGAGGAATTATTATCCCCGGAAGAAATGCGCCGTGCCAATCGGTTTATTAGCCCTGCTGTCAAAACCCGTTTTGTGGTGGCGCGGGGGATGTTGCGCCATATCCTCGCACAGTATACCCAACAAGCCCCACAAGATATTGCCTTCACCTATGGGGCGCGTGGCAAGCCATTACTTGCCCATGCGCCATTCGCGTTTAATTTATCTCATTCAGAAGATGTGGCACTATTGGCATTGGCACAAACCGACCATATTGGGGTGGATGTGGAACATATCACACCGATGGCAGAGATGCGCCGTGTGGCGAGTGATTATTTTTCTGCCGATGAACAAGTCGCGTTATTTAGCCAGCCCGCCCGCGACCAATTATCGGCATTTTATCGGTGTTGGACGCGCAAAGAAGCCTATATCAAAGCACGGGGTGATGGTTTTGCCCTGCCACTAGACAAATTTGATGTCAGCTTATCCCCAGACGATACGCCGTGTTTGCTCCGTACATTAGATGATGACGACCCCGCGCATTGGCAATTTTTTCATTTAGACCCCACCGATGGCTATATGGGTGCAGTGTGTGTGCCTGTGGGCAATTGGACAGTAGACATTCAGCAAATTCGGTTATCTCCATGAACTCTACACAATAATTTGTTACAATGAAGCATATTGTGTTTGGTGGATTGGATAGCGATGATGATTTTTACAACCCCCTCAGCCCTCTTATTATTACTCGCTATTTTACCTGTGGTGGGATATTTGGGATTTCCGCGCAATCGGTTTCGGCGTGTGCGCGATAGTGCCAGTGTTGGCTTGCGCTTTCTCTTATTTATTCTGCTGGTGATGGCGCTGGCAGGGGCGCAATTGGTACAATCTGCCAACCGTTCTGCGGTGGTATTTCTCATAGATGCGTCCGATAGTGTGGGCGGTGTGGCACAAGCAGACGCAGAAACCTATATCCGTGAGTCGCTACAGACCATGCGCCTCGATGATGTGGCGGGGATTATCGTCTTTGGGGCAGATGCCCAAATCGTCCGAACAATGAGCAATAGCAGAGAACTTGCGCCCATCCGTAGCCAACCTGTCGGTGGAAATACCGACCTAGAAGGTGCGATTCGGTTGGGATTGGCATTATTGCCACAAGATGCCGTGCGCCGTATGGTCATTTTTAGCGATGGATTGCCCACAACGGGCGATGCACTGACCGCCACACAATTGGCACAATCGGCAGAGGTAGAAATTAGCTATATCCCCCAAACCAGCCCAGAGACCGCCGATATTCAAATCAGCGCGGTAGATGTGCCGCCCCGCCTGAGTGAAGACCAAGAATTCGACCTCATTATCACCCTAGAAGCGACCTTCTCTGCCACCGTGAATATGACTATCTTATCGGCAGAAGAAATTATCTATCAGCAACCCGTTAGTGTGCGTGAAGGGGTCAATAGTTATACAGTGCGTCTACGCAGTGGGTCATCTGGTTTTCGTGATTTTAAGGTGCGGATAGATAGTCCAGACAGTTTTTTTCAGAATAACACCCTATCTGCCTTCACCCGTGTGGACGGAATTCCCCGTGTGTTGGTCGTTTTGGGCGAGAATGGCGATGAAAATGCGCGGTATCTCATCCCTGCTTTGCAAGAAAACGGGCTAGAAGTGACCACCATCGCCGCCGAAGCATTTCCGACCACATCGGCAGGTTTGGCGCAATATGACAGTGTGGTCTTGGTGAATATACCAGCCACCCGCCTATCGAATCAACGGATGGAAAATTTGCGGACATATATCAGCGATTTAGGCGGGGGCTTGGTGGTCATCGGCGGGGATAATGCCTATGGCGTGGGGGGCTATTATCGCACTCCGCTAGAGGACATATTGCCCGTGGAGATGCAAATCAAAGACCAAGAACGTCTCCCTCAATTGACAATAGCCTACATGATAGACCGTTCTGGCAGTATGGGCGCACTCACATCCGATGGCATCCCCTTCATTGAACTGGCAAAAGAAGCCATTATCCGCTCACTAGAATTTTTGCAACCCACAGACCGCGCCGCCGTTGGGTCTTTTGATACCGAAGCGTATTGGATTGCCCCATTTCAGGATGTGAATAATCGGGTGCAATTGCAACGACTGGTGGGGACACTCCGCCCAAGTGGCGGCACAAGTATTTTGGCGGGGATGCGTTTGGTGGCAGAAGATATTGTCTTAGAACCCGCCCAAATTAAACATATCATCTTGCTAACCGATGGAGGCGCAGATACGGCAGGTCTAATTGCGCTCACAGCCGATTTATATGAACAAGAAAATGTCACCCTATCGGTCATTTCGATTGGCGATAGTGATTCAGCCTTTTTAGAAGAAATGGCGCGAGTTGGCAATGGCAATTATCATAATGTGCCAGATGCCTCTAGTGTGCCTGCCATATTCACACTCGAAACGGTGCTTATATCACGCTCCTATATCCAAGAACAACCCTTCACACCGACCATCGTAGACCATCCCATTTTGCAGGGGATAAATGCCTTGCCCCAATTATATGGATATGTCGCCACCACCCCCAGACCCGCCGCCCAAGTGGTTATGCGCGGGACAGACCCCTATCAAGACCCAATCCTTGCCACATGGCAATATGGTCTGGGGCGTAGTGTGGCATTTATGAGCGATGCCACCGCCCGTTGGGGTGCAGAATGGGTGACATGGGATGATTTTGCCCGTTTTTGGGGGCAGACCATACGCTGGACAATCACAGAGGGCAGAAGCGAAAATTTAGAAACCCGTGTGATATATGAGGACGGCATGGGGCGCATTTTGGTGGATGCGCGGGATAACGATGGACGTTTTTTGAACGGGTTATCGTTGCAATCCAACGTGGTATACAGTGAATCGCCCGATGGACAAGCCACCCGCGTCACCCTACGGCAAATTGCCCCGGGTAGCTATGAGGGCATTTTTACCCCACAAGAAGAAGGGGCATATTTCTTGCGGATGACCAACACAGCAGAGGGTTTTGCCGATGACCTTTCGCTCTCACAGACGGCTGGCTGGGTATTGAGCTATTCGGATGAATATCGTATCCGTGATAGCGATACCCAATTATTGGATAAAATCGCCACCGACACGGGTGGTAATCAGATTATCTCAACCGATTATGCTGTGCCATTCGCACCCGATATTAGCCTCAATGCCCGCTATGTCCCCATTGCCCCGCTATTACTCCTCGCGGTAGTATTATTATTGCCGTTGGATATTGCCGTGCGCCGGCTCATCGTGACCGCCAGCGATATAAAACGCCTCATGGCATATTTGCGTCGCAACAAAACATCATCGGAACAAACAGAACGCATGGCAACATTGCGCTCTGCCCGTGACCGCGCCCGCAAAACCACCACCATTGAGGTCATCAATTTGTCGCCGACCAGTCCTTCATCATCCACACCACCCACCCCAAAATCGCCTGTGGATGAAAAATCCTCATCCGAAACACCCCACGATACCCCACCCACCGATGATACCAATATCGGCGCACGCCTATTGCAGAAAAAACGCCAGCCAAAGGATACATCATCATGAAAACATGGCAGGTTGAGCTAGACGGTAAAACCCATATCATCACATTAGATGGGGGCAAAACACCCCCTATGCTAGTGGTGGATGACAAGCCCAAACCCGTCACGCTAAAACTAACCAAAATGGGGCAAGCCTACGATTTTTCTTTGCATAAGCACACAGGCACGATTCAGCAAATTGAGACGGATAAGGGAATGCGCTATGGCTTACTAATAGATGGAAAACCGATTCGTCCGCCAAAAAAATTGGATGTGAAAATGACCACTACCCCGTCATCATCATCATCAGTATTGCCAAAATACGATTCTGCGGGGATATTTCGGCGCAAACAACTAAACAAGGAACAGTCTATCCATCAAAAATCCACCATTCGCCAAATCATCCCCGATTGGACATGGGTCTCGATTATCGGCATTCTGTTCATCCCTGCTTTTTCGCAATTACAACCCGCCTCGATTATCATCGCTGGTGTGGGCATTGTGGGAGTGATTATTATCTCTAACATCAGACAGATGAAAGACGGACACAGATTTGCCTTCACCATCATGATAATGGTGTTATGTTGGTCTGCTTTTGTGATAATGGCATCGCGTGGTATCATCAAAATAGCGAATATCCCACTTTTCTGAAAGAGGTGCATGTATGGCAGATAACCATTTAGACAGTTTAATCTCGGCATTAAATAATCCAAAAACCCGTGAATATGCTATTGTGGATTTGGGGAATTTGCACGATAACCGCGCCATAGACCCGCTATCACGGATATTACTCACATTAGACCACAGCCATGCCTTTTCGTATCGCCCGCGCAAATTATCGGCAGAGGCGCTGGGCAAAATTGGCAATGCCCAAGCCATTCCCGCCCTATTGACAGCCAGTGAGGATTCTCATTCGTTGGTGCGAGGCGCGGTTGCGGAAGCATTGGGCAAAGTGGGTGATGTCTCTGTGATGCCCACCCTCATGACCATGCTCAAAGATGAATCGGTAGAAGTACGGCAGGCGGCGGCGCTGGCACTAGGCGACTTGGGCGGACATAACAATATTCCCCTCACACCCTTTTTAGACCTGTTAGCAGACCATTCCGATGACTTGCGCGTACTGGGGCGCAAAATTTTTGTGGCATTGGGCGAACATGGCACAGAGACATTAATCATTGGGCTAACCCACCCCAATAGCACCATACGCGGGGCGTGTGCAGAAATTTTGGGGGAGATAAAATCAGAAAAAGCCTATTCTGCCTTGCAAAAAGCATCCACCACCGATACCAGCAAGTGGGTAAGGGGTCGCGCACAAGCCAGTTTAGCCCTGTTGCCAAAACCTGCCTTTGACTATCCCACCGTCAATCGCAATACCATCCCACCACCTAGCGACACCTTGCAAACCATTCGTGACCAAAAAGCCGACTGGTCAAATTTGCGGTCACGGACCAAATTACCCACCTTGCCAGCGATTCCCACCGCGCCACAACCCATTACCCCTCCCGCGGACATGATAGACCCAGAAGCCATGACTGCCGAGCAAATCAGAGACTTGCTAGACCAATTAGATGTCAAACTCGCTAGTGGTGAAATTAGCGAAGTGACTTATCATCGGCTTCAAGCCCGTTGGGAAAAACGCCTGAATGAGAAGGGATAATATTATTCAAAGCGTATGCGCGGATTGAGCATCCCATACACCAAATCGGCAAGTAGGTTGGCGAAAGCATAAAAGAACACCGTCAATAACACCAATGCTTGAATGAGGGGGATATTTTTGCTTTTGACGGCTTGTATCAATTCGCGTCCTATCCCCGGATAGTTAAACACCTGCTCAATCACCACCAAACCACCAATTAACCACCCCATACTGATGGCAATCACGGTGATGGTCGGCAACAGGGCATTGCGTAGCACATGCTTAAATATCACCACACGCGGGGGTAATCCCTTCAGAATCGCTGTGCGGACATACGCCTTATTTAGCTCATCAATCATACCCGCACGGGTCATACGGGTGATATATGCCAATAACACGAATGTCGCCGTGAGCGCGGGCAACGTGAGGATGCGTATCCAATCTTCAAATGCCATATTCGATGATACAAACGATGTGGATGAAAACGGGCTACCCGCCCCACCCAACACATTTATCAGGATAATCGCTGTCACAAATTCGGGCAATCCCACCACCGCCAGCGTGACAATCGAAATGAGGCTATCCAGCAATCCATCACGGCGCAAAGCCGCAATCACCCCCAATAAAATCGCCAATGGCACGGCTAATAACAGGGTATATACCGCCAAACGGAGTGAATTTTCCAGACGACTCATGACGTGTGGCAAAATCTCAAAATTGCCCCTGTCATACGAATTGCCCCAATCGCCACGCAAAAAATTGGTCAGCCATGTGATATATTGGGTGGGAATTGGCTGGTCGAGTCCGTTGGCAACCCGAAATTCTTCTAATGCGACAGGAGACGCATCGCGCCCCAAAATGAGGCGGGCAATATCGCCAGGGAGCAATTGGGTGAGCGCAAAAATGAACATGGACGTAAGCAACAACGTGAGCGCCAGTAATATCAACCTGCGGATAAGATAACGGGTCATGAGCGTGCCTTTCTATTCACCAATCAGCAAAATTTCATGCGATTTTTTGTTGGATAACACATATTGTTGTGATTTTTGCGCTTCATACACGCTCGGCTTATACGACTTTACCAATGCGACCAGCTCATCTTTTGATGGTATCCCATCATCCCGATACGAAATCACCAAAATGCTATCCCGATGTCGCCCAATCAATTGCTCGAAAGCCGATAAAATTGTCTTGGACTGATTCCATTCAGAAGGATGTGGGGCAAGGCGACGATGCTTGCTGGCATAATCAATTTTTGTCTCCCACTGGGTATAATCCATCATGCCTTCTAAGAAATGATAAAAATCGCGGTAATCCACACCAATTCCCTGCCGATTCAAATATGGCGGGTCAATATACACCAAGTTTGACCCAATTGGTGTGTGAAGGGCATCTACTTGAATGGCACGATTAACGTGTCCATTATCAAATATGGCGCGATTCGCCTCTGCGATAAATTTGCGGAAATGATGCTCAAACGGGGTATCCCATGTGGTTTTGTTGCCAAAACTGCGTTCTACCTGTGCGGTACGGATATATAAATTAGCACGATGAAATAAGTTATAAGGGCGCTTGATGATGCACGCCTGAAATAAGGCAAATTTTGCCAATGCTTGTTGATACGGGTTTGGTAAAAAATGGTCAATGTTATATACAACCCTATCCAACCACGCATTTTCTTGATCAGTAAAATAAATCCCACTAAATGTTTTTTGGATGAATTGCGGATAGGCAATAGTCGCTTGTGGAGTCACAATAAGGCGAATGTCGTCATCAGAGAGGTGTTGGTCTGAATTTTCAATCAATGCTACGCCAATATTCTGATTAAATTTGAGCAAATCGTTATAGATAATTTGCTTCCCCGCATTTTTGAACCAATGACTGACCGCCCCTGTCCCACCAAATACATCTAATACACTTTCAAACGGCAGATGAGCTATATTTTCCCAAATCCAACCGACCAACGCCCGTTTGCTCCCCTGATACCTTGTGGATGGAAATGGAAAATCATAGGGACGTTCTATATGAGATGAAAATAGGGATAATTGTTGGGTCATGATTTATTTGCTCACAATAAGGGCATGGTGGTGGGTTTATCATCGGTATCAATGCGTCCCGCTTGTTTGAATGTGCCATGCGAGGCGGGCATATCAATGGTTGCACCATTCATCAATTCTTCTACCGTCAAAATCTGAATCCGCCGATATTTCACATCGCCACCAAAAGCGGGCGGGGTATAAAACCCTGCGCTGGTGGCTTCGGCTATCATATCGCGGGTGGGTTCTTCTAGGGTGATAAAAACGGCAATGGTGG
>Ga0163154_10001729_pt1 | contig 33302 bp, 35 predicted proteins | sample OliLakLV19MP9P1_FD_148649 | JGI IMG/M metagenome (GOLD analysis project Ga0163154, IMG submission 148649) | Freshwater microbial mat bacterial communities from Lake Vanda, McMurdo Dry Valleys, Antarctica - Oligotrophic Lake LV.19.MP9.P1 | ecosystem: Environmental > Aquatic > Freshwater > Lake >... | reverse complement strand
CTGGGGGACTGGCATTTTCGATGATTTCTCCTGCGTCATAGCGGACGGGGCCGTTTCTGAGAAACTCTCGGGCCTGTTCCGTGGCGCCTTGGTCGTCAGAGCCAATCGGACGATTCCATTTTTGCATGGAAGCGGTCTCGCGAACAACCTTGTCCGACAAGAACTGGCGGGCCTGGGTGGCGATCTCCCGGTCGTCCTGCCCTTCGGTTCGGGGCCTCCAACCGTAGGACTTCGCGGTCTGGATCGACTCACCATCCTGCGATGTGACTGGCGGTGGAAAGACAGTATTGTGACCGGAGAGAAATGCCTCGGACTTTCCGGCCATGGCCTCGGGTGAAAGCGGGCGTTTGGTGTGCAATCCGTAGAGGAAGTCGCGAGACTGCTGCGCAATACCCTCAGGAGTGAGGCGGGGGGAGGTCAGGTTCGGCTTGAAGCCTCGCTCCTGAGCCCACGTTGAAATGGTCGTGTCGTTTGCGTCTCGAAGGGCGTTGCGGTTGCGCTTGATCTCCTGCGCCATTGCGGATGGATGCGGCTCGAGACCAGACAATGCCGATACACCAGCAAGGGCGAAGGGTGCTCCCGTTTCACTCAGGGAGTTGCCTTCACGCAGCGAGCTGGCTTCGCGCAGGGAGGAGGAGTTCTGCTGCGTGCCCTTGGTCATATTGCTCTCGGACCGGAACACACTGGACTGGGCTTGCTTCGATCGAGCGGAGCCGCCTTGCGCGCCGGACGCACCGGCATGGCCTCCGAGGGTGCCGTGCTTTTGTACGGCGCCTTCTGACGAAGGGATCGTTCCGTCCGTCCCCTCGGTTTCGGTGGTGGTCGATGATGCAGACATCGCCTCGTCGGGTCTGGCCTGGCCGATTGCACTTGAAACGCCTCCGAATCCCGCGGGCAGGGAGGGGAGTTTTTCTGCGGCAGCGGGTTTGGCATTGGCCAGCGCGGCCGACACCATCTCTCCGGTGGTCGATCCTGCATTCAGCGCTGCGCCCATGGCGGTATTGGCGAGTCCGGACTTGGCCAACATCCCGGACATGGCAGCGGCCCCGCCGGCCGTGCCCACGGCAGCACCGGCCAGGCCGGTGACCGCAAGCGCCGCACCCATCACTGATTTGGCACCCATGCCGATCATCTCCCCGGCGATACTGGCTCCAGTGAGCAGCTTGTTGGTGATCGAAACCGTGTTCTTCGCCAAAAGGAACACGGCAATGACGTAGGTGAGGGTCAGGATCTCGTCGAGGAAGATGCCCATGTTAAAATATGGTTTGAAGCTGCGCGAACACCAGATCGAGCAGGAGGACACCGAACTGGAAAATCGGCAGGTAGAAGACCGCCACGAACACGTTGTTCACTGCGCCGGTGAAGGCTTTGGCGGTTTTATCCCAAAGCCATAGTGGATACATCAGCACCAGAATCATCAGGTTGATCTCGACGATCAACCCGAAGATCAGCTCTAGGACGGTGCCGAAGGCCCAGGCAACACCTTTGCGCATATAGGTCATCAGCCAGGTTTTGAAGGCCGTAAAGGGGTTCAGTGCGCTCGCGGCGTTCGAGGCCGCGGTCACGCCTGCAGACACCTTGTCCCAGAGCTTTCCGATCGCCGCCGTCGCGTCCTCAACAGTGGAGTTGGGGGCAATGGCTGGCTTGACCAGCACGTCCCGGACCCACAGCTGGGTGTCGTTTCGAATCGACTCCCGATAGACCAGAATACGGGCGTTGAGCTGGGACTGCTTGTCGGGCGTGGAAGCGATCTGATTGATCCCTGGAACGTGCGCGTCATCGATGAGCTTCAATCGGTTGCCGATCGCAAACGGACTGTCGTCGGTGGTGACGTGGGGCGGCGCGGCGAGAATTCGATCGAGGGCCTCCCGGATGGCGGTGCGAAGGGGTTCCGACATCGTCTCCGGAGACTTCAACGTGTCGGCATCGATCTTTTCCATCGGGATGGATGCCTTCTTGGTGGCGTTGAACCAGTCGGCAAATTCGTTGAAGCGTGCGCCAATCTTCTGAAGGTCATCGACCGATTCCGCGTTGGTCAGTGCTCCCACCGAAGACATGTAAGCGTCGTTGATGCCGTCCAATTTAGCGGAGCGGATAGTCACCGAGTTCATGCCGTTGTTGCTCACTTGATTGCGGAGCTTGTCGATCATCAGCTCGAATGCGGATTTCGTGGGCTTCCCCGATTCGTAGCTGATCACCGATGTAGCCGTACCTTGGATTGTCATCAGGATCGCGTACAAGATGGCCATGGCCGACTTGCTGACGATGACCCCGCCGGCTAAACACTTGCAGACAATGGTGGCAAGTTGCTCGATGCCGGCCTTCCCGTTGCGTGCGTTATGGAAGACGCCAAACACAGCGAACATCATGCAGAGCGTGTAGCCCATATAGATGAGCATTCTGGCGGAATCGCCGTCCAGGACCTCAAAGACATCCAAGCCAATCCGCTTGAGGTAAGGGCCTCCGCTCGATGCCTTGTACTGGTGAATGAAGAACTCGAACGACCCGGGAGTGAGCGATGAGGGGAAAAGTTCCTGGAGGATCTTCAGGGATCGGGTACGGGCATCGCTTAGAGTGGCAAAGGTGCTTCCCCCTCCCACTCCGGCATCGTCGGCCTCAACCGGTGGGGGCGCGGCACTCGCTGCCGCAAGTTCGACGGTTGCGAGAAACGTGAGCCCGCACAGAAGGAGCAGGCGCAACGCAGAGCCAAAACTGGCCCGTGGCCGTTCGTAGGTGCCTGTGCGTGCGATGCCCATAGAACACCATAACAGGATTTTGGGACATTCTCCTCGAAAGATCCCGACCCCTGATTGCGGGCGGTCAGTACTGGGATCGGCCCGCCCCAAGTGACTTGTTGCGAAGCGTTTCCTCACGAAGTCGAATGTTCTTCATTCGCTCGCGATTGAGTTCGTCATGGAGTGCAGCCTCCGTGGTCGCCGCCGCCGCATCGGCTTGAGCCTGGTGGAGGTCGATTTGCTGCCGAAGGAGCTGGAGTCGGTTCTGCAATTCCGCTCGTTGAGTCCAGTCGAGTCGCCCCCCCATGTGCTCATTCAATTGCTTTAATTCCTCGTTGTACCTCACCGTCTTCACTTCCCAGTTGTTGAGGTAAACCAGGTATCCGTAGAGGGCACCGCCGCCGGCTGTGCTCCGCCCACCCCCGCCTTCCAATTGCTGGATCAAGGCCGAGCGAGTGTTCCTGCGCTCGGGATCGGGCATGGGAAGACCGTCAGTGGAAATCCTCTTGGCCGTCTCCGAGTTTCCGATGCTCGCATCGATTTTGGCTTTTTCGTCCCGGGTCAGCTCCTCGATCCGGAGATTGGCATCGGTCTGGTTGCGGATATTGCTGACGAGAGCGGCCTGCAGGGGATCGGTCACCACTTCGTTGATCGGCCGCACGCCGTAGTTACCGTTTTGTTGCTGCACCCCTTTCAGCAGATCCTTCAGCCATGAAGGCATGGATCCGCTGTTCCTGGTCTGCTGGGTGATACGTTCCACCATCTGAGCCTGGGCTGGGGAGAGCTGAGGTGAACTGCCGCTGTTGCCCTGAGCGGCCGATTGCTGGGCGAGTTGATCGATCTCCAAGGCCATTCTCTGCTCTTCGGGTGTCAACGTGACTGCGGCGGCGGCGGCCGGGTCAATGCCCTGGGCCGCCGCGATGCCGGCAACGGTTCGTTGGACGACCACGAGGTCATTGTTGGTCAAGTCCGCGGCGGCGCACCACCCCGTGGGCATGGCGAACCAGGAAAACAGCCCAAGGGCGATTCGAACTCGAGTATTCATAAATGAGACGGCAGGCTACCCGCGATCAGTATTCGGTGCGGCGGGCGGAGATCGCCTTCGACCGCGCTTCGGCCTCGAGGATTTGGTTTTGCTTGCGAAGCAGTTCCACCTGCGTGTGAAGCTGAGTGTTGGTCGTCTCTGCGGCCTTGGCCTGGGCACTCGCCGCCTTGATGGCCTGCTCATTTCCCTGCGCCGAGATCACATTGCCAAGGGCCATGCGTTCGTTGATGGTCCCGTCTTTCGCCGCCTCTTTGACCATCTCGTTGGCCTTCATCTGGTCGACAATGACCTCCTGCTGCCGCTTCTGCATGTCTTTCTGCAGCCGCTCGAAGGCGAAGCCCGCCATGTCTTCCGCAATGCGATCTCGCATGTGCTCCCGGGTCGACTTGGGCAGGCCCACGACCCAGGCCGAATAGGAGGCTTCCGCGTCGGTCAGTCCGACCTCCCTGCCGATTCGGCGAACGGCCCGGTTTCTGAGCGTATCGAAAACTGCCCGACGGGGAGACATCACGACGCTCTGCCAATCCCCGGCACTCATGCCGTAGAACATGCCCAGGGCGTCAGGCTGCATGAGTTTGCTCACGTCGAAGGTCCCGATCCCGGGAATTCTGGAGATGGCGGACTGGAGGGAGCCTTGACTGATGCTGCCAATCTCGCGGACCTGCCCCGCGGTCTCGTTTGCGCCTCGGATCGAGTCGCGCATATTCTGGACTGTGCGCAACTGTTGAGTATTGACCTGCAGGATGTTGCCCAGGGCACTGACTTGGCTGACATTCTGAGTCAGGATCTGCATGGTGACGGCGAAGCCCGGTATGTCGAAGGTCGGCAAAACGTAGGCCTTTGCCGGAACAGTGGTGATTGCGAACGCGAGGACGGCGACGGATTTTAGTTTCATAGGAAGACGTTGGGGTGCGGGAATCAATTGCGCGGAGTGGGAACGGTGACGGTCCGGGGACCGTAATTTACGCCTTCGTAAGTGCCTGAAGGGTACTCGATGGAGAGCATTTTGGGCCCTTTGGCCCCGCGATCACTCGAGGCCGGCTGCATTTGGGCTGCCTGAGTTGAGGCCGCCCACGCCTGCTCCTGAGCTTCAACCGCGGCTTCACGTCGCCCATCCTCCTTCGCTTCGGCGACGGTCTTCCGGTACCACGAGTTGGTCATCGAGTTGGCGACTCCCCCGACGATGGCGCCGGCTCCGGCCCCAATCAAGGCACCCTTATCGCCCCCAATCTCATTGCCGAGGGCGGCACCTGCGACCGCGCCTCCCGCCATGACGGCCATTTGGCTGGCAGAGGACCCGGTGCGCGGGGCGAGGCTCACGGGCGAAGTCGGGAAGGAACAACCAGACACAAACCCCAGGGAGACAACGAGAATGGCAGCGATGGATTTCACGGGTGATAGTGCGGGGATTAGGCCTTGGCTTTGACGCCGGTCGGGAATTCTTTGGAAAACTTGATGACCGCCTGCGGAAGTGACATGCCGGCGGAGTGGAACGACTCAATCTTGGCGCGATCCATGGGGGACGTTGTCCCCATGGCGTAGCCCAGCGGAGTCGGACGATTGTAGCAGAGCAGACTGCGCCGGCCCTGCGTCGTGAATTGGATGAGTAGGAACTGGGCGTACACCCCCGGAACAGCGGTGAGCTGCGTGATAATCTCCTCCTCGGAATTCGAGAGATTGAAGGTCTTGCGGATGAAGGCCGCTGCGGAGTCGGTCTGCTGCTTCAGGAGGACCAGGTTGGAGACGTTGTTGATGAAGGCCTCGGGGTTCTCGCCCACCATCCAGTCGTTGAGGGACTGGGACAGTCCGAAGACAGCGACCCCGTTTTTGCGCATGGTGCGATAGGACAGCTCCATGAATTCCCGGGTGATCTTGTCCTTCAGGAGGAAGGCCGCTTCATCGAAGCCGAGAATCTTGAACTTCCCCTGGAAGCGCTGCGCCATCGCCATCACGGCCTGCACAATGGTCGCCACCATCACGGGGCAAACATCGGCGTCGTCCCGGACCCGCTTCAGTTCGAAGACCGTGATCGGTGCATCCAGTGAAAGCATGGAGGGGCCGTCGAAGAGCGTCCCGTAGCGACCACCCTCGCACCAGGGCTGAAGCCTTCGGCCCAGGTCTTGAGCTTCCTTTTGCATCCCGTTGAGAGCCTCCCGGACATCTCGGATGAAGAATTCCTTGCCGTGCGAGGACGTGGCATTGATGCACAGATTGAGCGCCTCCTCCACATAGGTAACCGCAACCTTGTTGAGCCGTTCACCCTTGGAGGAGTCCACCACCAGTTTTTCGATGAAGAGGATCATGGTCCTCAGCTCTTCGGGGTCGGGTTTGTGCCCCGGGGTGATAAATAGGGGGTTGATGCGGTTTTTGGTGGAGCGGATGTCCATCTCAACGAACCGTCCTCCCATGCTTTCGCAGAATGGCTTGTAGCTGGAATCCAGATCCACAATCACGATCCGGGGATCGTGCTTTGCGTATTGAGCAAGGAAGGTGTTAAAGAGAAACGATTTTCCCGAGCCTGACCCACCGATGATCAGCGCGTGCGGTGAATTGAAGAGGGCGGGATCGTGGGGGAACAGGTTGTAAATCGAGCGACAGCTCGTCTCAAACAGTGCGCCGATGGGCTTGCCGTTGCTCAGGTTCGCAGGCTGACCCGAAAACGGAAGCATGCCCGTGAGTTGACGGGTATTATAATAATTCTCCCTGAAACGGTCCCCGTCCTGGGTCCAGCCGGGTTGGCTCGCTCGCCAGTATCCCCAGAGCGCGAAGTCCTCCGGTGAGATCTGGATGCGGCCGGCTTTCTCCGCGGCGGACAACAGGTCCTTGGTTGACTTGTCGAGACTGTCCTCATCGGCAGCCCAAAGGTGAATGAAGTGGCTTGCCACCCAGGTCTTTTCTGCCCGTCGACCCAGCTCCTCGAGTTCGGCCACAAGTTCATCCCGCAGCGCATTGAAAGCAGGCGAATCCTTGCTATTTTGCATCTGCCTCAGCTTGAGCTCGAGTCGCTTGATGCGCTTGCCGCTGTCGCCGTGCCGGACATTGCACACGATCTCAAGATTTGAGATTCCGGAGTGAAGGGTGATGGTCTCGAACTGGGGGAAGTGGATTTGGTCCGGCGGCATCCGCACGCTGAGGACCCGGTGAAGGTATCCGTCCATGCGGAAGACGCCCCGTGGGACTTGCTTGCCCGAGGTGTCCCACAGAAAGCTGCCCTGCAGGAACGAGTCCGTCGGAGGAATGTCCTCGTCTGGATCTGCGTAGCGGGGGGACGACCCATTGTCGAAAGCCTTGGGGTTCCAGCGACTGAAGAACACGTCGATTACGCCCCGTTCGTCGAGTCGCCGGGGGGCGAGCTTGAGCTGCTGAAATTGATTGAGGACGCCTTCGGATTGAACCCACAGCTCACGGCGGGCGGTGAGCATCTCGTCCTGGGCATAGAAAGTCTCGCGGTTGACCGCCATCAGGTCGGCCTTGCGGGACCGGATTGCCGAAATGATCTTGGAGAAGAACCCGGTGCCTGAGACAGCACTCTCGGTTTCGTCGATGTGGATTCTGGCTCTGGCAGACAGTTCCCTGAAGCTGAACTGATGGGTCCGGACAATGAACATGTATCCCACCAGCAGCCGGAGCGCGCCTCTGGAAATATCATTGAGAAGGCGGCTGTCGAATTCCTTCTGATACACATCCAGGATCTCGTGTGCCGTGTTCGTCTTCATCGCCGCCTTCAGCTCCACGACCCGGTGGTGCTGCGTGAAAACAAACTGAGCGTCGTAGTTATCGGGCAGGGCATTCAGCACGGACCGAAGCCCGGAGAAGATCCCGGCGACCTGCTCCTCGCCCATCGTCACCGTATATGGCGCCTCGAACTGGATCCCTGTCGCCATGGAACCATCCCGAAACAAGATGATCCCCCCGTCGGTTGAAACAATCGGCAGGTAGTCCTCCAATGCCGTTCCCGACATTTCATTGGTCAGTTCAAACTTTTGCTTCCAGCCGATCATGGTGTTTTATTTGGGGGTCTTACGGTTTCTTTCCGATCAGGAGGCTGCGCGGCTGGGCCCGGCCGGCCTTGAGCTGCTTGGGCATGAACCACGACTTGAACAGGTGGACATCGAAGCCCGCCGGTCGACTGAAACGGAGCGTGACGGTGTAGACGATGAAGGCGAAGAGGGCTACAACCGTTGAAAGGAAGGTGGCGAACGCGACTTGGGTCCCACCCAGTAGGCACATCATCACGACGAAGTCCCAGGCCGTGAAGAACCTGAAGTAATAGACGCCTTCGTTGAGTTGTCTGTTGTAGCGAATTTCCACAGTGAGTTATCTCCGAAACGGGGGCTTTGACTGTTCGCTTCGGCGGACTTCGCGGGCAGCGGTCTCAACCGAACTCAGAAGAATCCTTAGTTCCTGAGCGGTGACCGGCTCGCCCTTGGCGATCAGCTCTTTGATGTTCGAAGCGACGTCCTTGAGATTGTCAGCGGCGGATGTGCCCTCCGACTTTCCGGGCAGGTACACGAAGATGGGCACTTCCACGGTCTGCCGCCGGCCGTCGGGCAGCTGGAAGATGACCGACTTGGTGATGTCCAGAACATGGAGTTCCCATCCGTCAACCACCTGAGGAATAGCGGGTTCCTCGCGAACAGCAGGCGCGGCGCTTGGTGGTGACTCCGACGGCGTGGGCTGCACCGCACGGGTGAGCTCCGGAGAAGCGACGAAGGCCAAAACCACGGCGAGAGAAAGAAGTCTATAGTTCATCGACCCCCCACTCTAACAGCTTTCCGGAGCTTTTTTGAAAATTCTGCAAAGCCGGTGCCGCCTGCTATTCCACCACCTTAAATGCGCAAAAAAATCGAGGCCCCCCGCGGAGCCCCGATGCCAGACCAACCAAAGGAAAATTTGCCAGTCAGTACACCATCGCGATGTCGGAAACGCGCAGGCCATTCTTCAGGAGAACGTGGCGCAGGCGATCCTGCGCCTTGGCTGCAAAGGAAGTGAGCGTCCCGGTTTTGGAGCGAAAGATGTTGGCGACCTCCGGAAGGCTCACCGAACTCGACGCCAGGTAACGCTTCGGGTTGTAGTAGGTTTCGCTGGTCTCGACCCCGAACACGCAGGCCGCCTTCGGGGATTCGATCAATCCGGACAGCTCACGGCACAGTTCGAATACGACGGGCTTCGCTTCGGGTTCGCTCGCATCCATCACACCACTGAACAGCGTGTCGAGGGTCAGGATGAAGTTGCTGATGAGTTGGAGTGCCGCACACAGAAAGTGGTCACTGAAGTCGACCGCCGTCGCAGCCCGGTACGTCTTCACGCCTTTGATGACGTAGTGGTGCTTCTCCTGGGCCAGGCGATCGAAATCCGCGCCGGAGCCGATCAGCGATGTCGCCTTCTTGATGAAATCGTCCAGGTGCTTACTCAGCACAAGGTTGAGTGGAAGTCCGTCAACCTTCACGTGCCTGAAACCCGCCATGGGATTATCCAACGCGGGATTGATCTTCCAGAAGACGGTGATGGCTGCCGATTCCTTTCGGGTACAGACGAAGCCGCCGGGAAGTTCGAGTTCAGATTGCGAAGACATGGGCAACGGAGGTGGAAAGGGGATCTCGTTCAAGTAACGCCTGGGTGATGAGCTTCCGGAATTCCTGATCGCAGACGTGTCCCGGCATCGCCGTTTCGATCAATCGCGCCGCTGCATCGGGTACCCGAATGATCGCGCCAAGACCGGGTCGGTCTACCAGTGCGCATATCTCGGAGGTTTCCATGGGATGTTCGGTGCAGGTGTTGGCGATGAGGCCGGAGGGCCTTAGTAATATGAAGTATTCGGCATCGTTCACAGAAACGGAAGTGGTAGGAGTGTTTTCGATGAGCTTCATAAGAACCGTTTCGCCTTGGTCAGTGCTTTTTGATAACCTTTGAGGTATTCCGACGCTGCGGTGGGATCGGACATGAAAAAGGTCACCCCAATCTTCGGGGTGCCAGGCACCCAGGGTGCTGAGGACACGATCACGAAAGTCCCGTCAATGATCATGACTTGCTCCTGAAGCGTCGGGGATGAGGTATAGACCTCCCCCACTTTGTAGTGGATTAACCACCCCAACGGACCACGAAGCGGATCCGTATTGGAACCCCCATCGAGCAGAACGATCACACGCACCCCTGCGTCCGCCCGCGCCTTCAACGCCAGCAGGACATTTTCCCAGCCCAGCGTTCGCGCGGACACGAGGATCTCCCGATTCGCGATCCGGATCCCATCAAGGATGCCGGGACGGGGATCCTCGTTGAGGGAATGAACGGCGATAACGCGGCTGGGCTGTACGGATGGCTGCGCCTTCCCCCTGAGCCGGATTTGGGTTGATAGGGCTAATCCTCCGCAAACGGCTCCAACACAAAGTGTAATGCATGCCAGGACAAAGGCTGCGGATTTCCGAGTAAAGATGACAGAAAGAGTCACCCCCCACCTTAACAGCCTTTTTTAGCTTTTCTTAAAATCGTCGCCGCGGGTTCTCCGGCCGCCAACCCCCCCCCCTTCATAAAACTGAAAGAAAGCACAAAAAGGCTGTTAGGGTGTAGGCATGACGGGTCATGTCGCCACCTCCAAGTCTCGCGCAGCTGCAGCCTCCTTCTTCGAACGGCTGGCGAACCTGCGCAGGCGAGACGCAGCGCTTGGTTCGCTACCCGTCCAGCCCGCTCCCTCTGCACTTTCTCGGGGCGGTGCCAGGCGGATCGAGGCCCTCAACTACGCGGACCAGTGCCGGCGCTGGTTGGTCGCTTCGGTCGCGGCCAACGCGGTCGTACTGGTCCTTCTGGTCGTGGCTCTGACCGCCACCTATTTCCGTCCTGTCTACACGTTCCAGGGGGCACCTTCCCTCACGGAGGCTTCGAAAACCTTCTATGCGGACCAGTCCATGGACAAGGACCAGTTGTACATGTTCATCAACTACATGCTGGTGACACTCAACCAGGTGAACCACCAGGGAGCCCCCTACCTGCCGCTGCTCCAGGGCGCCGTGGATCCTGCCATCTACGGTCGAACCAGGAGGGACGTCGACCGCAACCTCGTGGAGATCCGAAAAAGTCTGATCACCCAAAGCCTGATCATCACGGCCATCACCGACGTCATCTTCGATGAGAAAACCAATAAACTGAGCGCGTACGTCATGGGCGAATTGGCTGTCATCGCCGGACAGTCTGCCTCCGGAGTAAAGCCCGTGGTGATCCCTTACCGGGCCCGTGTGGTCATGGGCGTCAACACGCCCGGTAAAATCAATCCCTTCCCCTACTTCCTTTCCGCCCTCGAGCAGCGCTTCGACAAACGCGCCACCGAGTGGGACGCGTCCCAACTTCGCAAACAGTAGTGCCGATGAAAACACCCGAAAACCCGTATTGGAGCAGGTCCGAGCCCTCGATGGCCTTCGTTTCCCCCGAGGGGGAACTGCGGAATCGGGTGCATCGCGCCATTGTCGCGACGGCTGTGGTGCTCGCCGCCATTGCAGGGGTGCTCGTCGTGTTCGTCTATCGGGCCTTTGTTCCACCGCGCGTGGTCATCGAAACATCGAGCCGATGGCCGATTACCGGCCAACTTCATCGGTGGGTCGATAATCCCTCCACGATGGGGCAGGTGTTGATGGAAACGGCGACGGCGATCTTCACCCGTACCGAGAAGGGGTTTCCGCCGGATCTGGCTGACTTCGTCGCTCCGGACTTGCTTGCCGCACTCAGTACAATGCGTCCGCGCGACACCGGTCAGTCAGGCTTTAGCCAGTCGTTCGCCCTGACGGACATTCGCCCGGCGGGCTTCAACGATACGATCGCGATCGTGCGGTACCGCGGAGCCATGACCGTGACCACCCAGCAGCGGCACGCGGTCAGTGACATCATGTTCGAGTGCTCCTACTACCGCAAAATGCCCACCGACAAGAACGCCCTCGGGTGGAGGCTGACCGAAATCCGCGAGCTGACCGAGAGCGAGTATTTTGATCCCGAGCGCAAAGCTGTCCGCGATCAGAAATTCAAACCTGGCGACCTGCCCTCGATGGCGCCGGCCCAGCCCGAAACCAAGTAACCATTCCCCATTTTTCCGATGAAGGCCCTATCGCTCCTCTGTGTCCTTTCCGCATCCGCCACGCTCCTCGCCGGGCAGGGCACGGTGACGGCACCTCCGCCACCCAGCTCCCTTCCTGCCCAGGAAGCACGCAGGGACGTGCCCACCCAGATGGATCTCAATCGAATCGAACACATCTATCTCGGGGTCGACTCGGTGACGACGCTTCACTTGCAGTCGACGACTCCCATCGAGTCAATCGCGTTGGGTTCTAAGGTTGTTGAGCTTGAGGTGGCGGAGGAAACGGGCGGTGCCCGTGTCTCCCTGAAGGGCATGGTTCTGGGTGCTGTCATCAACATGAACGTGACCTTCGCTGACGGGACTACCTACGTCTTTATCCTCGAGACCGTGGACGACCGTCGAATCGAGTTTCGCCGGGTGTTCACCATCCCGGGTCAGCGCGAGTCCTCGGACCTTGCGGCCCTCGCCCAGGCGGTCCGCATGAAGCCGGCTGACATCAACTACGCAGGCGTCATCGCCTCGATCGAACAGTCAGCCAAGGATCCGGTTTTCCGTCGGACAATCGCCAACTACCGCGTGGAACCCATCGGGAAGGTCTACCCTTGGAATAATTCCATGATCCACCTGCTGGAGGCGCATGCGTTTCTCGACATGGACTTGATCGTCCTGCGCGTCGAGTGGGTGAATACCAATACGAAGGCCATTCGGCTCTCTGCCCGCCAGCTCGGCGTGTTCGTGGCGAACAAGTCGATCGATGTCATCGCGACCAAACAACGCAGTCCGCTCCTGCTCCCCGGGCAGATGGAGACGGCCTACATCTTCATTCAGGGTCAGCGACTCAACGTACAAAACAACTGGGACCTGGGTCTGCCACCGGATGCGGCGGCGGTGCGCAGCATGATGGGAGGACAATAACCATGCCCTTCTGGACACGTCAGCTCCCCGACGGGAAACAGGCTCCGGGCTTCGGCGTCTATTTCGTGGCCCTCAGCGCAGTGTCTGCGCTGGTTTGGTACAGCATCAGGAGTAATCCGGGCGGATTGAGTCTTCCTGGCCCCCCCAAGGCCGCTGCCAACTCCAAAGTCCCCGGCATTGGCGGTGCCGTGGAGGGCGTCTCAAAGGTCGACAAGTCAGAGGAAGCTGACCAAGCAGCCCAACTGGGATCCTCCACCCGCATCAAGGAAGAGAAGGAAGCTAAGGAGAAACTCGATGCGAGCGCCGAGCCCGAGGCAACCCCGTCTAGTTCCATCTTTGCCGCACTCGCTCGACTAAGGGACGAGGAAACCAAACCCGCTCCGGAAGGAAGGCCTGCCCTCAACGAAGGCGGGCCTAGTCCTTCCGGCTACATGCCTCCCGGGGCCCCGACGGTGCCCAAGGTCCCTATTCGGCTGGAGGGTGAGCAACAACGGCAAGCAGGCGGCATGATCGCCTATCGTCGGCCAGCGGCGCCACCCAACTCGGCACCGGCGTCCAATCCCTCGTCTGCCAATCGCACGCTATCCGGATTCAATACCGGAGAATTTCTCCCCCGCGGCTACGAAATCGAAGCCTATCTGCTATCCCGTGTCGAAACCGGGAACCAGGAAACGGTGGTGACCCTCGGTGTCGCCAGAAACATCGTGCACAACGGAAAGTTGCTCCTGCCCATGGGAACGCGCCTGCTCGGTTCCTCGGCTGGAGCTGCCGTTCGCGATCGTGTTCCAATTCGGGTGGATACGGTGCTCTATCCTAACGGCGACGAAATGCCCATCAGCGCCGTCGTTCGTGATGCCGACAAGATGACCGGCGTCCGTTCGTACTACATCCCGCCTCCGACCTGGGTGCAGATGGCACCTTTCGTGAACGACTTTCTGTCTGCCTACCTTGCAATCCTCGCCCAGAACCAGAATCGCGGAATCAGTCTCCAGCTCGGGGAAGTCAGAGTTCAGCCGCAGGTTCCGACCTTCGATGCCAAGACGGAAGCCCTGAACGCCACTTCCAAAGCCATCCAAACCTTTGCCGAGCGTCAGATGACCGAGTTGTCGCGCCGCTATGCGGCGACCAACGTGGTTCCGCCCGGCACCCGCGTGTGGGTCGTGGTCCAGAGTGCAACCGACTTCACGAAGCGGGCAGTGAACGGTTCTCGAGCCAACGAGACACCGATCTTGCCCGGCTACGAGAACAACATCCTCGCCCCGAACGGACTGCCTGACCGCACCGCCGCTTCGGAACGTGCTCAGGGCACGTTAAATGCGGGAATGTTCATGCCGGATGCACTTTTGCAGGCACGTCCTGGCCAAGCTGCCGCTGCGGTGCCGGATGGGCGCAAAGCCCTCGAACGGTGAACTTCACAAAAAAGGTCAAAATTGCTGTTACCGTGGAGTACACGCCATGAAATCTAAACTCGCTCTCGCCCTCATCCCTTTGGCTTTTGGCCTTCTGAGCGGCTGCAACCGGGCACCCCAACCCCCGGTCACCGTTCGGCAGCCAGCCCCCATGATGGGGACGACCGCCGTCACGGCCTACAAGGCCAACAGCCTCGTTGATCAGACTCAAGTCGCCCGCCCCATGCCGGTTGGTGACGAACCCCAGGCGGTGCGCAGTCAGGACACGATCGTGGAGATCGAGTTGGAACCGTACATCGACGAAAACGGAAATGCCTACGGACCGCAGAAAAAGTACATGATCGCGAAGAACGGTGAGTGGAACCGCACCGCGCTGCGCAATCCCACCAATAGCTACATTCCCGCGGTCAACCTCGAGACCATTCCCGGGCCGGCAAACTACACGCCCTACCTGTCTCCAGGGAACGCGCCGCAGTCGCCCTCTCCAGCCGAAGGGCGGAAGGTGAAGACCCTGGCCGAACTCTATGACGTCAAAAACGTGACGGTCACCGGCTTGGTCGAACGCAGTCAGGGTCCCCAGGCTCAGAAACTGGCCGAGACCGCAGGGTCGGATCTGGTGGCCGTGTATGACGAGGCCCTCGGCTGGATCCTCATTCCCAAGGCGAATCTCGTCATGGGCCAACAGACCCTGCGCGACTGAGGAATCCTTTTATGTCACCCCCCAAGCATATCCTCTTCGTCAAGATCTGTATCAATGCCGAGGGGACTCGATACGTTCATTGCTTTTGCGAAAAGATCGATTGCCGTGAAACGAACACAATTCTCAAGAACGCCCAAATCCCGTTCCTGACGTGGTCGGCAGACGGCAAGCGACTCACGTTGACCGGCAAGAAGATTGACGTCCGGCAGTTCAGCCATTCCTCAGTCGGCATCTTCGCCTTCCCTCGCGCACGCCCTTCCTGGTTCGTGTTATCGTAGGCCCATCCATGAATACCAACGAAGAAGACAGGGACCTCAACCGACTCGAACCTGCGAAGACCACCGATGGCCGCTTTTTGGTCGTCGGACGAACCGTCAACGACAAACAGGAGCACTTTTACGAGGTGGTTTCGGTCGAACACGCCAACGACCACAAGGCTCCCCGGTTCTTCGTGACCGTGGGCAAGAACACCCCCAACGCGTCGGGCATGGGGCGGCAGATGGAAGAGATCTACAGCGGCAAGGGGGAACGGCGCCCGTTGCGGATGACCACCGCCCTGACGACCAACCCCTCCCTGCAGATGTTGGTCTCCTGCGAGCCTGAACTGACTCGTAATGAGCGCGTCATCTTCGACGAGAAAGGCGAAAAACTGGGGGAGTTCACCGAGGAGGTCGCACGGGCGTCCGAAGGTTCCCTCGACAGTGACATTGAGGGTGCGGCGATTCGCTTTCTCGCTGAAATCGAGGCCGAACGCCACAATGGATCCCCCGTTGAGGATCCCAACCAACCCGGATTGCGCGGCTCGCTCAAGTCAGTCGCAAAACTCCTCATGTTGGAAGGCAGTGAACTGCATGGACTCAACCTCACGGAAGCCGAAATCGACAAGCTGTTCGGTCCAGACCCCATCAACTTGGATGACATCGTCATCGGGCAGCAGGACGGTCCAGGGAAGCAAACCAACCGGGTGCGCTACAGTCTCAATCACGCCTTCGAAACGCAGGTCCCGCAAGGGTGCCTCTCGGGCGACCGTCGTCTTGCGATTTCGGCCCTGAAGAACTTTTCGCTCCAACGAGCCACAGCGAGCGCTTTTGCGTCTCGGTGTGAGAGCTTCAGAACCGTCGACAATCAAAGCGTCTCGCTTGCTGCCCTGCACGAGAAGAACCTGATCGAAGGCGGCCACCTCGCCGGCCATCATCCACGGAAAACGGACGTCGACCATAAGGACATCAGCTCAACCCGGGGATTCCAGATTGGAGCCAACGTCCTGCAGGGCCTCATGGCTTCCATGGGTGCTGAACCGGCCGACCCCACGAAAGATGAGACTGAGTTTCGTGTCGCGCACGACGCCGAGTCGAATACCAAGCACTTCCTGCACACTGCGGTCGAAGCTCAGGTTGCGGCACTCGTCCACGACACTCCGGCAAGTCGGCTCCGCAGCTACATTTCCATCGCGCACGATCATGCCCTGAAAAACCTGACCAGTGCGAAGCGACTGGTGAAGGCCGAGCAAGACAAAACCCGTCCGCGCAAGATGGAGAAGAAGCCGAACACCACCAAGGGGGCTGGAACGGTTCTGGTCGAAGGACTGTTCAATCGGGTGCTCCCCGATCTGTTCAAAGGCGTGCTTGATGCCGCGGATCACTCGCCACGCATGTTTTGCTAAGGACTTTTTACCGTGAGCAATCTCATCAAACAAATCCCGGCCAAGATCATTGCCGCCGGCCCCAAATCAGCCGCTCGGTACGTCCTTGGCACAACTTCGATGGGGATGTTCTACCAGAGCCCGCCGATCCGTCGCGCCGCCGCCGAGGAAATGATCCTTTCTTCCATCGAGGCACTCGTCCATCTGCCCGACTTCATTTCTCAGGAGCAGGAGCTCACCCGGGCATGGAGTGAAGCGCGGCCCAACCAGTTCGCGTTCGCCTTCAAGGATGCGGAGACCATCGCCGCTGACTACCTCTCCATTTCGGAAGAGGACCGGGCTCTGCGCCGGCTGATTCGCGTCTGCGCGTACCGCAAGCTCGACGCCTACCAGAACGGATCCGAGGTCTTTTCTCAAACCCCCGCACTCGCGGGTGAGCCTTACATCGAGGTCTCCATTCGCGGCACAGACTTCAAGTTCGGCCTCATCCACAAGGCCTCCTACACAAGCGACGCAACCCGCAAGGAACTGACCCAGGAGTTCCACGACAGGGAGCTAATCCAGGAGCTCGAGCGTGGGGTCTTTGCGTTGCTGCCACCTGACACTGACCCAGCCAAGTGGGCCAAAATCTGCAGGGCTTGGCGGTCAACGATGCCCTTTCGTGAGTTTGAGTGCTCTTCAAAGCTCCCCTCATTCCCGGCCGAGATCTACTTCCCCGCCAAAGACGTGCCCCCTGGCTACAAACAGCGATGGAGCGAGGACGTCCTGAAAACCTGCGGTATCAACGTATCGGATGCCACCCAGATGGGATTGCCGATGTTCGTCTCTGAACCGGGGGCGAAGTTCCTCAAGGACCGGGCAGACGCTGTCGCCAGTCTGGTTGGAAGTTCTGAACTGGCAGCCAATCACATGGCCCGCTGGCTCACTCCGTAGGGTGAACCGGTCTTCCACCATTTTTCCACAACCCACATTCCTCTGCTCCCCAATTACTTGAGAACAATTCCGAAAAACCTCAACCCGGTCTGACCACCCTCTCCGCACAATTTTCAAAAAAGCCCAAATTTCCTGTTAGGGTAAAGGTACAACCAAAATTTATCGACCATGAACAATCCATACTCAGCTCCCTCCGCGCGCGGCACCACCGTGGCTTTGGCTCTGGCCTTTTGCGCCATGGCCCTTCTTGCAACATCACCAGCCTTTGCCGGGCCCACTGCTGATGTCTTCAACAATGCCACTGCCAAAAACCTTTCGGAAGGAGTGGCGGTAACGAGAGGCTGGAACATCGCCCTGTACTGGGTCTTCATGTTTTTCAAGGCTGCGGCCGTCGTCATGACGGGGTGGGGCGCCTTCGAGCTCTACAAGGGCGACCTGAAGTCGATGGGGTTCAGTTTCATGGCCGCTATCGTTTTGTTCTTCAGTCCGACGATCGTCGAACTCGCATTCGGCATTGGTAAAGCGGCCGATGGCGGTATCGGTGGCCTCTTCTAATTCACACCGGGTCTGCAATTCACAGCCAACGCAACCGGGGCACGCTCACCATCAGCCCCGGTTTTTTTATCTTAAATCAGGTCAGTCACCGCCCTGCTCTATGGTCGATACTCTTCAGCTGTTCACGGTCAAGGTCTTCAACTCATCGTCGGGCCGCAGTCGCTCGATCACGCGGTTGGCAGCCAACTCGGCCCACGCCGAGCAAATGGTCCTGTGTGGACCCACCGAGGTTGTGGAGGTTCGCTCGCCAGGAGCCGTGGACGCCTGGCTGACCATGCTCTTCATGGGCAATCGCCCGGGCCTGCGAGTGCTCAAGGACTTCTACCAACGTTTGGTGCAATGCTTGAAAATCGACCCCTCGCTGGTCCGCGGCTTCTCCAGCATGCTGCCGCAGATCCGACACGCCCGGATGGCCGCGGCTGTTTCGGCATGTCTTGAGGCATTTCGCTCGGGCGCGTCCCCGGAAGTGGCGCTCGAGGTCTTTCGAGGAGTCCTTCCGGATGATCACCTGGTCATGCTTCGAAATGCCAGCACCGCAGGCCAGCTTCCCTCGGTCACCGAAGACATCCGAAAACATCTGGAGCGCTCCTACACCTCCTTCCGAAAACTGCGGAATGCGACGATTTATCCCGTCGCCGTTCTGACCCTCGCCATGGGCGTGCTGCTGTGGATCAGCATCAAGCAGTTTCCAACCATGGCCACGATGTACGCTTCCTTCAACGCGAAGCTGCCCGCCATCACGCTGGTCGCCATGGGCATCTCCTCTTTCCTTCAGCAATACTGGTTCCTGGTTCCGATTCTGCTTCTCGCGCCAGCGTACGGATACTACGCGTTTCCGGAAATCTACAAAAACCCCACGGTGCAGGAGGTGATCGACCTGGTTAAGCCCATTCGCCGTCTGCTGTTCAAACTGAACATGGCCAAGTGCCTTCGGTCGCTCTCCATGCTCACCTCCTCCGGCGTGCATCTGCAGGACGCGCTTTCGATGGTGTGCAATGTGACCGAGCATCACCGCATGCGGCAGTTCTGGACCGCACTGCACACTGAAATTGTCGACCACGCCCGCGACCCCTTTGTTGCCGCAACCATTCACCAGGACATTCTGCAGGAAGATGGCTACGAGTTTGTGGCCCTGCTCAAGCTGGCGGGCGAGAACGGTGACTTCGACACCGTCATGCGGATGCTCTCAAAGAATTACGAGGACGACGCCGACGATGCGATCAGCAACGTGCAGACCATCCTTCAGCCCCTCACGCTGGTTGTGGTGGGTGGAATCGTGGGGTTTGTCGCCGTCGCAATCCTGATGCCGATCGCGAATATGACCAAGTTGTTTCTTGGAGGTATGGGTCACTGAGGTCTCAAAATGGCCTCACGCAAATTCGAGCCATCCCCTGAACAGGTTCGGGTCTTTGGTGTTCGCAACGGGTCGTTTCAGGTGGTCGCAAACGCGGGATCGGGAAAAACCACCGTGGCTTCGGAGCTGATCGTCTCCCTGTATCTCGAAGAGGAAAAGCGGCGTTTTCCTCGAGCCACCCAACATGTCGGTGGGGCCGAACAACTCACCATTCTCAAGCAGTTCTTTGTCGTCACCTTCACGGTCAAGGCCGCCGCGGAGCTCGACGAGCGGGTGAAGCACAATTTCACTGATCTGGGCATTCCTTTGCCCTTGGACCCAAGGGGCACGCCCTATCGCATCTGTCGTACGCTGGACTCGTACATGCAGGGCTGGTTTTTCCGGCAAAGCGTTTTCGATGGTTGGCTCAAGACCGACCCCGAGTTCGGCAACCGCATCAAGGTCGTCCTTGCCGCTCTGCCCGCCGATGCGCGGGCCATGCTCAGCGGCGACAGCAAATCCGCCGGCGTGGCGTTCTACAAAAACTGGGGATGGTTCATCTCCGAAGACGCGCAAAGCATGATCCTGGACACGTTGATCCGCACGATCGAGAAACAGGATCTTCCGGCCGGCAACCCCAATCAATGGGCCGTGGAGTTTACGACCTTCCTGCAGACCTTCGCACCCGGCGCTTCAAAGTGGGGCGTGGAATTTTGGAATGAACGACTGACCGCCTGGAAGGCCTACCACGAAAAACTGCGTGGCTGGCATCGGGAACTCATGGTCGGCCGCATACCGGCCGGCGCCAACCCACACTCGGTCCAGGAGGATGTGGCCACCTGGGAGCGACTCGAGTCCACTCGCACCGAATTTCTCGGCATCCTCGAACTTGCCCGCGCAGTCGGCTATCATCCGACGTACTCGCCCGAACGCATGGTGACGCGCCTGGTGCAGGACCAGATCGCTGCGTCCCTCCACATCAAGGGCTGGGCTCACTTTCAGCGGCTCGCCGCCCTGTACAATCTTGCCAAGGTCCACTTCCTGTTCCGCGACCACGGCGATTTCACCTTCTCCTTTGTCCGCTTGTGCCAGGGGGACCGATCCCTCCTCGAGACCGACAAGGAATATCCGGCGCGAGGGATCCGGCGCAAGTACGTGATCTGGGACGAAGTTCAGGACAATTCCGCTCAGCAGCACACCATCCTGGACATGTTTCAGGCGGCCCAGAACGTTCCCTTTCTCAGCGTCGCGGTCGGCGACCCCAAGCAATCAATCTACGAGTTCAAGGGCGCCAATCCGCGCGGTTTTCTAAGCAAGCTGGCTCGGATCAAGAAGGACTCCCCGGACTCGCTCCTGACCCTCACCTGCAGCTTCCGCTCGGCCCAGAAGATTGTCGAGTTGGGTAACCAGATCGTGATGACGCTGCCCTCCTACAAGGAAACCGTGCATCCCTCCGCCACCATCTTCAAAGAGCAGGGTGAAGTGATCGTCACGCCTCCATTCCTCTCCCTTCGCGAAGAGGCCGAGTGGGTGCGACCCCGCATCGAGCAATACCTCACGACCCTTGGTCCAAAACAGAAGATCATGGTGGTTGCCCGCACCGAACTGTTCGACCATCCGATTTGGGCCTACCTGAAAGAGGTCAAGGACCCGCGCCTGCAAGTGCTCACCGTTCACAAGTCCAAGGGACTTGAGGCAGACGTCGTCTTTTTCATGGGAGTCACTGCCGGGCGTGTCCCGGACTACCGCTCTACGCCCGACCAGGAAATCAACCTGTTCTACGTGGCCTGCACCCGGGCACGTTCCACTTTGATCCTGTGTGCGCAACAGTCCCGCAAGGTTCACAAGAAAGACGCCCTGCCCACCGAGGAGGTCATCGGGGTGTCTCCGTTTTTCGCGAAGGTCCCGATTCTCAAGCAACTGTGCCTCGATGCAGGCTGGAAATTGTCCGTATTCGCCAAAGGTGCCGGCGGTCACGACCAACTCGTTGCCTGCCATCTCGCCCAAATCGAGGAAAAGCGCGGCTTCCTGCAGAACGAACGCCGGGAGATTTACCCCGACATCAAACTCTGGGGAGATCCAGCAATCACCGACACCGGCGGAGCCGCCATCAGCGACGCTGTCAAAGCGATGCCCAAACGCAGTTTGAGTGGATCGGTCAGTCCTCTGGCAGCACCACCTTCGTCAGGTCAACCCGAACGACTGCGCGATCGCCTCATCAAATCTTGCCTCGCAGAGTATCGCCGCAACGGACGGGTCCCCCGACTAGGCTCCGACGAGTGGACTCTCGCAGTCCGGAGCAACTTCATCGAGAAGGATCCGGCGGCGCCCAAACGCTGGCGCTACACCCAGGCCTTTGAAGAACAGATCCTAAAGGCTTCGTAGCGCTTCGGCACGAATTCCAAAGAAAGAAAGCCGGGCATTCGAATGCGCCGGCCTTCTTTTTGGGAATACGCGGGGATCGCCTCGATCCTCTAGCGGTCGAACTCCACCTCGGGCGCGATCGGCTTTTCCCGCTCTGCGAAGAGCCTGGTGACCTCCGTGCCGTGCTCATAAACGGTGTCGGGCGTCTTGTCATAGTAGACGGCAATCCGAGCCAGTTCGTCTTTGATCGGAAGTTTCAGGAAGTGCGGTGCTTTTGGGTCTGTGCTCATCGTTTTGAAAGCGGGTTTATTGAACGTAGGCGAAGCAGGTTTGGAGCTTATGCAGTTCTGCCAGAGTCACGGCCACGGGCGTTATCTCCCCACGCAGGCGAGCGGCCCAATGCGCCTTGTCGAAGTGACGCCCCACGCCCACCAACCACCCGTCATCGCTTTTTGATACGGGGAAAACCGATGCGTCTCTCATCTCTCGGACCAGCTCTGACGTGAAATTCTGCTCCTCGACCCATTCTCGGTCCGTCCTGACACAAGCCAGACGGATACAACCATGCTTCCGGGCCAGCCAATAAATCCATTCGCCCTCGTTCACCTCCGTGCGATTGCTCAGCAGAGCCTCCATCAGATAGCCCGTTTCCGGAGTTTTCATCCTGGCAAAATCCGCCAGGGAGAAGACCTGGCTGTCCACCAGATCTTCCAAGAGGTCTTTGTCGTCGCGACGGATGAAGTTCAAAGGCGGTGAATGGTTAGTTGTAAGTGACGGCGGTACCGTTGGGATCAAGCACGCCGACGGGTTGCTGTGGGTCGTTGGCAAAGGTGATTGTGTATCCGGCGACCACGTAGTCCGAAAGCGACGGTGGAGGAAATCCGATGAAAGGTTTCAGTAAGACGTATCGCTCGTCATTGGATTTTCCGCTCCACGTCGACAGGGCGTTGTTAAAGCCGTACGTGGATAGGTAGGTGGCCTGGGCGAGGTTGAGTGCGCTGGCCTTGGTCTTGAGCAGATTGAGTTCAGCCATCCCCTTCGTGCGGCTCGTTTCGGGGAGGAACATCAAGGCGAGAACCCCGATGATCACAACGACCACGAGAATCTCCATCAGGGTGAACCCCTTGCGATTGAACTTCCGGAAGCCAGTCTTGGTGAATGCGGTCATAATGAAACTTTCTTGATGGTCAGGGAATTACGAGGTTCGCCCGAGGTGGCGTATTCATGTAGTCGGTGTCCCAGGTGATCGTGACATAGGCTGCGGCCCGGGCCATGGCGGTCGTCGTGATGGCAGAGTTGCCATCCGGAGCGGTAATGAGCGTGAACTGCGTCTTCGATTCCGGATTCAAATGGAGGGCGATCAACTGCAGGAATGCCGACAGGTCGGACGGGACGCTGGTCGCTTTTCCGCCGACGGTGGCAGCGGAAGGTGCGAACTGCTGCCGTGCGGCTGAAATCGAACGTGACTCGATCAACCAGGAGTCGAGGGCCGTCTGGGTGGATTTCGCCTGCTGCCTGATGACAGACATGTTGGACAGTCCAAGCCCCTCTGTCAGATGGGGTACCACAACAGCCGCGAGAATCGCCATGATGGAGAGGACCACCAGCATTTCGACCATGGTAAACGCCCTGAGAGGAAGAGACTTCTTGTCCATGCCTCAACCATAACAGCCTTTCGGGACATTCTCGGAATTTTTTCAAGAAGCTCTTTTTTCCTGTTAGGGTGGGGGGTGACCGCATTTTTTTCCGCACTCGAACAGCTCTGCCGGCCTGGCGAAGTGAGCGACTTGCTGATTCAACCCAACCAGCCCCTGTCGTGCATTCGGCTTGGAGCTCTCGAAACCACGGGCGTGCTTTGCACCGAACCCGATTTCGAGGACCTGATGGGACGGATGAAGCTGGATCTCTCCACCCTGACCCTGGGCGACAGAAACTGCTCGTGGGACCACAACGGGTTCCGATTCCGCGTCCATTTGTTCCGGGAGCGGGGCCGCCCGAAGGTGACCGCGCGTTTGCTGCCAAACAAAATCTACCTCCCGAAGGATCTCCGGATACCCACCCAGCTCCTCGATGCCGTCATGGGGTGCAAGAAAGGGGACGGTGGCATCATCCTTGTCTCGGGTGCGACGGGTTCCGGAAAAAGCACCACGATCGCCTCTGCGATTCAGATGTGGGCTCGGGCCAACCCCGGCCACGTCGTGACGCTGGAAGATCCAGTGGAGGTGTTCTTTGAGGACGCGGTGCCGATGCAGTTTTCCCAACGGGAGGTGGGCGTCGATGTCCTCAGCTTTGCCGACGGATTGGTTTCGGCCATGCGCGAAGCTCCCACCGTAATCTTCATCGGAGAGATCCGTGACCAAGCGTCGGCCCTGGCGGCTTTGGATGCAGCCAAGACCGGACACCTTGTCCTGACCACCCTCCACACCGATCGCGTGCACGGAGCCATCGACTCGTTCCTTCGAAACATTCCACAGTCGGCCGTGGACGCAGCGGTATTAACCCTGTCGAACAAACTCCGCTGCGTGTGCTGCCAGCGTCTCTACCGCAACAGTGCTGGCACGGGCATGTTTGCCGTACACGAGGTCCTGACCATCAAAGCCTCATCTTTCGCGATCAAGTCCCATATCCTGAAGCGCGAGTGGTCGGCCATTGAAGGCGCAGTCGCCGTCGGCTCACAACACGGCCACGTTTCCTACAAGGACTCTTTCGCCAAGGCGACCAACGAATCCCTCATTCGGCCGCACGAAGTCGATGCTCTGCTCACCTCAATTGTCGGCAACCTTCCCAAGTAACCAATCCCGTCCCGTAAACCGTGCGGACTTTCACTGATGAATCCCTTCACCACCCTCTATAACCTTCTCGCTTTCAAGGCCTTCAAGCCCCTGCTCAACAACACGCTGCTTACGCTGAAATCGCGATTGGCCAACAAACGGCTCGTATTCGTGGCCCACGGACCGGGCGGCTACACGGTGGCCAACTTGGTCGTGCGGGAGTACGCACTTCCGACCGTTGATGTCATCGCCCAATCCACCGACTACGCGTCCATCGAGACGGTCTTCGAGATCGCCAAGAAACAGGCAAAATCCAAGCACGCCGTCCTGTCCGTATCGGATGGAGGTCCCAGTCCCTTCCCGACAAGTTCGATCGCTCGAATCCCCAACCGGGAGCTCAATATGCGACTGGCAACCAAACCCAGCGATGTCTTGGGACACACCTATATGACGGGGCGCCGCTACTCCGGCTTCTTCCACCGCGACATGAGCCAAGGGCTCTTTGCCTCGATCGGTGCACCCACCCTCAGCGCCGCAGTCCAGGCGGCCACCAACAACGGATTCCAGCTGGTGCGCACCCAGATCAGTGTGATTCCTCTGCTGGATCTGCTCATTGCCGATCCGCGGGTCAGAAGCGGAAAGTTCCATCCCGTGATCCTCGACCATGGGGTCGCCACCTACGTCCCGATCGGCGGTGCCGGCGAATGGCTTGACGCGCGTTCTCGTCCCTTCATCGGTCAAGCCCAACCTCTATCAACGTTCCTGTCCGATATCGCGGCCAGCACGGACATCCCCATGCTGATCCTGAACGGAGGCTGCAATGGACCGGGCGACCTCTCCCTGGGACTCGCAGCCGCTCCCAACCACGTGCTCTTCGAGGTCCCCGGGGTCTCCCCCGCCTCCTTGGCCGCCGTCGCCTCGGGCCTCAATTAACGCACCCACCCACCATGCTCTCCTTCCTCAAGAAACAGGTTCAGACCACCACCGTCTTGCCACCCACCGTCAGTCTGGATGTCGCTCCCGACGTCGGCTCCATCACCCAACACGATCATCTCCAGCTCGCTCCTTCATGGCGGGTGTTTCCAGCGGCATTTTGGGCACTGCTGATCGGGCTGGGCGGGATGTACGTCGTCTCCAAAATCAATACCGGAACCTATCTGCAGAGCACCGAAATGGCGAAGACCAGGATTACGGCCCTTGCGACCACGATTGACTCGGTCGCAAAGGAGACGGCCTCCTTGAAAAAGCAGGTCGATCTCGCAACCAACATCGCTGTCTGGACCGATGCCGGCATCATGCTCCAACCCTTCCTCGTCGAAATCGCCAGGATTTGCGACACCCGGGTGCAGATCAACGAGCTTTCGATCACGCGCGATGACCTCAAAAGTGCGCGATACGCCTTCAGTCTGAGCTGCATGGGCGACGCGCGCAATTTCGATAAACTCGAAGCCGACATCGCCGACATCTTCAAGACTCGCGGGTGGAGACACGTTCAGGTGCTCAACACCAGCGAAGGTGCCCGCCTGACCCTCAAGTTCTATCTGTTCCAAGAGGGCACCCAGTCCTAATCGAAACTCCTTTTTCTTTCACCATGAAACCGATCCTTCTCCCGCTCATCATCGCCGGTCTGGTCATCCTGTTCCTGTGGGACCAAGTGACCAAAATCCGCACCGAGGAGGCGTCCGCCCAAACCCAAATGAAGTCTGTGCTGGTGCAACTCAGCCAGAAGGAGGGTGACCTCGCCCGTGGGCAGGCTGACCTCGCAAAACAATCAGCCTCCCTCAATCGAGCCAAGACGTTCCTGCGGCTTTGGAGCGAGACCTACGAACGGGGTTCGATCCTGGACGACGGCGTCTTCGGAACTTTTGCGAGCCGAAACGGTGTCGTCACCCAGAAAAGACAGCAGAGCGCACCCGCCCTGATGCAGTTGCCAAACGGGGCGCAACTCTCAGCCACCAAGATGAGCTTTGCCACCCAAGGTTCCTTCCCGAGAAGTCTGAGGCTTCTGGGGGAAATCGAAGAGGCCTACGAACTGGCCAACGTCGTCGAAGCTCGGTTCTCCCAGCAGGGACCGGATCTCTCAAGCAACTTCACCATCTACTACCCTATCCTGACGTTCGTCGGGGGTTCCAAATGAAACTCTTTCTCCCATTCCTTGTCTTCGGTCTCACCTCGACGGTCATGGCCGTGGAATCGGTCTCGACCCAGCTCGACTTCGACTCCCATCTCCCACGCCGTCGCAAGTCGATCACCGTACCTGAATTTTCCGATACGCTTTTCTCACGCGGGTACAACAATCGCACGCGGACCAGCGGTGATGAGTTGGCGAAGGCCACCCTTGCGAAGATTGAGAAACTCACGATCAACGGATTGATCTGGAGCGACGATCCTTCCGCGCGAGCGGTCCTGGCCGGCGATCACATTCTCCGGTCCGGAGCGAAAGTTCCCGCTGCGATGGTGAGCGACGAAACGCTCTTCCAGGTGAAAACCATCCTCATGGACAAGATCATCCTCGAGGCCGATGTCCTCGGCGCCAACCCACTCGATGCCACCGAGGTCACCAAGGTTCCTGTCGAATTGGCTCTTTCGCTTCGGGATAAACAGAAAAACTGAGGCCGCAAGCACGGCTGCAACCCCGGTCCTCGCGGGCCGGGTTTTTTTGTGCCGTTTCGTGAACGCCGTGAAATTCCACAAAAAATGCGACCACCGCAAAGTGGTCGCACGTGGAAGGGACGGGGCGTCTTGGGTCAGTCCTCGGATATGATCTGCTTGGTGACGTATTCACGAAACCAAGGAGCCAAGTCTCCGACGCACGGATGGTCGGCTGACCGGCGACCGGTCTCGAGGTACTGCGGGCCCAGTTCCGGCATCTTGGTCCCCGTCGCAACCCAATACTCGACCATCCATGGTGGACTGCTCATGAGAGCTTCTTCGAAGTGTTGGACCTTCGATCCCGCCAGGCCGTCGCGCAGGATGTGAAACACCCAACGGGGTTTCTGCACGTGATCTAGCAAGGGAGCCCAAACCGACTCCGGATTCCCGCGATCACGCAGGATGCGGGCGGCAAGGTAGGCATATTCATCATCCGTAGCCAGGACGGCGAGAAGCTCGGAATCGAGTGCCACCGACGGAGTGTTGTTCAGGTAACAAAAGGCCCAAGCCGGACTCTCACTCTTCCGACTCGCACTTTCGTGGACGAGCTGGGCGATCCGACTGGTGGACTCCTGACTCGGCATCAGGCTCCGGATCAGGCGATTGGGGTCGTCAATCATACACTCAAGGTAGGCCGCATCTGCTTGAGTGGGTCCACGCGCGGCTTGTCGGCGCCAGGCGAGGATTAATTCGGCGGCCTCAGCATGAACCAGGAGCCGCGGCTCCAGCCATGAAACGAGGTGACCCTTGTCCTTCACCAAGACCCTGAAACCAAAAGTAGGTTCGTTCAGCAAGGGTGCAGCCATTTCCGGTGTCATGACTCCCGATGTGAGCATATTCGCGACGACTTCAGGATACCATTGCAATTCCTGCATCGTTCTTTCGGGGGTCGGCATCTGTTGCACGAGATCGTTAAAGATCGACCATTGCAGCCGCATGCTTTCCTTGAACGAACCACGGGTCGAAAAGAGGGCCTTGGGGAATTCAACAATCTCGAAGGGAAGGTAAGTTTTCACGGTAAGATAAATTTTGGTGTTAAAACAGTTCGGGTTCGTCGCGGTCGTTTGTGTCGCGGAGATCATTGATCTTAGCGATCAACGAGGCGGACCTTTCCGCTGGTTTCCGGATCCTGGACAGAGGGGGTGGAGCCACGGCTCGCATGACGTCCAAGATAACCTCAGTAAAAAAGCCGTCCACGGCTGGGTCATACTCTTCCAACGCCTGCAGGTATAAACCACTGCTGAATTTGGCGGTCTTGGTCACCCACTGGCGAGCCACATTCTTGATTTCGGCGTAGAGTGCCGCGCCTTTCAGTTTGGTTTTCGGCTCGATCCCCAGCCGTTCGCAAAAGAAGAGGTAATCTTCGCGACGGTCTATGTCACAGAGGTCTTCGGTAGTGGATTTGGATCTCCAGACAGCTGCCTCCTTGACGTCCGCTCCATCGACAGTCCCGGTTTTCTTTCCGTTCCGCTTTGATCGACTCTCGGCATCGCCTTCGAAAAGCACCACCATCTGAGTTTCCGTCTGAACCTCGGCCGCATGCAAAGAGGGGATCTCTTCTGCACTTCGGCGGGCGAATTCGGCGTCAACGGCATGATCAACGGCCATTGAGACAATCTCGGGGTAGCGCCGAAAGACCGTTACTGTCGCCGGGTCCCACCCCTCGTCAATGTCCTCCACCAGAATCTGGAGATCATTCAGTGGGAATCGCAGTTTGATGATATCGAGCAGATCTCGGGTTTTACTCCGGATCTGCTCCGGAATGTCACCCTCCTTAATGGACGATTGATCCGCCGGCAGCACCTTCGAAAAAAAGGCCACATCCGGTCGATTCAGTGAGTGTGCCGTGTCGGGGGTCAGAGGCACCACCCAATCCGGGCGAGGGGTGTACTCCAACTTTATTTCATCCCGGAGCCGGGTCTTGGCCTCATCGTGAAGTGCGGTGATCGAGCGCTGCAATCGCAGCGCGACTGGAGATCCATGTTTGGCGATTGCGAGATCCCGCTCCGCCGATTCAATTCTCGACACAATCTCCTGAAAACCGGTGGATTCATCGAGAGGCAAGGCATGGACGTCTTCGTCGATGTCGACCTCGCCAAGCCTGCTGGATGGCGATTCACCATCGTTGTCGTTCAGATCAGGAGTATCATCGCTGTCGCCGCCTCGAAACTGCCGGACCACCTCTCCGTTTGTGTCGATGTCGATTCGACGAGACGCCATCTCATCGAGACTCGCGTGGTGCGGCTCCTCCTTCTTTTGGCTGTAGTAGGACTTAATGATGTACCCCACCCGGGCCTTGATGTAAGGCGCAACTCCGCAACGTTCCGGGTCCCAGTAGTCGATGCCATTGTGGCTCGAGCCTCGAGCTGCGTCCCGCACCAATGCAGGTCCGGCGTCGTCCTTCGCGTTGAGAAGCCGTGAGGTCACGTAATCGATTCCGTCCTGCTGCCCCATTTCCTGCCTGAAGTGATCGAGGGCCTGGGTCTTGCCTTTGCTCTTCGTGGGATGACACGCCATCATCACGAGTTTGTTCGGGTTTTGGGCATACGCTTCGGCCAGCGTACCCTTGAGGAGGGCAACGGCCGTCCCCCGATCCGCCGGTGGGGAAATACGGGTTTCGCGGCCGAGGACATCCGACAGAAAACCCCAGTCGGGCCGATCGACGGAGGTAACGGGCAGGAGCGGGTTTATTTTCATGTGTCCCCCACTCTAACAGGTTTTCGGAAGGTTTTGAAAATTCTGCGAGGTGCGCTTATTCACATGCCTTGCGACGCCGCGTAGGGGCTTACCACTACGCGAACCGTGCCGGTTCCTCCCCGAGTCTATTTTCAGAAATCCGTCCAAATCCTGTTAGGGTGGGTGATGGAACGACGTGTCTTTGGACGAAACCGAGCACAAGGCTTTACCTTGGTCGAGGTGCTGGTGGCCTCTGGCATCGCCGTCGGGGTCTTCACCGCAGTCGCGCTTTTCATGACGCTGTTCAGCCTGGCGATGACCGACGCTGGGTCAATTAAGGTGGAATCTACGGGCACCGGGGGGGTCACCTCCATGCCCATCGCCCCCAACGATACGGTTCACGCTCTCTCACGGGTTCTGCGCACCGAACTCCAGTATGACTCGATCAATGCCGGGTTGGTGATGGCGGTCCCTGGAATCATCACTCCGGGTTGGCCTGACGTGGACGGCGCAGCTTTCGCGGTTCTTCTTGCACCTGCGGGTGCCTTCGCGACACCCGCCCTGTTTAAGGCTCAGCTCGAAACCCCGATCGACATGCAGGGATACACACTGGCGGACGCCGAGGTGCCGTTTACGTCTCAACCCGGCTACAGCATCCTGATCCTCAACGCAGTCATGCAGGTGCGCTCGGTCACACGTGTCACCTGGGTGGACAAACCCGCCAACTCCGACACCTACCGGCTGTACTCGGTGTCTCACACCCCCTTGGGCGGCACTCCCCTTTCCTACGCCTTTGCAGAACACGAGACGGCGCTGCAGGCCGAGCCGGGATTCACCTTCACCGACTCGGTCCGCGGTGGGGAACTCATCCTGAATCTCCCTGATCCGTCATTGAACCTCCTCGGCTCCTACACGCAGATCTCGGCCCAAATCACAGATCCGGTGGCTCTTACAGACGCCAAGAACGCGATCTCACGGAAATCCCGACTCTATCTCTATGCGCCCTGCTTTCCGTAATAATCGAGGCAGTGCACTGGTGACCACGCTGCTGGTTACAACCGTGATCGCGGTCCTTCTCATGGGCCTGTTTCAGCGTGTCCTTGGACACCGAATGAGCGCAGACGCGGAGGTGGGCTGCGCGTCCGTCGCCCGGCTCGCCAACGATTATGCAACGGTCGCGCGCGCCAACATTTGGATCCACGCATCAACCTCTGGCGGAGCGATCCTGCCGAGTGCCCCCTCGTATACACCAACGATCGGCGCACCCTGGCTGGCTGATCCCGCGGAGCCATTCAGCTGGGGTGTCCCCTCCGACGCCACGTTCGCAGCAAATCCAAGCTACTCGGTCGAGGCCTTCACGAACCCGAAGTCGGTCCTCCGCTACGCTCCCTATACTCGTCTGATCCGTTACCAGCCACGTCTGGGTATCCAGACCACAATTGGCGAAGCGACCGTCCGGAGAGTGGTGGACGTGGACATTCCGCTCTACGAAACCCCGACTCTGGCCTTTGAATTCGTGACGACGGATCAGCCTTTCGACTTATCGGCGTCGTCGACGATTATCGTCAACGGCGTCGCCCTCATGGCCAAGGGAGCGACGGGAACCAACTCTGCTGGATCCTCCTTCACGGGCGGTGTTCTTGTTCCGGGCAACTCAGGCAGTGTGCTCGCCCGAATCCCGACCAGCACCGGTGAGCGCATCTCTTGGGGCGTTGACACCTCGGATCTGCTTTCGGCCGGCACCACCACGACCGCAGGACGCGCCCAAAGTTACGCCCAGGCTCCAGCCGTCGTCACGATCGACTATCCCGCGGCCGGTTCCGTCGCTCCAGGAGGGAGTTTTTCCACCCTCGATTTCGAAGGACAAAGTTACCTCGCCGTCGACCTTGGCACCTACACAGGTCCCACCCACGTCTTCATCAACGCCTCGGCATCGGGCGCCGCTGTCGGGGTGATCGTGTTTGGTGCGCCGGCTGGAGGGTCCCTGCCACCGGTTGTCCTTTCAGGAACCTGCCGGTTCACCTTGGTCGGCTCCAACAAGAGGCCGATGGCGGTCGTTTCCAACCATCCCGTCCTCACGGTGTACTCTGACGCCATCGACGGACTGCCAGACGCGGCCTCCGCAGCAATCGACACCAGCTGGCACGGATACATTCACCTGCCTGTCCTAAATCCGACGTTACGCACCCCTCAAGGCTGGACCGGAGCGACCTTCACCCTGCTTGGGTCCCTCGCGTTCAAGGGCGGTTCCCTGCACCTCGATCCCGGCGCTCCTTCAGCGCCACTCACCGCTATCCTGATCGAACGCAGCTCCGCGCTCAAGTCCGCGATGCTGCCAGACTCAATCCACAAGGATCGCATCGTCGTCACATCCCAACCCTGAACTTCCATGCAACTTTCACGCGGTGACCGTAACGGTTTACGAGGGTTTTCGCTCGTCGAAGCGATCCTTTCAGTGGCAATTCTCGCTGCCGCCATGCTTGCGGCAAGCCAGGGGGTTATGGCCACCACCAACGGCAAGTTGGCTGTCCAACGAGGCCGCGAGATCCGTCAATGGCACGCGGATCGGATCCTCCATTTCCAACACGGCACCCGATTGGCAGAAGCGACTCCGGGAACACTCCCGGCCGTCACGGAAACCACCTCCGATGGTCATTCGGTCACCGTGATCGAGACCCTGACCATGCCCAACCCGGCACTCGCCGTGTTGGTTTCTCAAGCCACGTGGACTGCTCCTGGAGCCGGCAGCATCAGCGAAACCCTAACCGGAGTCCAATCCCGCCCGTAACCACCTGGGGCCATTCCCCCACCTCTCGGCGTAGGTATTCAACCTGCCCCAAAATCACCAAAATCCTTTCCAAACCCTGTTATCTTTTAGACAATGCAAACACCAACTCGAAACCGCTCCAGCGGGTACTCCCTCACAGAGATTCTCGTTTTGCTCTCGATCCTCGGTGTAATCGCCGCGGTCGTCGTGCAAAACCTACTCGATTCGCGCCGTGCCTCAGCGCTGGGCTCGATGAATGAACAGTCTCGACGCCTCAATCTGGCGATTCAGATCTGCACCCTGGGAGGCGGAAAGATCAACGAATCCGATGCTCTCGCGACACTCGAAATCCTGAAGGCACCCATTCACGAGCGGACCAGGCGGCAGGGAAACGGAGTCGGGTCCCTGATTCCCGCTCACTATTACCTGGCGCCCCACAACGACCCTGAATTCACCCCTCGGCTTCTCTACGCCGCCGGTCGTTTCACCACCGAAAAGTTTGGCGACGGGTTCCGCTTGATGGCTGACGGTCAGCTGGTGGTGGTCCCCGAAAGCGGTTGGGGCATTGCTGGCGCACGATTCGCCGCGAAAGATGAGAAGCCTTGGGTCTGGAATTACGATGAAACCTCAAAGCCCATCGGCCAAATCCCTCGGGTCTTTGTTGATGAGATCACACCCTGGGTCCCGAAGAAGGCGCGCAGGGGCGGCCCCCCTCCAGACAAGGAATTTATCGTGCCTACCCGCCC
>Ga0163154_10001728_pt1 | contig 33305 bp, 35 predicted proteins | sample OliLakLV19MP9P1_FD_148649 | JGI IMG/M metagenome (GOLD analysis project Ga0163154, IMG submission 148649) | Freshwater microbial mat bacterial communities from Lake Vanda, McMurdo Dry Valleys, Antarctica - Oligotrophic Lake LV.19.MP9.P1 | ecosystem: Environmental > Aquatic > Freshwater > Lake >... | reverse complement strand
AGTAATAATAATTCTTTTTGAGGTTGATATTTATATTTATTTTATAATTTAAGTAATTTAGGAGAATTTTTTAATGGCCAAATCAATTTTAGAAGAAGCATTCCAGGACGCGAAAATCTTAAAGCAAACTGCTATTGAGAACGCAAAAAATGTCCTCGTTGAAGCTATGACCCCAAAGATTAGAGAATTTGTTGAAACGCAGTTAGGTGAAATTTCGTTAGGTGGAGATGATCAAGAAGAGCAAGAAGGCATCCCAATGATGCTAGTTCCTGCTATGCCAAAGCAGCACTCGGCTCCAAAACTAGGCCACGGCTTAAGTTTAGCTCCAGAAGCTCAAATGTATGAAGCAGCTCCTGAAGAAGACGAAGTTCCTGATTTCTTAGCAGATATGGATTTAGACGATGACGGCGAAAGCGATTCAAAGCCTAATCCATTTGCTGGAAAAAAAGGTGAAGATAGCGAAGAAGAAGAAAGTGACGACGAAGATTCAGAAGAAGAAGATTCAGAAGAAGAAGATTCAGAAGAAGAAGATGAAGAAGATTCCGAAGAGGAAGAGGAAAAAGACGACATGGAAAAAGAAGGTTTAGAATTAGAAGCTACAGATGTACAAGAAGTTAAAGAAGAGGTAGTTGAAATAACCAATGAAGATCTAAAAGAAGCGCTCAAAGAAGTTCTAAACTCCCTCAAAACAGAAGCTACCGTCACAAAAGGTTTTGGTGATGCAGAAGATGCAACAATCAAGAATGCCGGTGGTGCTGGTTCCAAAGGTATTGCCGATGAAAAATCAGGTGAGCACCAATGGTCTAACGTTATGCCTCCTGCCGCAACTGACATGACTGTCAAAGAAGCAAAGAGATATATCGTACAAGTTCATAAGGCTAATCAAGCCCTAAAGAAAGAAAACGCAGAATATAAGAAAGCATATGGTTATTTGAGAGGTAAGTTGCAAGAAACTAACCTTTTCAATAGTAAGCTTTTGTTTACGCACAAATTATTGAATTTATCAGAACTCAATGACAAGCAACGCATCGCAGTAGTCGAGGCCTTTGACCGCGCAGGTAATATGCGCGAAGTTGAGCTTGTTTATAGATCTCTAAGCGAATCATTTAAAATCGCTGGTGTATTGAGTGAAAGCAAGAAAGTTAAAGCCAGTCAAGCAAAAGCGTCTCGCTTATCCGCGCCTTCTTCAACAGTGCTAAAAGAAGCATTGTCAAGAGAAGAAAAGGCACAAGAAAACGGTGCAGACAGTCAATTGGCTCGTTGGCAGTTACTTTCAGGTTTAACTGAGTAATTAAGAGATTTTAATAGGAGATATATAATATTATGGCATTCGATTTCGCAACATTAACAGAAGGAATTAAGGACAGAAACATGTCCAAAGAATCTGCTAGACTTATGGAGAAGTGGGATAAAACCGGACTTCTAAAGAATCTAACAGACTCAAAGAGCAATCCAGCGAAGAGCAATATGGCTCGTCTTTTGGAAAGCCAAGCAGCGGAGCTTCTACGTGAAGCTTCCGATACGAGCGACGTCAAGGGTTTTCAAAGCATTGCTTTCCCAATCGTTCGTAGAGTTTTCGGTGGTCTTATTGCAAATGAACTCGTAAGCGTTCAACCAATGAGCTTACCATCAGGTCTATTGTTTTACTTAGACTATACGTTTGGTACTGCTAAATCTGGCGGTGGCAAATTAGATTGGACCGGTGGCGGTTCAGTTTATGGTGATCAAACTGCTCCAGGATCTGAAAATCTTGGAACAGGTGGTCATTACTACGTCAACAGTTCATACTCAAACCGTGAGCAAGTTGCAGCAAACCTACAAGTTCAATCTTCAGGTACTGCTACTTGGGCGATGGTTAATTATGACTTTGAACTATCAGGCGCTGTCAATGCCGGTACGTTGTTTTATGCTGACGTAGCACTTACTGCTTCAACATTAACAGTTGCTTCAATTGATGAAACCAACTTTAAGAACTTCTCAGTATCCGGTTCAACTACTGCATGGGGTACGGTAAAAGGTCTATATAAGAGACACAATACTTACAATGCCACAACTGGTATCCTAAGAGTATTCGTATCAGCATCGGCTGTAGGTTTTGCACCTAACGGTGTTGGTATTACTGCTTCATACGTTGCGAAGTCTGGCTTAACTGTCGATTCAACTGGTGTTGTTCATACTCCAGCGTTTGAGTCTGATTTCTCAGCCGACGTTATCCCAGAACTTGATATCAAAGTATCAAGCGTAGCTGTAACTGCTGAAGCTCGTAAGTTGAAAGCAAAATGGACTCCTGAGCTTGCTCAAGATCTCAATGCTTATCATAATCTAGATGCAGAAGTTGAATTAACACAAATCTTGTCAGAACAAATTGCTCTTGACATTGATCGTGAAATCTTAACCCAGCTTCTAACGTTCGGTACTGGTGCAACCATGTACTGGTCACGTAAACCAGGTGACTTCGTTAATAAGTTAACTGGCGCTGCTGTTGCTGGTTCATTTACTGGTACTGTTCGTGAATGGTACGAAGTATTCGTAGAAACTTGTATTGATGTGTCAAACACAATTCACCGCAAGACGCTACGTGGTGCAGCTAACTTCATGGTCGTATCACCAGATATTGCCACGATTCTAGAAGCAACGCAACTTTATAAGCCAAGTCTTTCAATGGATCCAAAAGAAACCCAATTCGGATTAGGAATTGAGAAAGTTGGTTCATTGAGCAATAGATTTACGGTTTACAAAGATCCGTACTTCCCACGTAACGTATGTCTCGTAGGCTACAAAGGTTCAAGCTTCCTTGAAACTGGTTATGTTTATGCTCCATATGTACCACTTATCGTAACCCCAACGATATTTGCTCCAGAAGACTTTACTCCACGTAAAGCTGTGATGACTCGCTATGCAAAAAAGATGGTTCGTTCCGATTTCTACCGGAAAAGTCATTGTTTTGAACATGGATGTAATTTAATCCAATAAAATCAACCACTTAGCGTAAAGTGGACTTTTTAAAAAGGCTCTGAAAGGAGCCTTTTTTTTTTGTCTAAATCATTATTTTCTTTGCTTTTATAGCATAGTATGTAATAATTACAACATGATATTAGAACAAGAAACAATTGAAAAATATAGGCATTTTCCATCTTTATTGGCTCAAACAAGTACAAAACTTTGTATTTTACAATGTGACTATTGTCAACAAATTTTTGAAAGAACCATGAAAGAGATAAATCGTGGTAATAAAAAAATAAGTTTAGATGCTTGTAAAAAAGATGAGTGCAAAAATAAAAAAAGTAGCGACGTATATAATCAGACTACAGCAAAAGACATTGAGAATATTAACAATAAACGTAAAACAACCTGTATTGAAAAATTTGGCGTAGATAATGCCGCTAAATCCTTAGAAAAACAAAGTAAAATGCATCAAACTATGATTGAAAGATATGGTGTAGAATATGCCTTACAATCCAAAGATATTCTTATAAGAAAAAACGCTACAATGATAGAAACGTACGGGACATTATCTAATCTTGAGGCTTCTGGTAGAAAAGAAGAAATTATTGAAAAATTAAAAGCAAAAGCCTTATCTACAGTTGAAAAAGGAAAAATAACATGTTTGAAGGCATACGGAGTAGATAACGCTCAAAAAGTTAAAACAATATGTGAAATAACTCAGAGAACTCTTATAGAAAGACATGGAGAAAATTTCTTTTCTGATATTTCGAAGATGGCAGATATTATAATAGTTTGTAAAAATAAAAATTATGAACTTTTATCTAAAGAAGAAGATTACGTAAGTCAGACTTCGCTTCTTTCCTTGAGGTGTACAAAACATGACTTTGAATTTAAGTCAAAACTTGTATATTTAAGAACTGCTTTTAATCAATGTCCAAAATGCAGAAATTATAATACTTCTAAGCAAGAAAAAGAAATATTCTCTTTCATTAATGAAATCTATGATGGAGAAATATCTTTAAATACTAGAGAAATTATTGGAAAAGAACTAGACCTGTTTCTTCCGGAAAAAAAGTTTGCTATAGAACATCATGGATTATATTGGCATTGTGAACTTTATAAGCATTATAAGTCTCATTCTAGAAAGTTTAAGAAATGTAAAGAAAAAGGAATATATCTTTTTCAGATATACGGCGATGAATGGAGAGATAAGAAAGAAATATGTAAGTCTATGATAAAAAATAAACTCGGACTAACAGAAAATAAATTATATGCAAGAAAATTAAACATTACTTCTATCAAAAAACATGATTATAATAATTTCTTACATGAGAATCATTTAATGGGCGCATATACTGCGACAAACGTTAAGAGAGAAAAGTGTTTTGCCCTTGTTGATGATAGTCAAAAAATAGTTTGCTGTATTGTTGCCAAAAAAATATTTGCAAAAGCAAATGAAAATAACAAAAATGCTTTAGAAATTACTAGATTCGGTACACTCATAAACACTAATGTTATTGGCGGCTTTTCAAGATTACTAAAATATATCAAATTATGGGGGAAAGAAGAAGGATATAATAAAATAATTACTTATTCTGACGCAAGATATTCAGTTGGCGATGTATATAAAAAGAATGGGTTTGAGTTAACTAAAAAAACAATGCCAAATTATTATTATACTAATTTTACTAATAGATTTAATAAATATTCTTATCGTGCAAAAAATGGTAAATCTGAATCAGAAATTGTTGCTGAACTTGACTTATATAAAATATATGATGCAGGTAAGTTTGTTTGGGAGTTAACCTTATAATCTTCTATTTATATTAAGACATATATTTTTAAGTTCTCTAACTACCTTAGAGATGACCGGGAAAAGGCAGCGTAAAAGCTGCCTTTTCTTTTTGGTATGCAGTTAATTCCCCTTTAAGAAATCTTTATTCTCTTAATTCCTGTCTGTTGGCATAATTATTACTGAAATAAGAACAATCACGTAAATTAAAGGATAAAAAAAATGATGAAATTAAGAGATCTTTTCTTAGAAGCAAAACCAACTCCAAAGAAAAAAGCAACTAAGAAACCCCAAGGTAAATTAGATTTCGATAGCATGTCCGATAAAGACTTTGATGCTTATATGCAAAATAAAGGTAAAGATAAGGCTATTTCTCCTGAGAAAAAAGCTGCCGTACCTTCAACTCCAAAGAAAAAAGCAACTAAGAAACCCCAAGGTAAATTAGATTTCGATAGCATGTCCGATAAAGACTTTGATGCTTATATGCAAAATAAAGGTAAAGATAAAGCTCCCGAAAAGAAAGCTCCCGAAAAGAAAGCTCAATCTTCAAAAACAAAGAAGAAAGCTTCTACAAGTAAACCAAAAGACTCTGGAATGCCAAAGTTTGCAGATTTAGCTAAAAATGCTTCAACTGGCAAAGAAGAACCAAATTATGGCGATATGTCAGATGACGATTTTGATAGTATGATAGGCAAAATTGGCACGAGCGATAATGAAATGGATAACATCGCAAAAAAGTCCGGACATCATTTTGGTTCTGATGCAGATATTGATATGGGCAAACCATCAGCAAAACCAGAAGAACCAATTGATGTGTCAGATGAGTTTCCAGATCTTCCGCCTCCATTGCCAAAGAAGATAAAAGCTGAACCAGACAATCCAGTGCCAAGTCTAGCTTCTTTAGCTGGAAGTAGCGGTCCTCCTCCATTGCCAAAGAAAGGCGTACAAAATAGAAATGATGAAGATCCTAAAGACTTTGTTCGTCCAACAGATGATTTTCCTATTTTTGATAAAAGTGAAAGCGAACCTTTTCAAAGTAGACCTTTTCAAAGTAGACCTCCTTCTCTATCAAAAGCTGCTGCCGCAGCAGGGTTAACTAAAAAGAAAGGAACTTCGACACCTCCACAATCCTATGACCATGATTACAGAACTGCGCCTGTAGCTGGTTATGGAGCTATGCCAACATCAACACAAAAAGGTGGCCAATCTGCTTTTTCAAAAGCAATGAGTGCAGTAGGTAAGGCTGGTAATTTAGTAAAAAAGAAAGCAGGCGCTATTTTTAATAATCCAGAGCCTTCAGTAGCTTACGCAACTGCTCCAAAAACTACTGGAGCTGATAATAATTGGGATAAAGCAGATGAAGCTGATGCTGATATGCCTACTTTAAGACGCCTAGGACAACAAACAAATACTAATATGAGCCAAACTTTAGATAAGGTTGGGAAAAAACCACAACCATTTTTAGCAGCCGGCCAAGATCCAAAATGGAAAGTTGGACAAACTGTTGATTGGCGTGGTCGCAAAGATTTTAAAGTCGTTACGGCAGAAAAAGGAAGATATACTTTACAGAAAATAGAAAATGGAGAAATAAAAACCTATAAATTTATTCCAGGTGGAAATGGTTTATTGCCAACAGGAACTCCTCCTGGTTCTGAAAAGAATTTTCCTGAATTAAATCAAGCTCAAAAACATCCAGAAGATAACGACGAAGAAGAAGGATAATTAAATAAATGAGTCAAGATATTACTCTTAATTTAACTGCGACATTTGCCGCTCATGAGGATCCTAGAACTGGATTCGGAACTTATGATGCAGATGCTCAATTCATAACTGACGCTGACGGGATGATTCGTTTAGTTCATAGAAGACTAGGCGGCGACCAAATACAAATTGAGTTAACAAATAGAGAAGTTTATACTTGTTTAGAACAAGCAATGTTTGAATTTAGCGCAATTACGAACGCATATCAAACAAAAAGCACTTTAGCGCATCTATTAGGTTATCCTACTGGATCGTTATCTGGCTCACAAAATCAAATTCCTCGCTTTGATTTAGCTTTAGCTAAAAGAAAATCTGAAGGATATTCTTCTGAAGCGTTAGTTGGGGGCAGCAAACGACTCTATTCAGGCTCAATTGATGCGGTTGTTGGACAACAACACTACGATCTAAATTATATGTTAAGCGCATCTGGGGCGGTCCAGCCCGGAACAAGAGCGGAAATAAGAAAAATATTCCATTTCTCTCCGACCGCTGCATATAGATTTTTTGATACAACATCTGCAATTAATTACTTAAATAATGAAATTGGTTTTGAATCATTTACTCCGGAAACAATCTTTTACATGTTGCCAATTTGGGAAGATGTATTGAGAGGCCAACAAATGGAATTAAATCAAAACGTAAGACGTTCAAATTATTCTTACTCTATTATAAATAACGTTGTTTCAATTTATCCTGTTCCTACTAAAACAGCAAAAATATTTTTTACCTATTTCCTAGTGGGTGGAAGTGGTGCGCAAAGTGCACTAGATCCTAATGATCCGTTTATTAATGGTGTTTCTAATTTATCTAATATTCCTTATGGAAATCTTGAATATAGTAAAATTAACTCTATTGGAAAACAATGGGTTAAGAAAATGGCACTATGTTTCGCAAAAGAAACTTTAGGGTATGCAAGAAGAAAGGTAGCTGAAATTCCAATTCCAAACGGTAATATGGTCTTGGACGGCCCAGCTTTAGTCCAAGAAGCGATTTCAGAACAAGAAAATTTACGTCAAGAATTAAAGCTTTGGTTAGATGATTTAACTTATGTTAAGTTATTACAAACGCAAACAGAGGAAGCCGATGCGCTACAGAGAATATTATCAAAAGTTCCTAATGGCATATTTGTTGGTTAAAATATGATATCTTTAAAGAAAGTTTTAGAAGAAGCTTTAAAAGAGCAAAAACTAGAAGAAGCAGGATGGCTCAAGAAGGCTGCTGTTGGCGCTACACTTGCGGGTGGCATCATGGCCAGCAATCCTACTCAAACACCTCCTATGCAAAGCCCTGCGCAAAGCCCTGCGCATCAAGGATTTGATTTCACGCAAGATGAACAAGAACTAGATATTCAAACTGTGAAAACAAAAGTTAAAACTGCCTTAAGGGCAGTTGAATCAAGTGGTCGGTATAAATAATATTCATGCCTGGATGAAGACAGGCACTAATGAAGGTGAGCGCGCCATCGGACCTTATGGTTTTATGCCGTCTACAATTAAAGATTTGGTGTCTAAGGATAAAAATTTAAAAGCAAAGTATTCAGCTATTTTAAACATTCCATTTGGAGACTATAAACAAAAAGAACTTGAAAAATTTGTTAATACTCATCCAAAAATAAATGAAGATTTAGCAGATTTCTATATTGATGAAGTGATTAGGATAACAGGGGACAATTCAATTGAAGGTATAAGTCAAGCTTGGCTGTACGGTCCATATGCTTATAAAAGACAAAAGAAAAATGCAACAGCAAATAATCCAACAGGCATTCCAAAGGGAGATAAGGTAACTGCCGACCGCAATACAAATGCAAGTTTAGCTTATCGTAATCTTCCGTGGGGTCAAAAAAATGATTAAGCTAAAGGAAGTATTTTTAGAAGCTCTTTGTGAAATGCCACATTTGGAGCATAGTGAGTTTATTGACTTGCGTATTGAATTATATCCAATTCCCCAAGAAGAAAAGACAAAATTAATGAAAGCTTTTCATTTAGGTTTAGGTGTATTTGCTAATTCCGTATCGGGAAATATAGTGTTTGATAAAAACGGCCAGCGCCAACCTAAATCAAACGAAGAGTCTTCACTTCCACATCTTCCTTCTGATTGGGAAAAATATGCAATAAGGGCTTAAAAAATGGAACTTTCTAATCTTTATAAAACGCTAAAGTGGCACGAACATCAAAGAGATAAGGTACCTGGCGAAAGCGTAGGGCTGTTCATAACTTTACCATCTGAAATAGCGGAACAATATCCTACTGAAGGTAAAGAAGGCCAGGATAGTTCTCCTCCGCACTTAACGCTTCTTTATATTGGCGATATTCCAACACAATTTGAAGAAAAAATATTGGAAGTCGTAAAGCAAGTTTGCGAGAATTTCAGAAAATTTAAAGTAAAAATTAAAAAACCTAGAAAATGGATCAACGATAAAAATCAAACAATCTATCATTCGCCGATAGCTTCTTCAAAATTAGTAAAGCTTCACGATGCACTCAAACAAGCTTTTGATCTAAATCAAATACCGTATTCAAAAAAATACCCAGATTTTAAACCACACGTAACAATTGAATATGTAAACGAAGGTGAACAACCTAAATTTCAAAACATTAAACCAGAAGGCGAATTTATTGTTGAAGGTATCTGGATTTGGCGGCTTAACAGAGCCTTATATGTTTTTACTTAAGTAAATACCGTATACAATCAAAACAAAGCGCCCTTTTCTTTGTCAAAATTGATAGTTATTAATAATGCCACTATTTATTCGGACCAAAAGAACTTCATTTTTTCAATTCTTTAAATAAAGAATTGATACAAAAAATCGTAGATCAGAAAGTAATTTACTATTCTGTATCGGCAGAACACACAAAAACTAACGATTTGTACAATGAAAGCTTAAGAAAAGTAGTTTATCAACCAATAGAAGTAAATGCGAGGGTTTTTTATAACGAACCAGAACAGACAACAGGTGGATTCTCAGTTGACATGGTTTATAAAATAGAATGCTATTTTCATTTAGATGAATTGTATCAACGCAATTTAACTCCAAGACAAGGCGATTTTATAAAATGGAATAAAATCGTATACGAAATACAAAAACTTACCTCTCCTCAAATTGTTTATGGTATGATTGAGCAGGAAGTTATGCTTAAAGCAATATGTCAAAGTACCAGAAAATCAAACTTTGATGTTTTTGAGGATAAATAAAAGGAGTTAATATGAGTAAGTTTTTTTTAATTTTCGTAGCAGTGTTAACGTTATCGGTTCAAGTTTGTTGTGTATCAAAGCAATTGACTCCAGAATTATATAAGCGAGTAGCATATAATTCTGTAGCAATGGTAGAAGTAGAATTTGAGATTCATGATTTGAAATCAAAAACAATAAGTAAGCCTAGCATAAGCGCTACTGCGTTTGCAATAGACAAAAAATATTTAGCAACTGCTGGACATTTTTGTATGGGTGTCTTTGAATATGCTCTTAAATCTAGAACATTGAAATCAAAAATTACCTACGTAGATAAAGACGAAGAGTTAAGTGAAAGTATGAATTTTAAAATTATTACGATAGATGTAAAAAATGATTTATGTATTATTGAAAAACCCAATCATCGTCTTATTCCAGTAAAATTAGTAACTGACTATAAACCAAAAATTAGAGATAAAGTTTTTACTGTTGGTGCACCACATGGAATTTTTCCAATTGAAACGGAAGGCTTTGTAAGTGTTCCCTCGATAAGATCAAGTGACAAAGAGTTAAATGGAAAGATAATGTGTTCTTTGCCAATTTATAGAGGCAATTCTGGTTCCCCTGTATACGACGATAATCGGAGATGTTATTGGAGTTATTGTGATGGGAAGTAAAGAATATATCAATATTGCTTTTCTTACGCACGTTAAGTATTTAATATCGCTCCTTGCGGAATTAAATAAACTTAATGTCAAATAATTTTTTTAACGACAAAAAGGGAACTTACGAAATCCCGTTGGTGACCTTAGAGACTATTGATTCTACCGTCAAGAAATATTTTGACGAGAAGCTTAATATCATGGTTGAAACTGAAAGAGGCAGAAAAAAAGCCTCTATCATGTTTGCAACTGGCGAACGTTGGAAGCTTACAAGAGACGATCTCCGAGACGAAAATGGAATTTTAATTCTTCCTTTGATTTCATTAAAGAGAGTTAATATCGACAGAACTCCCGGAACTTCGGCTATGGTACGAGAAGTTCCTTATATAACTGTTAAAAAAAATATCCATGAAAAAACTTCCAACATACAAAATCTTGTAGATCAAAAAAGAAAAAGTAATTTCCCTGAGAAAAAAGTAATTCCAGTTGAAGAATATCTAACAATTCCTTTTCCAGATTTTTGTACAATCTATTACGAGATTACAATTTGGGCTCAATATCAAACTCAGATGAACGAGATATTAGAGAAGATTTTTTATAATTACGACTATCTCGATTCTTTTGCTATGCATACCGCATATAATAATGGGGTCGGCGAAGGTTATAGATTTGTTGGCTATAGAGACGGCAATGTAACTCCACAAACAAATGTAGAAGAATTTTCTGCAGAAGAAAGAGTATTAAAATATGTCTATAACATAAAAGTCCCAGTTTACCTAATGCTTGATCCAAAAGATGAAACATTAGCATATGGTAGAAATAAAACAGAAACTACAAAAGATAAAAATACAAAAATGGTTTATAAATCGCAAAATGTTGTTGCGATCAAACTTAAAGAAAGTCTTGTTGGTGCTGGAGTAATAGATAAATTAAAAGCAGCAGAAATTAATTTATTCGACAATCAACAAGATCAAGCGAGAATAGATCTTTATAACTTATTGTCTTCTGGCGGAAGTGGTGGTGGCGGCGGAGGTGCACTTTCAATTTCTACTGCTATTCCGCCAAATATTGCGGTAGTAGGTGATGGCGGTAATTCTTCTCAAGCTGCTTCCGCTAATCATACGCATGGTCACGGCTTTTTAGCTGGTGGTGGAATGCATGCAATAGCAACTATATTGTCGGCTGGATTTATGCCAGCAGCAACAGGATCAGAATTAGATGTTCTCTCTATTATTGGTGGAGTTCCAAAATGGTCGATTCAATCATCTGCGGTAAGCACCCAAGTTACTGGTTCCGATAATTTCTTTGTAAAGCAAATTCTTCAAGTATCTGGTTCAATTGTAAACCCTATTGGTCATTTAATTTTATCTTCTTCGGCAGGTTCAAGAATAACTGTAAGTGGCTCATTACTCGTAACTGATTTATCTACAATAACAACAAGAGGGCCAATTGTCAACGATATTGGTCATTTAATTTTATCTTCATCTACTTCATTTATTACTGTTAGTGGGGCGCTTAAAGTAACTGGGGATTTTGTAAGTAATGCTCTAGATTCAAGATACGTATTAACTTCTTCATATAATAATTTTACTCAATCATTAAATGGTTTTACTGCATCATTTTCAGCATCAGTACAATCAATTGGAGATGCAAGATACGCTAGAACAGTGAACGGACTTCTTGGGACTATAACAGTTACAGCAGGTCCAAATATTACAATTAATACCTCTGGTCAAGATATTTCTATTACTGGATCTGCTGGTAATGTAACTGGTTCTACTGACTTTTTTGTAACAAATTTATTAAAAGTTTCTGGAACAATTACTAATCCAGTTGGACATTTGATTTTAAGTTCTACCGGTGGTTCGATAATAGCTGTTAGTGGAAATTTAAAGTCTACCCGGTCACATTATTGAAAATGCAACCCAAGATGGGACGACAGTAAATACTACAGCAGTTGTTGTTGACAGCTTCTTAACTAGTGAATTTCGTGCAATGAAGTATATATTTACAGTAACGTCAGGTAGCTCATGTCAAGCACAAGAAACTTTCATATTACAAAGTGGAACTATTGTAAATAGTACTCAATATTCGATTCTTTCATTTCCTGGAAATACTTTTGTTGGTTTTACAGCAAGTCTTACTGGTTCTACTCTAAGTATTATAGCATCTGGATCAGCACCAGGTAATACTGTTAAATTTATCAGAAATGCGGTGGTTATATAAATGGCTAATTTTAAAATAGAAGAAGGTCTTGAATCTAATGGACTTTTGACCTTAACTTCTTCTGCTGGCATAATTGTTGTTAGTGGAAGCCTTAAAGTAACTGGAGATGTGATATCAACAACTTCAGATACAAGATTTCTTCTAACTTCTTCTTACAATAACTCTTTAACGTCTTCAGTACATGCTGCTGGAGACGCAAGATATACTCAAACTGTAAATACATTTAGCGGAACTGTTTCGATTATTGCTGGACCTAATATTACAGTAAATTCAGGTTCAGGTCAAATAGTCATTACTGGATCTGCTGGCGCCGATACTAGTGCTTTGAATGCTTTTAGTCAATCCATAAATGGATTCACTTCTTCATTTAGTGCATCCGTACGCTCTATTGCTTCAACTACTTATGGCCCATTCACTTCTTCGTTGAATACTTTTAGTGCAACCATAAATACCTTTAGTCAATCTGTAAATGGATTCACTTCTTCATTTAGTGCATCTGTAAATTCAATTAGTGATGGCAGATACGTAAACAATATTAATGGGTACAGTGGCTCACTTCAAATTCTTGCAGGACCAAATGTCACTATAAATTCTGGTTCTGGTTTCATAATGATTACTGGATCTGCTGGTGGTGCCGATACTAGTGCTTTGAATACCTTTAGCCAATCCGTTAATGGATTCACTTCTTCATTTTCAAGTTCTGTTCAAAGTATTGCTTCAACTACTTACGGTCCATTCACTTCTTCATTGAATACTTTTAGTGCAACCATAAATACCTTTAGTCAATCTGTAAATGGATTCACTTCTTCATTTTCAAGTTCTGTTCAAAGTATTGCTTCAACTACTTATGGTCCACTTACTTCTTCATTGAATACTTTTAGTGCAACCATAAATACCTTTAGTCAATCTGTAAATGGATTCACTTCTTCATTTAGTGCATCCGTTCAAAGTATTGCTTCAACTACTTATGGCCCATTCACTTCTTCATTGAATACTTTTAGTGCAACCATAAATGCTTTTAGTCAATCCATAAATGGATTCACTTCTTCATTAAATACTTTTAGCCAATCCGTTAATGGATTCACTTCTTCATTTAGTGCATCCGTAAATTCTATTGCTTCAACTACTTATGGCCCATTCACTTCTTCATTGAATACTTTTAGTGCAACCATAAATACGTTTTCTCAATCTATAAATGGATTCACTTCTTCATTTAGTGCATCTGTTCAAAGTATTGCTTCAACTACTTATGGTCCATTTACTTCTTCATTGAATACTTTTAGTGCAACCATAAACGCATTCACGCAATCTGTAAATGGATTCACTTCTTCATTTAGTGCATCCGTTCAAAGTATTGCTTCAACTACTTATGGTCCATTTACTTCTTCATTGAATACTTTTAGTGCATCAATTCGCTTACCTCAAACTGGCGAAATTATTATTGCCATTAGTGGAAGCGGGAACGATGTTAATGTTGCTAGACCATTTCTTAAGAGTGGAAGTTATATTATATATCCATTCGCAACTTTTCAAGGTGCAATAGAACAACTTGCCATAGATACGAATAGAACATTAAACTACAATGTTTATATCATTAGTTCAACTGGTACTTTTGCCGGATATAATATTGAAGGATTTACAGGCAAAGGTCAAATTGTAATTCCTGGAAGTTATAAATTAAGTACCGTAACTTCCGGAACATTATCTGGAACTGCTGGCGCAGGCTCAACTTCTACAGTAGCCAATAAGCCTACTGGCGCCAATAACTGGCCTTCTGGCAGTTTCGAAGAAATGAGAGGCAAGTTAATTATCGTTGATGCTGGCGGCGGCGTTTCTACTACTCCATATCTTCCTACTGTTAGATTTATTGAAAGCAACACAACGGCTTCTATTGCATTCCCTGAAATATTTGGGTTCAATTCAACTTCTCAATTTAGAATTGTAGACGTAGGAACTACGGTATTTTCTGCTTCGACAAATGCTTTGATAGGTGTTCCGACTTGTGTTTCTGTAGTTGGAAATAAAAATAATATTACTATCGCTGGCACTAAGTTTAGCGGAACCACTAGCGTTCTTTATGGTTTCTTAGGATATCAATCTGAAACTATTATAGTTCAGGGTTGTGATTTTGCCGTTAGCTCATATTTAGGTGCCTCAAATATTAATGTCGGATATGCAAACTTAAATGATTGTTGGTTTCATAGTTCCTCATATCTTGAGGCCTTACATTGCGATAGAATAGAATATTTTAATATCCTACAAAACAGTGGCGCGATTGATGTTACTTCTTGTAGGTACGCAAGTATTGTAACTAACGCACAAGGCAATAATGCTAATGCGGTAAAAATGAGAAATATAGTGAAAGGACAACTTTCAGCAGATATTTCACTATCGACAACAACTCCAGTTGTATTAGAAAATATTCATCACTTTACGATGAGTACTTTAACAGGCTCTAATCCTGGAGCTACTACTGCCGTCACTATCAGTAAAGGTGGTCAATATATCGTAACTGGAGCAGTTATTGCGGCAGCCACGAACGACTTTTCAATCGAAGGTTTTACCGATTCTTGGTCTAATCTAAGCAGTTACGGATCATATGAAGCTCGCGGAACAAATATAAATTGGGGCTCTGGATATACGTACATTAAAGGAACTGGCGTAAGAATCGGACCTATTTCACCAGTGCCAGGCAATGAATTAATTGTTGATGGCGATGTTGTTTGGGGTGGAAATGAAAAATCATATGGATTTAAAATTTCACTTGATAATACCACTGCTTTAAGTGCTTACGTTCATTTGACTGCCGCTATTGGCGGCACACAAGCTGGCGCAACAACATCTGGTTATCGTTACAACTACATCGTCAGTGACAACAATCATACAGCATCAGTAAAATTAAATACTGCTTTCGTAGCTGGAGCTGATTTTGTTTTTCAAAATATTGGGGATTATTCATTTATATTATTTCCGCAAACTGCTGGAAAATTTAATAATCTTGCAGCTAACGCAGGAATGGAAATTCCATCTGGCTCTACTGCTTTTATTGTTTCGTCTGGATCAACAGGAACAAGTGCGAGAGTAACCTTATTTTATCCTAGAGAAGTACAAGATTTACGCTATCTTCTAACTTCTTCTTATGGTCTTTTTACAGCCTCAATGAACATATTTACTTCTTCATTGAATACCTTTAGTGCAACCATAAATACTTTTAGCCAATCCGTTAATGGATTCACTTCTTCATTTAGTGCATCCGTACGTTCTATTGCTTCAACTACTTATGGTCCATTTACTTCTTCATTGAATACCTTTAGTGCAACCATAAATACTTTTAGCCAATCTGTAAATGGATTCACTTCTTCATTTTCAAGTTCCGTTCAAAGTATTGCTTCAACTACTTATGGCCCATTCACTTCTTCATTGAATACTTTTAGTGCAACCATAAATACCTTTAGTCAATCTGTAAATGGATTCACTTCTTCATTTTCAAGTTCTGTTCAAAGTATTGCTTCAACTACTTATGGCCCATTCACTTCTTCATTGAATACCTTTAGTGCAACCATAAACGCATTCACGCAATCCATAAATGGATTCACTTCTTCATTTAGCGCGTCCGTACGCTCTATTGCTTCAACTACTTATGGCCCATTCACTTCTTCATTGAATACTTTTAGTCAATCCATAAACGCGCTAACCCAATCATTTGGTACTAGAATGGTTACAGCCATTTTCGATGGACGGAGGGCAAGTACTAGCAGTAGGCGCTAAGGCTTACGTTGCAGAGGTTCCGTTTAACGCTTCAATTACAGGATGGCGAATTATTTCACCTATTGCTGGTAGTGTTGTTGTAGACGTTTGGAAAGACACCTACCTTAATTTTCCTCCGACTGTCGCAGATACGATCGCAGGTAGTGAAAAACCTACACTAGCAGCAGTAGTAAGAAATGAAGATAAAACTCTTACAACTTGGACAACTTCTGTAATTGCCGGTGATTCACTGGTATTTAATATCGATTCTGCGACAACAGTTACCTATTTAGTTGTTCAGTTATTTATGAGAAACACTTAAAGGATTAAAAATGGCAATAAGAGTAAAAACAGTTGAGTATGTTGTCCCGACATTAACAGATACTAGAATGGCTACAGGGATTAATTTGACTCAGTCAACTTCGCAATTTTATGAATTTCCTGCTATTACTTGTTCTTTTCCAGAATCAGGAAGTAGAACATTTAAAAGTGTCATGGCGGAATATTGCTGGAACGATTGGTTTTCTGTTGCTACAAATCTTAGCGGAGTTGAATTTGGCATATCATCAGGAAGTGTTTCTGCTTCCTATGTTAGAAAAACTTACGGAGTATCTCAAGGTTTTAGCATTCAAACGAATACTGCCGATCCTCAAAATTTTACTTGGTTAGTTGATTTTACTCCAGAAGTAACTGATTCAAGTTTTGGCATTGGAGAACTTAGTGGAGTGTTTCAGTTATCTGCAAGAATAGCCACAGTTATCTCATCTTCTATTACCAACTTAAGCGCAAAATTATATTTCACTTACGAATATGAAGATTCAACTGCCCTTAAATTAGTTAAAACTGTAAGAATTCCAATTCAATCACATCATACTACGCTATTAACAACAATGTCTCAAGTTGGTGTATTTACAGGTGCAATTCCAGCACCTATAAATCAGATACCTGCGTTAAATACTTTCTTACCTGAAACAGATGGAAGAGTTATTCACCAAGCGTGGATAGAAATGTATTCCAATAATGCTGGGATTGCTGCGACAAATTTTAGCGCTGCATATCAAATTGATAACTCGGCTAGCGCTCAAAGTCCTCGCGCTCTTTATCAAATGGCTTTGATTGGTGGCGCTCTCACTAGAGATATTTGGATATACGATACCGGATCTTACGTAATTGATACTTCACATTCCTTCAATGCAGCATCAAGTGTCGTAACAAGAATGGAGACGATAGGCGGTTTTCTAGGTGTAACTTACAGTTATAATAATAATGCCGCAACTAATCCAACACGCTTAAATTCAATTCTTGTCGGTACCGATACCTTCAATAAGCCTTTATATATTAACGGAAGTGGTTCGGGGGATATGGATTTCCGTCTTATTGAAGTAAACGTGCCTGAAAATAATCCAGTATTAAGGCAAAGCGCTTTTGTTTATCACGTTATGGCGCCTGGTGGCGGAATATTTGGCGCAGAAGAATTCAAACAAACTTTGTCTAGAAGTTACACATTAGCCAATCTTGTTAATGCCGGCGGATCTATGATTCACCATAGAATAGATCATAGTGGTACTACTTCTCTAATTAAAGGAAAAAATGTTTTAACTTCTGCATTTTTGTTTAATAGCGCTGGTCGGTTGTAGTCTATGGGGATCTTGGGCTTATATCAATTACACCAGTGATTGTAGTCCGCTTGGTGAAGGCGCGCACAACCATACTACTGCTTGGTGTATAGCGTCGTCGTCAAATGCATATGGCCCTAATTATGGCGAGTTAGGTACTTCCATCCAAAGGACGGCAAGTATCCCTGAAGATCAATATTTTTTGAATAGTGTTGTATATGAATACTGCATAAGAAATTCAAATACTATGGATTTTAGTATGCAAATGTCATTAACTTCCAGTGAATTTCTTGGTTCTGGATGGGCTAGTGCTATTCCTATGACTTTGAATTGGGGAGATTTCGAACTGCATCCAATCAAGTTTTGGAATGATGCAATAAGTCTATTTAATCAATATCCTGAAGCAACTGGATCATATGCAAGAAAAGCCAATATTAAATTGGGTAAACGCTATAGATTTTGGATAGGAGTTTCTGGACCTTGGTTTTTAAAGAAATGGGTAACTTACCACTCACTAACTTCTTCTGTGAATGGAACTATTACAGGCAGTGCAGGACGGAACAGTTAACTTAAATCTACTGCGCCTAAGTGATTTTGCAACCGTCATGACTACACAAAGAACTGGCAACGGTGCTTTTTCAATGTCTTGGTACGATAATACAAACAATGATTATGTGGTAATTGGAAGAGAAAGCGCCGATTGTAAAGGGATAAGCGCCGCAGGAACGCCTAATTCAAGTGTTTTTGATATTACGTTATCTTCATCAGGTGGGACGGCAGGGTCAGGCTCGACTACTATTGTTGCTTCTAGTTATGCTTTCATTTCATAAGGAGATTGATGAATGTCAGTAGTACATGGTTTCGCACATATAGATGGTAAGTATCCAAGTACTTCTTCATTTTTAATTACTGGATTTAATGCTGGAAAAACTATTGGTTTTTCTGCTTCTAAACTTCAATTGGCTCCAAATTACGCTACAGTTTATCCTACTCAATCTTGGGGCTCTACACCAACAACATTAGCTGAACTAGCTGCAACAACTCCATTCCAAATCGTATTTAACGATTCTCAAGTTAAAAGATATTATTTCAATACTTGGACATTTGCTAATGGAACGAATCATCCTTGGATTGTCGATATTTCTAGGACTCAATTAGAGAACGAATATGCAGAAATCTATAATTTAGGCGTTTACTTGTTAGGTAATTATTCTAATAAAACTTTTATTATAAATCAATGGGAAGGTGATTGGGCACTTTTAGGAAATTTTATAGATTCAACTAATGTTCCTCCATATCGAGCTGAAAGAATGGCAGCCAATTTAGCTGTTCGTCAAAAAGCCGTGAATGATGCAAGGAAAAACGTACGAAGTACGAGCGTACTCTTACATTCAGTTGAGGTAAATAGGTGTTTAGATCCTTCTCGGAATACGAGTTCACAGAGATGTATTCCCAATAGCAAGACCAGATATTGTAAGTTTTTCTTTATATGAGGCAATAAATACCTGGGGAACACAGACATTTACAGAAGGAAAAATTGAAGAATTATTTACAAAAGCCATTAAAACAGTAAAAAGACAAGTTGGAAATTACGTACCAATGATGGTGGGTGAGTTTGGCTGGCCTGAAAACGATTCAGGGTTCTTATTTAATAATTTAAGCCCAGGACCGTTAATTCAAAAAGTAACAGATATTGCAAATGCAAACAACTTTACAGACATGTATTATTGGGAAATTTACGATAATGAAGAATTATCTCCAGGAAATCCAAGAGGTTATTATTTAATAGATAAGACAGGTTCTTACAGTAGAGCTGGGACTAAATATCTATCGTTACTTGCATAAATGGTCGTGAAAGAAATTAATAAGAATTTCAATAAATAACTATATAGGCTTTTAAAGTTCCTTTAAGGTCTTGTTGCTATACTTATATAATAGAATTGCAATATTTTCAATCTTAGGAGACCATAAATAGATGGCAAAATTATGTTCAAATAAGGATTGTAAGCAGGTTAGTAAAAAAACAATAACATCTAATATTATTGTTTTTAAGAAAACAATGGAGAATATATAATAATATGGCTAAGTCATTCGTTAGTGCAGGTGTTTTTACAAGTGAGACTGACGCTTCATTCTTGGGACCAGGCGTCGGTTCTATTGGAGCGGCTATAATTGGTACTGCACCAAAAGGTCCAGCTTTCGTTCCAGTTACAGTTAGTGATATGTCTGAATTCATTTCGTTTTTCGGTGATTTAGATAAAAATAGTATCCTCGGATATGCTGCAAGAGCTTATCTGAAAAATGCAGGAACAGCGAATATTATTCGCGTCCTTGGACCAGAAGGTAGAACGGTTAATGGTACGGCTGTAGCTGCTGGCTATAGCGCAGACAGTATTTGGTCTATTAATGGCCAATCAGGTTCAACAAACACTTGTCTCGCTTTGATTGAAATTACAGGATCGGCTGATCTCGTAATTACGGACTTAGTAAATGATGAATGCTTTATTGAAATTTCTGGTACAGGCGGCGCAGGATACGATCCTAGAGTTGCAGTTACCGCTTCTTTCTTGAGCGGTTCTTCAAATTACATTAAGAAAGTTTTAAATACAGATCCAACCTTATTTGGAACACAAGGCTATTATGTTCGCGAAGTATACGATTATGGCGTAAAATTACTTGCTGGTGGAAATGCTAATTTCAATTCTTCAAGCCACGCAGTTGTTACGAGTTTCGCCTTTGGTTATAACTCAGGTTCAACACCATGGATTAAATCACAAGCATTCGGTGGAAATGAATTTAATTTAATTAGAATTCATACCCTTGGTCACGGCGAAGCGGAAAATGGAAGATTCAAAGTTTCCATTAGTAACGTTCGTGTTTCTCAAGCTCCAAGCGTTTCTGAATTTGGTCGTTTCGATTTAGAAATTAGAACATTTGGCGATACAGATAAGAATCGTTCGGTTGTTGAAAGTTTCCCAAATCTTTCATTTGACCCTACCGATCCAAGTTACGTTATGCGCGCTATTGGCGACAAGTTCTTTAGTTACGATAATACAAGAGGTAAGATGGTCGAACTTGGTGATTACCAAAATAGATCAAAACTTATCCGCGTAGAATCAACAACTGGTTCATTCCCAGCGGCAGCATTACCATGGGGATATAGAGGTTTGGCGAAACCAAATCTTTCATCTGGTACGCTTTCAAGTCTTATTAAAGATCTTCCATTGACAGCAGATCTCAAAGATAAAGAAACCCAATCAGAAGCACAAAGTTATGTTTATTGGGGCCTAGAAACGGTTCTATCAGGCAACGTTGCTGCGAGATTCGATAGATTCTCTGCAATGACAGGTTCTGATGCTGACTTTACGTTAACGTATGTTTCTGGTAACTCATTGAGTACGTTACTTTACAACACAAGCAATCCAGTTCTTTCAAGAAAAGTTCCTGGCGACTCAACTACTCATACTGTTCTTGAACCACAATATGCTAAGTTTACCGTTCCAGTAGCTTTCGGCTCAGATGGTTTCGATAGAAGATTAGTTAATCCTCTATCGAACGAATCACAATTAGCTGGTATTTCACAACTCGGAACGCAAGCTCTTAGAGAAGCGATTGATATTATTGCAGATCCAGATTATATCGACATTAATCTTTTGGCGATTCCTGGAATTTATTCAAGCAAAGTTTGTGACTATGCGTCACAAAAGATGGTTGATAGAGCCGATGCTTTCTACTTGATGGATATTTCAGGTTCGACTGTTGATGCGGTCGTACAAGAAGTTAGAGGTAGAGGTTTTGATACTTCTTATTCTGCAGTTTACTATCCAGGTATCAGAATCAATGATGATGTAAATGGTCTAGCTATGACTGTTCCAGCGTCAATTCCAATGCTTGGAGTTATTGCCTTTACAGATAGAGTTTCACAACCTTGGTTTGCGCCAGCGGGTATGAATAGAGGTGGTTTGAGCAGAGACACTATTGGTTTCGATGTTCTATCATTACTTGATCAACTTACGCAATCTGAACGTGATAAGTTATCATTAAATAGAATTAACCCAATTGCAAGATTCCCAGACGTACCACAAGGCGTTGTATGGGGACAAAAGACTCTTCAATTGAAGTCTTCTGCTTTGGATAGAGTTAATGTTCGTAGATTGTTAATCAAAGCTAAGAAATTAATTGCTTCGGCTGTTAAGTTCTTGGTATTCGAACCAAACAATCCACAAACAAGAACAAGATTCCAACAACTTGTTAATCCAATTCTTGCAGACATTGCCCAAAAGCAAGGTTTGGAAGCATTCAAGGTTGTTATTGATGAAACAAACAATACACCAGCAGATCAAGATAGAAATACTATGAATGGTAGAGTATTCCTTATCCCAACAAAATCTACTGAAATCTTGAACGTTGAGTTCGTAGTTAGTAAATCAGGTGCAACGTTTAATGAGTAAAATTTGGTAATAGTCTTAGTCGGCTATACTTATATAAAAGAGGATGTGATTTAAAAAATGGCAGAAATATTAGAAGTTTCCCAAATGTTAGCAGATTCTTACGAACCCAAACGTAAGAATAGATGGATTATTGCAATCAATGGAATTGATTCTTTCACGGCAAAAACGTCGTCAAGACCACAATTAACGTTTGAAGAAACACCAGTTGATTACTTAAACCAAAAAAGATGGATTGCAGGTAAAGGTACTTGGGCTCCACTTACTTTGACTTTATATGATCCTATTGTTCCTTCGGCTTCACAAAAAGTTTACGAATGGGTAAGACTTTGTTGGGAAAACCTAACTGGTCGTATGCGGATACGCACAGTTCTATAAAAAGAACATTAACCTAAAGCTCCTAGACCCTGTAGGCGCAGTTGTTGAAGATTGGGAGCTACAAGGTGCATGGGTACAAGACGTCAATGGTGGCGACCTAGATTATGCTTCTAGCGACCTTGTTGAACAAGCTCTTACAATTCGCTTTGACCAAGCTGTCCTCTTATTTTAATGCATTGCGTTATAAGCACTGCTTAATCAAATCCTTCCTCTTAAATTTCCTTTACATTTTTTTCTAAATCATATACTTATATGCATTGAATGATTAACATCGTCAATAAACATTTTCATATTTCGACAGAAAACGATTATTGTATTTCGAGGCCGACTATTTTTGGCAATCCTTGGTCTCATATGGATTCAAAATATGCAGATGCAATAAAAACCAAGACAAGAGAAGAAGCTATAGAAAAATATATTCCTCATTTTATAGAACAATATAAGACAGATCCTTCCTTTAAGGAAGCTGCAGATACTTTAGTAGAAATAGCAAAAGAATCGGATATTAATCTTGTTTGCTGGTGTTTTCCAGCAAAATGTCATGGCGATATTATCAAAAAGTTTATAGAATATAAGTTAAAAAAACAAAAGGGAGAATTAAATGTCTGAACAGTTACCATCAAATCCATTCGCGGAGCAGCAACCAACCAATGAACAGCCGCAAGTTCAACAAAGACCGCAAACACAACAAACACAACAAACACAGCAACAGCATTATGCGCAAGTTCCTGTGGAGGCTGTTACGCTTCCAAGTAAAGGAGCTATTTATCCTCTTGGTCATCCTCTTTGCAATGAAGAAGCGGTAGAAATTCGCTGCATGAGCCGGAAGGGACGAAGACGTCCTCTCGTCGAAGGCTTTAATTAAAAATGGCACGGTAATTTCTCAGCTTCTAAAGAACTGTATTACTAATAAGTTAGTTAATCCAGATCAAATGCTTACTGGAGATAGAAATGCAATCTTAATTGGTTTAAGAGTTACAGGATATGGCTCTGAGTACCATGCAAAAATTACTTGTAGAGAATGCGATAAAGTTTTTGAAAATGCTTTTTCTTTAGCTAACCTTACATTGAAACCTTTAGGTGCAGCCCCGCTTCAAGCTAATTTGAATTTATTTTCTTTCGTTCTTCCGATGGCTGGAACTGAAGTTCATTTCCGTCTTTTGACGGGCGAAGATGAAACTGAAGTTTCTAAAATTATTGAAGGAAGACGTAAGCTTGGCGGTCAAATTGAAAATGCCGTTACTACAAGACTTGCTCACGCTATCATTACAATTAATGGTGAATCAGATAGACAAAAAATTATGCAATATGTTTTGAATATGAGAGCTGGAGATGCCAGAGCTTTAAGAAAATATATTGATGAAATTGAACCTGGTGTAGATATGAAGCAAAAGGTTGTCTGTGCCCATTGTCAAGCTGAAAGTGAGGTTGACATGCCACTTGGCATGAGCTTTTTTTGGCCTGACGCTGGCACCTAAAGAATTCTTTTTAGAAGATATTTTTGCTTTTATGTATATGTTTCCTGGACATTCTTATGATCAGGTTTTAGATATTCCGGTGCCAATTCGCGAATGGTTTAAGAGACGTTGGAATACTCAAAAAGAAAAAGAGCAAGGCAATAAGCCTCCTATGCAAGATCTTGATACTCCGCTGCCTGCTAGTCAAAGAGAAAAATATAAGAAAAAAGCTTGACTTTACGCCTAGCTGCGTATACGTTAACTAGATGTTTATTAGTAAACAAGAGCAGTTAGCGCTAGCTAAAGAATTTCAAAAACACGCAAATGTGCAAATGGCTCGACTACAATTTATGTATGATGAGCTTTTTTATGTAGATAGCGCCGGCAACAAACTTCCTAAGCCAAGTACAACCTTAATTCAACTAAACCTCATTAAAGAGAAATTATTAGAAATTGACGCTATTTATAAACAAAGGATTTCAGAATTTCAAGTTTTAGAAAAAGAAAGAGAAGAAGTAAACAATAACGCAAATAATACGAAGAGCAATATTGTAGCTTTCTTTTCAAAATATGATATTGAAATTCCGAAAATTCTTAAGCAGTTGTATAGAATCTAATGAGGCTTTGAAATAATTGGCTAACGATCCTTCTGATCCAAATTCTGGACGGTGTTAATAATAATAAAGAAGCTTTAGAAACAGCTAAAGTTTTAAGCTCTGTCTTTAAAGATATTGCTCTGGTAATGGGTAATATTAATACTTCATCAAAAACTCTTACCGATCATATCGCTAAAGGCACAAAACAAACTTTAGATTTTGAAAAAGTCTTAACTGACGTTCTTTTCAATTCAGAAGAACTTGGAAAGAATTTTAAATCAACAAACGATCTTCAAAAGAAGATGCAAACAGATTCCGGATATTTCTTGAAAATGCAGAAAGAAATTTGGAAGACTGTTGAAAAAGGATTGAAAGAAGCAGAAGGGGCAGCTAAAAAGAAATTAGATGAAGAAGAAAATTCTATTAAGAAAGAATTAGATCATCATGATAAATTAGAGAAATTCTATAAAGACAGACAAGAAGCAGAAGCTCAACTTGGAAAAGTAAGAGAAGATATCACTAATGATTTTGAAAGAAATCTTAATTTAACGGCAAGACAACTAAAAATTAATAATAAAGTTGTTCTTTCGATGGGCAATGTAAAAGATATCGTGGACGATCTTGGTCAAAAGATAAGAGATCCTTCGATAGCTGCTAACAGTATCTTAACTAGTATGGGCGGATGGGCTCCCGCATTATTGAAAGCTCACCAAGAAGGTGGTATTTTTTCTAAAGTCTTTAGTAAAGTTGGCAAGATTGGCCGGCTCATTAGCTACAACCTTTAAATCATTAGGTACCGCTGCAGGCTTAGCGGCAGCAGGTGCCACTCTTGCAGTAGCTACGCTGGTTATTGCGCTATCATCCGCAGTAGTCATAGCAACCGTATTATATAAATTATTTGCTAATTATTGGGATTTTCTTGATAAAAAAGTAATTCCTGCGAATGCTGAATTCAATAAACAAATTGGAGTAGGCACTAAAGCTACGGCGCGGACTTAATAGTCAAATGCAATCTGCTGGTGTTGAATTTGAAATGCTAGGAATGAGCTTTGAAGAAGGTGCTGGCCTTATAAGAGATCTTGCTATTGGTTTAAAAACTGGTATTAAGATTCCTCCGGAAGTTTTAAAAACTGGTAAAGAATTGACGGCAGTTCTTGGACTCACCGGCGATGAAGCCGGAAGTCTAATAGTTCAGTTTCAAAAAAGTGGTCTTTCAGTTAAAGAATTAAACGATTCGTTTAAAGTCGGCGCTGCGGAAGCAAAGAAATACGGACTTCCTGTTAACGATGTCTTGCGCGATATTGGTCAAGCTCCAAATTTACTAGCTAGATTCGGCACAAAAAATGCGCAAGTATTTGCCAAAGCAGCAGCAAAAGCAAAGAGTTATGGCTTATCTATTAAAGAAATTGATGCTGCCTTCGGAGAACAACTTGATACATTTGAAGGTTCTGCTAATGCTGCTTCGAAATTGAATGCAGTTTTTGGAACATCAGTTAATTCACTAGAGTTAATGCTTGAAACAAATCCAATGAAACGTATGGAAATGATACGTAGTTCATTAGAAAATCAAGGCAAATCATGGGAAAAATTAAGTGTATTCGAGCAGAACGTTATTACTTCTAGTTTAGGCGTTGAAAAATCTCAAGCTGCATTAATATTGTCTTCCGCAAAAGAAAGAAAAGGTTTGGAGGAAAAAGCAAGAGCAAAAAAAAATCAAATTAATATTGATGAAAAATGGAATGCCGGAATGGGCAGTATTAAGAAGACTCTTCTTGCATGGGGACCGTTGCTTGATCAATTAATGCGCTCTGCTTCTAATTTTATTGTTAAATTATTTGGTGGTAAGGATGCAGGCACTACAGTGATGAAGACTGCCGATGTAGCGGCAAACGCAATAAAGACTATTACTGGAGCTATAGACGAAGCTACTCTTAAAATAACTGTACTTAGGGAAGGGTTAGCTAGATTCTTTTCTCCGACGAATAACGCAGATAAACTTCTTGAGTTAATAAGAAAGCCAGTGAAAGAAGCTGAAGATTTATTAGCAATAAAAAAACTTACAAGAGAAGAAGATACCCTATATATTGCGCAACTTGCTATGATAAATAAAGGAGAAAATAAGGATTTACTTGCTCGCGCTAGATCGACGGCTGATAATGCAGCTCCAGGGATAGATAAATTTAATGATTTATCTGGTCGGCGAGAAATTTAAAAAAAGAAATCAAGAATCTCTGCGTAAGGTAGTAGATGAAAGCAATAGAATGATTAATCAAGTACCGCTAGACCAAAAAGAAGCAGATAAATATCATATACAAAAATCAAAAGACGCAGCTATTCAATTAGCTATAGATAAAAAGAAAACAAGAAAACAAAGAGAACAAGAAGAAGATGCTATTATTTTGGCTAAGCAAAAAGAAGAAGAAGAAGCAATAGACACAAATAGATCAAAAAAAGAAGTTCCAGTAACAAAAGATATCGCCACTACAACTAGCGGCATTAGCAACATGTTTGATGGTATGAAAGATTTTTTTATAAAATATAATACAATGAGCATTAAAAAGCCTGATACTAATGTCCAAGATGCTTACATTCATAAGTCTGGAAAAACCATAGGTATATCTGAAGAAGATAATATTCTTGTTCGCAAGGACATGAAGAAAGTTAATCAGGGCGAAAACAAACAAACGGTTGTTAGTGTGGATAATAAAGAATTAATAAAAACAGTAAATATGTTGCAAGCTTCAATTGACAAACTATCTAATTCATTATCTGCTGGTCAAAAAATTATGCTAACAGACACAGACGGATCTTACATCGGCAAAGGTCTAATGCAGAAGGCAAGAGGATAATATGGCAAAGAATAATGATAAATTATTGAATCTTGTTGACCTTTTAATTGGCAATATTCTTCAAAATGCTATCTATACGGATTTAGATACTTATAAGAACCATATTAAGAAGCTCGGGTCTGCGTATCCTGTGCCGCAAGCGAACGTAAACGACACTAGGCCGCTTTCTTTTAATGGTCCTATGCCAGAGCATCCCCACAAAGGAAAGGTCGGTATAAACGCAAAGAATGATGTTTTCCCATCTTCGCCGAGCATTCACAATGACAGACCTGCCTTTTTGGATAATCGTGGACCATTACGTATTAATGGTCCTGATCCTATTCATCCACATGATGAATTAACTGGAATTAATTCATCTCAACATGTCTTTCCGTATACTCATGATAATAGACCTGCGTTTTTAAATCCAGTTCCACCCATTCGGTAAACATGCTGCAAGCACTCCTTTTGCAAAAAGAGCTGCGATCTATAATAATGTTCCTTCATATCCTCCGGATGTAGAAGATCAGCTAAATAATGTTTCTACTCCATTAGATACAAATAGACCGTTAAGAACGGAGATGTATTCTCCCGCAATTCCTCCTTTGAATATTCCAGAACAACAAATAGGAATTTCAGAACCTTTAGATTCTAAACTTACACGCGATTCAATTTACGCCGGTACTTTAGTTAATCAAATTCCATTATTGCCTGAAGCGCAAGCAAGCAACATCGAAAGTCAAATAATTCCTCCTGGTACGCAACTTCCAAGAGTTCTTGATAAGAACGATATTTATAATGGTAGTAACTATCCAAATGTTAGTTCTGGGGCTCCTATTGGACCTTCTGTAAATGGAAATGACATTGGGAATATTCCAACTGATATTTTGGAACAAGTAAGTAGAGACGCTTCTTTAAATACAAAACTTACAAGAGATGACATTTATAGAGATATTCGCGGCGTAGCCATTGATCAGCCATTGTTGATTGCAGATGATTCTATCATTCGTCCAATTCAACCAAATACGCAAGCTAAAAATATTTTAGATAAAGTTTTACCTCCAGGAACGCAACTTCCAAGAGATTTAAATAAAAACGATATTTATGGCAATGATGTAAATAAAATTCCTAGCGACATTACAGATCAATTAAATCAAATTCAAAATAACATTGCATCGCAACCAAAAAATTCAACTGTAAAGCCTTTAACTAGAGAAGAAATCTATAAAGGTTCTGACTATCCTACCGCTGAAAAAGGATCTGCTGTTCGTCCATTTACAGATGTAAAATATGCAGTTGGTAATGATGTAAATAAAATTCCAGATGACATTAGCAAGCAATTAAATAATGTAAGAAGTAATCCTGATTTTATTCCTGATATTGGTCACGATGAATCTCATAGAAAAGAAATTTATGAAAAAGCTCGCGATTTTACTCAGCCAAATATCAATAGTAATATTGGTAGATGGCCAGGGTCTAATCTATCTAAAGGCGACGAAAATGTTAAGAACGGGAAACCACCAGCTCCACCTTTAAATATAAAGCAAATAGCTGAAGAGGGATTGTTTCCTCATAAGGTAGAATCAAATGGTTCGCCTTTACAGCAAACTCGTGAAGAAATTTATAAAGACATTAGAAACGGCATTCCACTTACTCCAGACGGTACCCCAGGTACGCCATTATTGCGCGATGAACTTACTGAGCAAACTTACAAACAGTTCGTACCAGCAGATCAAGATATAAAAAATAACCTTTATAATAATAGTCCCGTATCATTTATTAAAGGTGGACCTTATGGTATATTTCCAGGTCCAACAAAATATTTTGATATTTTCGCAATTGCACACTGGGTAAGAAATGTTGGAAGTGAAGTTTTCTTTCTTCCTAAATTTCAAAACGCTAAAGGTTCAAACGAAGGAACTTTTCAAGGTCCAGTTAGGTCTAATCAACCAGGTGGACCAAATGGCTCAGAAACTTTACAAAAATCAATAACATTTATTGCAACTCAATTTTTATTAGCATCTCTAAATAAAGGAGATCCGCAAGCATACGGTGTTGCAAATTTAATTTATAATCCACTTTCTATTTTAAGTGCATTTTTACCTGCTAGAGGAATTTCACCAAGCGAAAGACCTACGATCGGTAATATGATTTCAACTTATAAAACTAATTTAGCAGCTTCCGTAGTAGCTGGTGGCGCTCCTTTAGTTGGTGAAAGATTACTTTTAATTAGAAAAGGTATCTACGCAGAAGTAGCTCCAATTCAAAGACTAAATCAATTAAGAAGCCCGATTCCTATTGGAACTGGTTTCATTGGAAATCTTAATGGAGGTACGACTGAAACTTTAGACGATGAAAGTCCATTAAGATTATCCAAACCAACTACGATTGAAATGATCACAAATGGTAATACCGATACTATAGCCGCAAAACTAGGAGTCCATACTAACTTATATAACGAAGAAAGAAAATATGGTCTAGAGAATGCCATTTATCCTTTGGAGAAATTAGAATCTAAAGAAAATGAAGTATTTTATCCAAATGCCGGTATTCCTGGTCTAAAAAACCTATCCATATTTGACGGAAAGCCCGCTTTCGGTTCTGGTCTTCTTGCAAGCGGAAGAGATATGACGTTTATTGCGAAACCTAAATTGCAATATTCAGATAAAATTGGCATCTCATCTAAAGATCTACCAGATAATGTAGATGTTGCTTTTGATGCCGTAGATGAAGAAGATGGCTTCCATACTGGTCCAATCGATGATGATGAAAACTATATGCCATTTATGTTTGAAGATTTGAGACAACCAGACGATCTTCTTTATTTTAGAGCATTTCTTAAATCAGGTTTGGGAGAAAGTTTTTCTCCAGATTGGAGTGAAGATAGTTATTACGGAAGAGTGGATCCTGTGCCGACATATATGGGAACTAGAAGAAGTATAGATTTATCTTTTGATGTCGTTGCTTGGGGGCCTAAAGATCTTGGCGTAATGTATAAAAAATTACAAAAACTACAATCTATGGTATACCCTCTCTATGACGATAAAGGATTCTTAAAGACAGGTCCAATTATTAGAATGAGAATAGGCGACTTATTTTGTGGAGCAGAAAATAAAGGCTTGCCTGGTTATATTACTTCTTTAGATTTTTCATATGATGACACAACTTGGAATATTAAAAAAGACTTTAAAGTTCCAAGAAAAGTTATAGTCTCTCTTGGATTTACAGTTATTCATGAACATAATCCTGGCTTATATAAAGATGGAAATAAACATACATTTGGAACAGCCAAAGTAACTCAAGAAGGCTCGACAATAAAAGTTGCAACTCCTAATATATCTGATATTAGAAAAATCTTTAAAACGGTAAGAGGTAATTAAAAATGATTACCTCAATGAGGAAAATAAAGTGAGTTTAAGTAGATATCGAAATAACAACACAATTGAAGATGGACAATTTCTTGAAACTCCAAATTTTCCAACTCAAGATGTCTTAGATGAAATTCCAACGATTCAAATAACTGCGACTCAATATGATAGGTTAGATAATCTAGCGCATAAATATTTTGGAGATGGACGCTATTACTGGATTATTGCTTTATTTAATGATATAGATTATCCCTTGGGTGGCTTTAGTCCTACTGAACCGACTATATTAAAGATTCCAACTGATTTGGACGCGGTTCTTAAATTATTTTAATATGACAGTAAAACCAGAATATTTTTACGTAGGAAAAGCTCCCGCTAAAGTAAGCGCCGAAAATAATTCTCTTAGAGAAAAGACTAAAACAAATGGAGATTTATTAAATCCTCTTTTCAATTTTGAAAAATCTTTTACTGATGATTTTTCAAAAATAACGCAATTAGAATTAGCGCAGGCAATTCCTTATATTAAGCTAGATATTGTAGATTTTTCTGGCAAATCTGTAAATAATTTAAATGTTTCTTTTTTTCATAAACAAATAGATTTTAATGCAATAAGCCAAGAAGAAAGGTATAGTGATAGGCCAACTTTATCATTGCAAAATATAGATATTTCTATTAGTGAAGCATCTGGTTATATTTGCTATACAGACGTTACTTTAAGAATAAAAATTCATAAGAAAAATGATTTGTCAAATAAAGCAGTTTTAGGTTTATTATTTCCTGGTTGTCTGCTGAGATTAGAATACGGATGGAATAGTTCGAATGATTTTTTAGGTCAACGACAAGTTTTGTCAATGAGCGTAATAAGCTATACCATGAACTTAGATAAGACCGGCCAAGCTGATTTGGTAGTTACTTGCAAGGCATTTAATTCAGCACTTTCGGCGGTTTTAATTGGGGATTTAGGTCCAGAGGATGGAAATGGTTATTTATCTATTAGCTATACTCAGATAGATAAATTCTTAAAATATGCCAAAGCATTAGAAAGTAATAAAGATGTAAATGATTATTCTTTAATTTCAGCTAGTGTAAAAAAATATGAAAATAGAGCTAAAGTAGTTAAAGGTAAAATTTCTACAAACTTTCTCGCTTCAGTTACTAAATTACATGATAAAAAATTTAGAGCTAAAAGTAAATTAAATAATAAACCTGGCGCAAAAGAAGTTCGTTTTTTAACTTTTCATGATATTTTTTATATATTGTGTGACGATACCTTAAAGGCTATAACTAAAACAATTCCAATAGAGACCTTTGAAATTGTTTATGGAACTTTTAATAAATCTTCCGGAAAAAAATTAAGCAATACTTCTGTTGCTGACCTTTTAATAAATTATGATAAATTCATGGGTTTTATTAAAGAAAAAAGAGTACAAGGAGCCACTTGTATAACAATTTCAGAACTCTTAACTGAATTAATAAGTTATGCAGAAGATGAAGTTTATGTAGTAGAAGAAGCTGATAGCAAAAGTAAAGATAAAGAAAAAATTAGCTGGCCAAAATTAATAGCAAATTTTTCAAACTCAGGCACTAAACTTACATTATCTATTTTCGATATTAAGGCGAATCTACCAATTACAACTAATGAAATGCCTACTGGAAAATCATCTTCTGGAGCTGTAGAGAGAACATTCACTAAAGACTTTAATTTGCCTTTAATGGCTCTTGGTAATGCCAATACTTTCATAAAAGAAATTAGTTTATCTCGCGTTGACGACCCTCAAATGGAAGCTGTCATGATTTCTAGAGCTGCTGCTGCTGCTTATCAAAATCCAAGAGATCCGGTAATTAACGGAGATTACATAAATACAGGACCAGTAAACCCACTGACACTCCCTTTACAAGGTTCTTCAACTATGATAGGACACGTAGGTTGGTTACCTCAACGAGCGTTTTATTTATCAACTGGACTTTTCATGGTTGATGCTGTATATATTATTTCTTCCGTTCAACATTCTTTAAGTAGAGATCGGATTTGAAACAAAGATTAATTTTCGCTGGCATTAAAAGAAAGAGAAAAATTTGTTTTTCATCGACTTCATTCCGGGAGATAAAGAAACGTTTCTTCTTTTTAATCTCGACACTAAAGAAATTACAGAACTAAAAGATTCTCTTGAATTAAGTTCTGAGTTTTATGACAAGAAACTTTTTTGTTTTGACTTATATAAGATGAAGTCTTATTTTGGCAATACTTTCCCATTTGTATTTGATATTCAATCTTTATTTAATTTAAATTTAAAAAAACCAGAATCAATAGA
>Ga0163154_10001726_pt1 | contig 33330 bp, 51 predicted proteins | sample OliLakLV19MP9P1_FD_148649 | JGI IMG/M metagenome (GOLD analysis project Ga0163154, IMG submission 148649) | Freshwater microbial mat bacterial communities from Lake Vanda, McMurdo Dry Valleys, Antarctica - Oligotrophic Lake LV.19.MP9.P1 | ecosystem: Environmental > Aquatic > Freshwater > Lake >... | reverse complement strand
CGCAGCCTCAGTCTTGAGCGCGCAATCGAGCGCCGCATCCTCCGCCGCCTCGTCCAGTGCGCTGCTCATGTCGACGCCGCAGTGTGCTGGTACTCAGCGCACGCGCGCAGGTGCGCGTACACCTCGCGCGAGTAATCGCCGTACGTACGACAGAGATCCCAGTAGCGAGCGTCGTTCCCGAGCCCGTTCAAGCTTGCGCGCCACGCGCGGATTTGCTGTCTCATGCTCATGTCGTCTCCCCCTTCGCGTCCGCCGCCAACTCCGCCTCAGCCTGGGCCGCCCACGCGCGCTCCGCCGCGTCCGCAGCCGCCCACGGATCAGCCGCCCACGGATCGCAATCGCACGCGCAATCGCAAATCTGCGCTAGCCGCTCAGTCTCCGCCTTGTACCCACCGCATCGTTCACAGCTCATGACCCCATGATAGTCGGGTTGATCGGGTTGTCAAGGAGGGTGACGTGCTTCCAGGTGACTCCGCGGAGAACTTTGTAGATCGTACTGTGAGAGTAGACACCGAACTTTTTCGCGATCTCTCTCAGCGTCATGCCTGCGCAATCGCGCCTAATCTGGCGCACGTCGACCTCCGTTAGTTTGTGTCCGCCGTGTTGCTCGCCGCGCGCTTGTCTGTTTTTTTCGACCATGTTGAGCATGTTGGCGGCATGCGTGCCGAGGAACAGGTGATCTGGGTTGACGCAAAGAGGGTTGTCGCATTTGTGCAGAACGCATAATGGCGCCCACCCGTAGTCAATTAGCCCATCGGGGATACGACCATACTCGAGCTTCCACGCGACGCGATGAGCGAGCGCCAGTTTCCCGTCGACTTTGATTTGACCGTAGCCTTTGCTGTCTACAGCAGCCGTCCAAAGGTGGCAGCAAACTTCACCAGGCTTCCAAAGTTTGCAGCAAGCTTCCGGCTGTGGCGTTCGATCTACCTTAGAATAGAATCGGCAAGGGTCGCCGCAATACCTGCGGTTGTTGTTGCGGACGACGTAGGGCGTACCGCAAAATGCGCACGGTTTTGTTTTCATTTGATGAACCAGATCTTGAGGTCTTTGCCTTTGGCCCTGACCTCTTTTAGTGTCTTGCCACCAATCACTCGGCCTCGCAGCAGTCGGAGCCCTGCGCCGATTTGATTGCCGCTAGGCGTCGTCGCGCCACGACAACCGGTGAACTCATGCAGCGCGTCGGCCAACTCCGCGAACGTCTGCTTAGGCGGTATGCCATTCTGTGGCCAACACGCGCGCACGATCTCTCTGCTCAGCGCGCCGTCGGGGAAGCAAATCGGAAATAGTCTGAAAATCATCTCTCTGTTCGTTTCGAGCCGTTGATCGTCGTTCATATCATCCTCGCAGGTTTGCTGTTTACTGGCATCTCGTGCCTACTGTGAACCGGCCGCAAGCAACTACTAAGGCGCGGATCGCGCGGCAAGAACGTAGGATCGGGCGACGGCCGAAAAAACCAAGCCATATATTCATCGACGACGGTAGGACTCGGATCTCGATCACTGCCCGCCACGATCATCCTGCCTTGGTGCGGCCGTCCGCAGACGGCGCGGAAAACCTCTAACGTGCGGCCGATCTGGAGATGCCGATCGCAATCGTACCACCCGTTGTAAAGCTCCATTGCAACCACGTCGTCGAACCCCGGAGAGCAAATCACGATAGCCTCTCCTAGCTCGACCGCAGCCGCGGTCGGCTCCGTGCCATCCTGCGGCCAGATCGCCGCAGCAATCCTACAAGAGCTATAACCATTTTGTGCTCCTGTTTGCGGCTGGGGAACCCATTTCATTGCCATCTCTGAGACGAGCGGAAAGACTGCCTCGTATAGCAGGTGGAAAGAGGCTATCTCCGAACTCATCACTTGCACGTGTGTGTGTCTTGCGCGCGGGCTGAATAACTTTTTCATTTTCTTTCCTCGACTGACCACACGATGGTCTCCGTAGATTTGTTTTTTACCTGGCAAACTTTCTTACCTGCGATCACGCGACCGCGAATCGCTTGCATCACAGCAGCGACGTGGCGAGAACTTAGAGTTCTCTCTTTCGCGTGTGAGAGCGACTCGAAAGCCTCCGCGCACTCAGGGTGCTTGGTCGGCGTACCGTTCAACGGCCAGAGCGCGCGCGCGATCTCTTTGCTCGTTTCCCCTCTCGGGAAGGCGATCTGGAACGAGCGCGCGAGCGAGCGAACTGCGTCATCTTCGAGGTCTGAGTTGTTACTCTCCGACGCAGCGGCAAGAGAGATATCAGGCCCACCAGCGAAGGCGATCGCCTGCGGTATAGTAGCGGACCAGGAAACGAACCGATTCATCGCGTAAGAAGGCACAACGCGAGGTCTACCAGCCTCGACCCAAGCCCGTAGGACGATCAACGCATGCATCACAAGCTCAACTCGGTGAGCTCTCACGTAGGAGAGCAAGTCTGGGATACGGAAATCGTTCCGTTCAGCGGGGTTTTCCGTGTTGGGCTCAAGGCGAACAACAAGCGCACGGCTTTTCATGTCGCCAGTCAAGCGAACGTTATTCCCGGTCGCCATCACGAGAGCTCGCCAGACAACTTTTTTCATGTCGTTGCCGCCGAGCAAACGGAACTCAATCCGATCTTCTGTCGTCACGATTTTGTCGATCGCCGCGCCACCAAACGGTTTGTCCAAGTTGTCGAATAAGATCGTCTGACTGGCAGCGAGTGCCACCGAACACAGCGTCTTGTCAGTCTCCGGATCGGCGGGTCCGTGCCATGTGGCGCGGCTGGCCGTAGCGCCCGTGGTGATTAGCGCAATGAAATCGGCCAGTTTGGACTTCCCGCTACCGGCTGTGGACGCTTCGAAAATGAACGCGGGCGCCGCCGTGAACATGTCTCTGGCGATCACAGTGAGAATCGCGCCAGCGACGACGTAACGACCCTCAGGAGAGAAGAAAGGGAAATCTGAAAGCGGCGCAATCAGCGCGTCCAGCGATGCTTTTGGATTCGCGTCAGACGAGGGGAGCTCAGGAAAATCAGCGCCCGGTTCGTACAGATAGCCGGTCGCTTCGTCATAACCGGCGGCAAGCAAAATTGAGCCATCCGCTCGCATCGAAGGCGCGCTCGTTAAAGCGACTAGGGGATTTACGTGTTTCCACTGCCCGCGCGCGAGCACGCCTTGAACGACGTCGGTAGGTGGCTTGACGTGTTGGTGATGTTCCTCATTTTTTCTCATCACCACTTGCGTGTATCGCCCATGCTCAGAGAGAATTTCGAGCATGGTAGGCGGAGTGATTTGCACCACAAAAGGCACGAGAAAACCAAAAGGACTTCTGTCGTGGACGACGCGAACGAGTCTTAACTCGCGCGAAAAGACGTCCTTGGCTCTTTGCAAAGACTTCGACGCCTCTTCGATCGTCAGATGCACGTCTGGTGTGACCGGGATCGCTCCGGGTCCTGCGACAGATCCACCCGAGGCGCGAAGGAAAGATCGGATCCGGGTTACGATTGGAGACGACAGGAGCGTCTCCAGCGTCCGCCAAGACGCTAGAGGCTTGGCGGCGGCAAAAGTCGCCATCGTCGTGTCAACTGTAACTTCCCGCTTCGGTCGGTCTTCGTTGCCGGTGGCGCGGCAAACATCGCACAGAATCTCGAGCGCCTCTTCTCTCGTTTTCCCTGACCGTATCAGCCCACCTGCGAGCGCCATCTGCGCCAGATGGCGCCCTCCGATCTTGGGCCAATTCGACGACAGCAGGTAGATCCCAGACTGGCGCTCGACCGTGGCAGCATCGACGGGTTGACCCGCGTTCAACCAAATTTCTCCGCCGCCGCCGCCCTCGCTCATGCAAGGGCGAAAATAGAGTCGGCCAGGATCTTTGCAGCTTCTATCGATCTCGAGCGCGATCGACAAAAGCTGTAAAACAGCCTCGCGAACAGACGCGAACGCCTCTTGCGTGACAGGCGATCCGAGCTCCACAGCGAAGCGATAGCGCCGCGAAGCAGAGCTCGGATCGTCGCTCGGTGTGGCGTGGACGAAAGCAGACCAGCCAAGCTCAGAAATCCTAGCTTTCAGCTCCTCTACACGCTCTGCAGAGACGCCGTCTAGATCGCCCACAATCGACGAGACGAACGTAGCGTTGGCGCTGGCACGCGCTCCCGAGAAAACGGCAGGCGACCAAGCCGGCATTGTCACCTTCAATTTTTTCCACTCGGGCGTGTCGCGCCATCGACCCGGCATGCCGAGGCTACTTGCAGGGTGGGGGGAAGTAAGAGAGTCGGTGTACATCTGCGCTACGAGCAGCGCCCACGTGTCCGGGCCACGTTGCGGGTTGTTGTCGCGGGCAGAATCAAATAAACTCGTGTACATCTTTCGGTAGATAACACCGGCCACTAAAGCCGTCAACAGAAAACGGGACGACTCTGATTATCAGAGTGAGAGGCGGTCATAAACCGGCCCCATTATACCGGGGCGACTCTGATTCCCCGGTATCCTAGACGTCCCGGTATGGTTTCAACCTTAAGCAAACTTTAAAGTTGAAATATACTCAGTATACATACACGTGTATTTGGTATAGGCTGGGAGCTGAGAATCGCACCGGGACGTCCGTGTTACCGGTCTTACTTTTACCTACATTGCTCATTTCACGGGCTTTTCGGGGGGTGAGAGTTTCGTTTTTGGCGAAGGGCACTGGATTGCCCGATAAATCCCACGGGTTCCGTTGGCCCAGTCATTGCAAGGCTTTTTTGGTGTACTTCGCGATGATTGCATCGTAGCGCTCGATCGCTTGAATCTCTTCTTCGGTCGCGTCGTCAAAAGCGGCGGCGAGGGCGGCATGTGCCAGGGGCGCGGGCACGACGTCGGCCGTCCTGACGATCTCGCCGCTGTCTCGCTGGCGTTGCCGGTGCTCAGACGCGAATCCCAGCGCCAGTGAGTCGGGCACCGTTCCCGGGGCTTGGCGCCACCCACGGGCCTTCTGCACCGCCACGGCTACCGAGAGCTCGCTGAACTCTAAAGCGGCCGCGGCGGCCCTCTCCCGTGCCAGCAATTTGGACGCCTTGGCAGCCCGGGCGGCTTGGAGCTCTCCGCGGTAGGCTTCGGCTCGGACCTCCCACCCCCAACGACGGGAGAGATCGCCTATCGCCGCCAGGTCGGGACGAGAGATCGGCGGCCGCGGACGGATCCGCGCGCGCCAAAAATCGCCCAAATCGAGGTACGGCTCTGTCGTAGCCCAGTCCAGAAAAATCGCGTAGTCAGTGGCGGGCTCGCCCGGCAGACGAGCCCACGGATCAGTAGCGGAATTCATAATACCGCTAGTTTATCGCGTTTATCGAGCGGCCGCCCCTGCTTTCGCGGCGAGTTGCTCAGCGCATTCTCGGATTGAGGCGCCCACCGCGGCGAATACGCGCCCATCGATTTCGATCTCCGAGTACCACGATCGTCCGAGCTTGGTAGCGACCATGCGGATCGGAGCGATATGGTCGGTGATCTGGTCACCCACGAGGCACGGCGATCTCACGACGTCACCGATGGCGGCACAACGACGTAGGCGCCGTCAGACCGGACTTCGAAGCCGGGCGCGAGGGTGCCGCTGGTGATGGTCTTCGAGTCGATGACGGCGAACAGCAGTTGCATTGATCGACCATCAATCGCTTGCATCTTGCAGATCTCGAGGTCCCACAAGTGCAGACCCAAAACGTTGCGATCAAGCGCCTCCTCTATGGCTCTCCACGCACGATCGCGCGTGCCAGCAGAGAGCGCCGTCAGGGCGGGCCCGGTGACGACGATCGCAATCAGGCCGTGTCCGGTCTCGATTCCAATGTTGTCGTGCGGCAGCGGCAAGACTCGATAGCCCTGCTTGGCGTAGACGACTGCTGCCTCGCCCGCGGTGGCGACTTTGGTCGCCGAAGAGCGCCCGATGTCGGTGAACAGCACCTTCACGTCGGGCTGAGAGAAAAGCATTTGCATGCCTCTCCCTTTGTCGATGAACCTGCCCGATCGAAGTGTGTTGAGGTTTTTCCAGCCTCGGTCTGTTGCCACTGGACGTCGCCCAGGAACTTTCCAGCCTCGGGCTTTTCCCCCCGCGACGCTCACGACGTGACCCCAGAAACCTCGCCCTGCCAGACGAGCCAAGCGCCGCCGCTGGTGGGGCGAGAGTGACGTCACGACGTAGTGCCGCGCGATCGGATCCCACACGCGGGCATAGCCTTCGGAGTCGGTGCGGATGCGCCGCACCTGGAGCTTCTCGCCGAAACAGCGAATCCGCGCGAGGAATTCTACAGGCTTCACGATTGCACCTCCGCGGCCAGCGTGTTCACGTAGTCGCGCCAACCCTCGGCACGGTCATCGTCCGCGCCGCGCAGGCATTTGGCGAGCAGGCTCTCGCTGGTATGCACCCCGCTTCGAAGATCCGCCGCGTCTGCGAGCGGGTCGACTCCTGTCTCCTCGATATTCTCGAGCGCGGCACGGCTGAATCTGCTCACGATTGCACCTCGCTGATCCAGGTGAGCGACTCATCATCCCACGAGCCTACGACTCCACGCGCGAGCGCCTCAGCGCGCACGGCGTCGTGGATGGCATCGAGGTACATGCCTGCGTCATCGTAGTCAGCACGCGCGATGCTACGTGCGATGTGCGTGATCTCTGCGTCGGTGGTGCTCACGATTGCACCTCGAGAGAGGCGATCGCGCGGGCACCGTCGTCGTTCTCGCTGTCGGCCTCGCATGCCCACACGAGCGTGCGGTCTCCACCATCCGCTAGGTCGCCATCGTGACCTGCCCAGTAATCGGGGTAATTTGCCTCGATGGCTGCGAGCGCTGCCTCGGTGGTCTCGTACCCACCATCGATGGTGCCGTCCGTGTAGCTGATTTGGATGCTCATGTTCTTGTCCCTTTTCTTTCGTTGCCCGAGTACACAAGATAGCACCCCTGACACCGGTGTCAAGGGCTTCGTCCGCAGTGCGCCGTACCCAGCGCGCGAGCAGGTGGGGCAGGTGTCTTGGGTCTTTCTCGAGATCCTGCTTCGGATGTCGCCTACGATTACAGGTCGCGAGCAGGTTGGGCAGTAAGAGGCGAAGCGGGCGATAATCACCTACGACCCCTGTCGCCCGACGTCTCGAGAGCTCGCTCGGCAGCGCGTGCCAGCCCGGGCCCGACCGCAAGGCGGTTGCCACACGCGTCGTAATAAACGACCTTGATCGGCGTACCGTCATCGCGGAGCACGATGAGCGGCTGATCCACTGAGTCCAGCCAGCCGGAAGCCGTGTAGATTTTCCCGCGATATTCGAATGAAGTGCTCATGTTCTTGTCCTTTTCTGTTCCGCCCGAGTCCACAAGATAGCACCCCTGACATCAATGTCAAGGGTGCTACTAACTCACCAGCCGTCGCAATCGTGCCCGCCGCAGCTCGTGCCGGAGCCGAATGACGAGCAATTCCCGTCCGTTACGCATGCCTTGCGGAAGCCGCCGCGGCGTGCGCCGTACCCATTGAATTTGCTGGAATCGTAGTTAGATGCCTTCTTGACGACGACGACGTTGGGGTTGGTGGTGGGCGCTGAGCAGCCCACGTGGCGTGCTTTGGTGCCCTTCGTCCAGTTGACTTTGTCCCCGACGGACACAGCGCGTTGGCAGGTGGGGCAGTAAGAGGCGAAGCGGGCGGTGATAATCATCTTGGTATTGGCTAATGCAGCTGGCGTGCCAAGCCAGACACCGGTGTCAGGGTGCGTATCTCGTGAGTTTCTTGGGTGTAGTAGTAGAGAGGCGCGCGAGATCCTGCTTCGGACCATGACAGAAATGTCATGTGTATCTTGGGGGTTTCTTGGGTGTATGACAACCGTGTCATGCTGATTATCGCCAGAATCTTTAGCCAGCATGACAGCAATGTCATGGGGTTTAACCTGGGGTTAGCGTTTCCTGGGGTGTTCGTGTCTGGCACGCTACTAGCAATAGCCTGGTGTACCAAGATGACTATCACTGAGATTGTGCGTAGCCAGTCCGTCCTTCAGATCTTCACGGTTGACGGTGGCAACAAACGCGAATTTACATCCTACAGGGGCGGAGCCGTAGAGGTCTACGATTTCCCGGGTAAGGCTGGCCTGCCGCGCTTCTTGGGGTACCTAACGCCCAAGATGGCGACCAAGCTAAACCAACTCGCTGCCGAGTGGGAGGCTAGACAACCGTGACAGGGTGCCTTACACTCCCGTTATGGATCAGATCTCGGGGGCTTGGGCCCTGTCGGCCCTGCGGCCGACCGTCATCGCCTACCTAGCCTCACGGTACCGTGAGGTAGGGAGTATCGAGGGTGTGGCGAGAGAGGCCGGCCTCTCCCCCCGCACGCTCTACCGCTGGCGAGACGACGATCCAGACCTGCGCGCGGAGCTCGAGAGCGCCGGCCACGTGTTCGGTGCGGGTAACGTCGCGCGGAAGATCTCGGACGCGCGTGATCTGGCGATCGTAGCGCTGTCGACCGTGGCAGATCGATCGCACGTCTCGCTCGCCACGCTCGCCTGCGAGCTGCTCGTGACGCCGTCGACCGTCAAAAGATGGTGCAAGGTATACGGACTCGCCCGGGTCGTGAAAGGGAAATTGAAATGAGCAAGGCGAAGAGCAGCAAGGCGAAGAGCAGCAAGGCGAAGAAGAGCGCCGCAGCTGCGTGGGCGGATTGGTTGGCTGCGGACGCAGCCTTGGTCGCGTGGGTCGAGGAAGCGAGGAAGGAGAGGGCAGCAGCGTGGGCGGCTGCGTGGGAGGCTGCGTACGCAGTAGACCTGCGTACGGAGGTGGCGAGGGTAGCGAGGAAGGAGAGGGCGGCGAAGAGGCCTCAGAGCGGGAATCCTCCGCGGAGCGATAAACTGATATAGATGTTGCCCGCTGCGACAGACCAATCACTAACGAGTAGTCCATTGCCGACCTTGCATATGCGCGAGGTTGCTACGGTCGGATCGAACGTGGGTTTGAGCAGCGGGTCTCCAACCCAAAACCACGATGAGCCGTTATCCCGAGTGCAGAGTAAAAAGGTTTGGGTGATGCTGTTCGGCGCCTGAAAAATCCAGGCGTTGATCTCGCCGATCGACACGGATCCCCCGATTGGAATGGTCCCTGTCATGGTACCTGCGCCTGGTAGAGTGCGAGCAGTCCAGGTGCCAGAGCCGCCATTTGGACTCGTCCAAATCGACGGCTGACCACCTTGGGCGTAGGATATCCAAAACTGTTTTCCGACGTCGTCCCAGTGGATCGTCTCTACGTCACCTGTGCCCGGACCGGTCACCAGCACGGCGTTTACGTCATTGTCCTGCCATCTCCATAGACCCGTGCCGCCGGAGCGCGCAGCGAGCTTGTATACGTCGCCAGCCGCGACTGTCCGAAGCGGATAGGCGCCTGACGTAGGATGTGCTGTCGCGATTGTACCGCCTGTTGCGCCGTCGTTTGCGTCGACCGCCCAAATCCCGGGCGCCGATCCTGCGGTTTGGTCGCCTACAACAAGGAATTTCCCAGTGAATGGATCGGCCACTACAGCGTATGGCGTGGCACAGCCAGCCAAAGCCTGATCGTTCCAGCCAACCGTTTGCCCTCTCATCGAGACTCTACCTGCACCCGCGACAGTGCACGTCGCGAGTACGGCGCCAGTGTCCTCTGTCGGCCCCTCGTACGCTGCTATTGCCCTGTACGACGCGCCCGCTAGTGTGTCATCGGTTGCCCACGATTGACCATTATCGTACGAGACGCACAGGGTGGTAGCAACTGGTGCGTAGTAGAGTTGGCGCTGATCCCACGTGGCCCTGCAAAAATCAGGGACCGATGCGCCTGCGGGCAGGTTGTACAGCCATTTGTCCGGCCAATTAAGGACGTTCGCGGAATCGACGTCGTTGATTCGCGTGCCTAACGCGCTGAGCACGTAGTTCAAAAATTCGACGCTCACCGGTCCGCCTGGTACGAATCCGTACGCCAGTATACCGGCGCTCGGGGCGACCTTTGTCGGCTGGCCGGACCATGCGTCTGGGCCTGCGGGATAGAGCGGACTGATCGCGACGATCGGGACGAGTGCCATCCCGCGAGTCTAGCAGATCTCTCAGTGCAGCGCGCGCGTATGAGCTGCGGGCACGCCCTCCGCTGGATCGGTCTCTGTCCCCCACGCAGTCCCCACGGAGCTCGTCGTCACGCTACCCCAGAGGAGAGAGTCTGCCATCGCCGCCTCAGTAGAGACAAAAGCGAAACCTGCCACGCCGATCGGTCGGACCGCAATCATATTTTCCAGGTAGGGCACCGCGCTCGCGACGTCGATTTGTTCTGCGAGCGTAGCGGTGTAGCTCGCCGGCGAGTAGTCACGGATCACGACGGTCCCGAAGGAGAGTCTGGCGACCTCTACGATGTCTGCGACGCGTCCGCGACTCCGGTTGATTGCGATCTGAGCTCGTAGCGCGATCTTGTAGATCGCATCATTTGCGTAGACAGATCTGCCTCGTCCGACGATGCGGCCGATCGCATCGAGGATCCAGCCTGTACCAGCGTCGATATTGAGTCTCGAGGCGACGTCCCACGCCATGTCCTCTGTGCGCTGCGTCCGACGCAGGTACGAGGTGAGCAGCGCCGTGATGATCGGCTTGCCCTGGAATTGCCCGAGCAATTTCTCTAGACCGCGCTCGATATGATCGGTGGATTTCATCGTGGCGCCCACGGCCAGGGACTGTCGTCGTTGCGCGAGTCGACGCGCACGGAGATGTGCACATGGTGTCGGTGTGGATTGGTCCCTGCATACGGTCGCCAGCCTTCAGCCGCCCGCGCTCTCGAGTAAATCTGCGCGTTCCAGATGACGTAGGTCGTGCGGTTGTCTTCGATTGCGTAATCGGCAATCGTGTCGCCGTCCGCACCGCTCACTCTATCGTGTGTAATGTCGACAGCGTTACCCTGATTGTGATCGGAGGGTCGGGCCTGGTGTGCAGTGTCGCCCATGATGCCATCGCTTGCGCGATTGCGTGTCGGCCACATGGCATTTGCGTCGCGCAATGCCGCGCGGCAGGCTGGCGCACGCGAGTCTTTGACGGTCGCGGGGGTCTCCCCCGCCATAGCCCACGATTTGGCCCCCACGATCCCGTCTGCGACGAGCCCAGACGCATCTTGCCACGCTTTGGTGGCTGCTTCCGTTACCGGTCCGAAGTGGCCGTCCGCCCGGATGCCGAACTTTTTTTGCCAAGCCTCTACGTCGCGTCCGCTTGATCCGATTTTGATTGTCGACCGTGTCAACATTTGGGGGCCTCCGCGTACCAACATCGTTAGCTGCGAGTAGTCGGTGTGCCGATCGTCGTGCCGCGTCCCAAGGGTTTGCCACATGCGCCCTTTGGGCGCCATTGTCGACCACCATCCGTAGTTCAGCGCGCGCCCGGGAGCCGCGCCTGCGACCCATTGCTTGCCAGCATTGGCCAATGGCGTCCTGCCATCCCACGAGACGAGTTGGTCGAGTAGCTCCGCGTCGTGCTGACGCGCGTACTCGAGAGACGCCATGTCCGGGCCTGGTGTTTTCAGCACGGGTCTGAGCTTGCGACCGATGCGCCAAAGCTCATCGTGCTCGGCCAGCGTGAGCAGTCGTGCGCCCATCGCCCCAGCCACGGCGAGTGCATCGCGGTAGGTGAGGCGAGCGAATGGCGGATCGCCGCCTGCAACGATTAGCGGCGCGGCAGTGATCTCGAGATCGCCAAACGGGATCCAGCCGCTAGCGTGTAGAGTCGCGTCGTCTGGCGACGTCTGATAGATCACAGTCGTCCCGACGCTCGAGCGGCCGCACGTGCCGCTTTGGCCCTCGCCTCGGCTTGCTCGTAGACCGACAACGCGGACGGCGGGCGGATCCGACGGACAGCAGCGACGACACCTGCGAGTCCGGCAATCGCACCGATGCCGCCTGCGGCGCCCATGAAAAAATCAGCCCAGTTCATTTTGTGCATCCCTCCTTAGTGGGCTCCGCGTCGCAGATCACTGTTCTGATCTCTTGCATCGCTGCGATGAAGGGCGCCCACTCGCCGCGCACGCGATCGGCGCAGGCCTCATCGGCGCACGCTGTGAGTTCGCGCTCGTAGGCTGCGAGTCCCACGGCGTCGATGACCGGTAGCGCGTCGACAACTGCTGTCGCGACGCGCGCGACTTGCGCCGGTCCGCCTGCGCAGCCAGTGCCGGACATGATCGCGATGCCGAAAAACAGGCCGACCATGAAGGAGAAAACATCTCGAGTAGTCATTGCGGCACCTTCGAAGTAGCAGCTAGCCACGCAGCTTTTTTGATCGGTGGTAGGTCCTCCCATAGCGGCAAGATCGCACCGTCTCGGCCTATGCCGGAGCTTACTTCGTAGTAGGTGACATACCCGTTTTTTGCCATTTGGAGCTCTGTCGCGGTGTCCGCTTTAATGAGCGGCGAGACAACCGACTTGCCCGCTTGCGCGGAGAGCACGGCGCCGGCGACGTCATTGCAGAGCAGCAACATGAAAGCAACGAATTTGTCGAGCGCACCTCCGGGCCAGCGCCGGGCGATGCTTGGCGCGATAGCGCGAAAAAAGACACCACCTACGACAGAGGCGGTACCAACGATCGCAAGCGCTACCGAAATTTGCAGAGCATTCATGGTCCGATCTTATCACGTCACGTGCCTTCAGGCGACGAGTTGATCGTGATGTTCGCTGAATCGAAGGTCGCGATCTCTCGCACATTCGGCTCGAGATCCACATTCGCTTTCGTCGTGTCCCCGCTTAGGTGCCACTGGATCGATTCGATCCGCGAGACGCCAGTGAGCTGCATAACGATACTGATATAGTAAGAGAATGGCACCTCGCCATCGACAGCGAAGGCGCTGACAGGGGTCTGATAGATGTTGCCTGCCGTGGCGATCGCCAACTTCACAGCGGCATCTCCCACATAGCCCGGCTTGTAGCGCAGGATCAGAGATACGATCGTGACTGGTCTCTGAGTCGCGCGAGAGAAGCGCTCGGCAGATCCGTCGCTGGCCGTTCCTGTGGTTGCACCCCACGATACGATGCCGGCGGATCGGCTCGCGTGGATTATTTTTGCCACGTCGTCATTGACTGCAACGGCTCCGATACCATCCCAGATCACAGCTTCGAACGAATGCGCCGGCAAGAAATTAGAGTCGACTGCGTCAGTCACGTTCTCCAGTACGACAGCAGAAATGATCGGGTTGTCGCCCGCGTCGTCCTCTAGTCCGAGCAGATCCGACAAGATCGCATCGGCGGACGAGCTACCCGATTGCCGGATCTCTCGCTCGCGTCGTAGGCGTAGCTCAGTGTGGCTCTCTATGTCCTTCCCGAGCACGGCATCAAAAGGGTTGTTGACGCTGTTCAACCCCGTAGTTGGTGTCAGGATCGTCGTCACGGATCCCGACAAGGCGGGTATGGGTCCTTTAACGGTCGACTCAGCGGAGACGAGAAACGACGCGGTTACGACCGATGTATTTTCGATCGTCTCTGTCGCGACGAAAACGATCGTGACGTCTGCAGTGACCGCAAAGCTTGTCACGCCCGCGAGCACAACGACGCCAGGGTCAAGCGACACAGAGAGCTTCTTTGACCCGCTGAAGCGCGAGGGCGTGGCGCCATTGCGGATCGTCCCCGTGATCGCGCAGATTCCGTCCAAGATCGCACCCTCGGCACTGTCAGGATTAAGCGCTGAAGCTAGCTCTTGGATCGCCTCTTGATCTTCTCGTTCGTGCGACGCGAAGATGCCATTCAGTTGACCGAGCACGTTCGTTGGATCTGTGCCGACGAGCGGATCGATCTGGCCTTGTTGCTCGGCCGCAAGCTCGTCCAAAATCTCTTCGACAGACTGAATGGCTACGCCCGTGGCAGTAATGAATGACATGTCAGATCTCGATGATAAATGGGTTTGGAGCGAGCGTTAACGTGGTCCCGTCGACAAGCTTCGACTCGAATTGATCTACGTAGTAGCGACGCGCGGACGAGTCGAAACGAGATCGAAAAACCGTGACGTCAGCGATGCCCGGCACCGATCGGACGGCCTTGCGAAAGATTGCGTCGATGAGCGGTATGTCGGGAGCTGCAACGAAGATATATTCGATGTACGGCATTCCGAGGCGCTGGTCTAGGAACCACTCCCCGAGGAAGAATTTCAGACGAATCCGCATGTTCTGCACGATCGCGTCAACGCCCGTGATCAATGTGATAGGCACTACCAGATCACCCGTCGCTGGATCCAGCGCCAGATCTTTGAACGCGAGCCGATCGATCGGCACTGCCGTTTCGTTGCTCGCGCCGCTCGATGTTGGTGCGGGAGTCACGAGGTAGGACCATTCACCGGCCATCAGATCGCCTTCACTTTCGTGGCTGCTGTTTGTGCCGTGTCAGCAGTAAAACCCGCCGCGACTCCGGTTGACCCTGAACCCACGGTGACTCCCGCGTGAACGTGGGCTGGCAGCCAAGTCTCGATCGCGGCAAGCCGCGATTCGACGGCGGGCGAGAGCGCCACGAAATCTGTCGCCGTCTCGTCTCCGAGTCGGACTTCCGGAGCTCGCAGGACGAGCGCATTCTCGGCCGCCGCGGGCATCGCCACGGCGTCCGGGGCGTAGCCCGGTAAGAAGCGCGAACACCCTAGGTGGAAGCGCCGCAGATCGCCCGGCTCGGCCTCTAGCTGTGTCTCGCGCCAAATGTGATCTGAGTCCGACAGGACGATGATCAGACCGTACGATCCGACTGCCACGGGATACGTGATCGAAAAATCTCCGGACATAGGAAATACGACGGGCACGGACGGGAGGACGGGTAGCGTCTCGAGTAGGAGCGAGCCATCGAGCCGTTCGATCGCGCGCTTCACCATTGGCTGCACGTCGACCGTACGACTCGCTGAGTCGTACGCTACGACCTTGCCAGTCATGGGGCCGTACATGCGCTTCTGGCCCTCTTCGACGCCTAGCTCGATGTTCTCCGCGTCTGTGTTTGTGAGACTCATATCAGACCTTCTTGCCCTTGATCTCTACCTGCCACGCCTCGCCCGCGAAGTCCCCCGAATGGGCGGTCTCTTCTATTCGATAGCGGCCCTTCAAACGCACGCCTTCCACCATCACTTGTCGGCCGGGGAAGACGTCGGGCTGTAGCGCGCTGGTCACAGAGACAATCCCTTTTGAATCGATTGTAGGCGAGCCGATCATGCCGCTCCGCTGGTTCAGCAGAATTGCTGCGCCCTCAAGGAGCTTGCCCCTCTCCAAGATCTGAAGCTTGCCGTCCTGAATCGACCACTCCAGATTCAGAGATCGGCACATGGCAGATAGCTCGCGCGACGCGGATCCTGTGATCACGCAGCCCTTAGGGAACCGGTTCCCCGTGCCTGAGAATACAGCCTGAATTTTTCTCTTCGCGTCAGGCAGATTGCCGGGCTTCACACCAATTTGCGTGGCCACTGCGGCAAGCACATTGTCGGTTGTGACACCCTTCGCGAATGACGTGTTGATGCGGCTCGTACCGAATGCAGCCTCGGAGTCAGCGGTCTCTAGTACGACGATCCCGAAATCGGGCGGCTCGTCGACAGTCATCCCCACGCGCAGCTCGCCTAGGTAGATCACACTTGTTGCACCCTTGTAGCCGGCTGCGAACTCAACGCGCGCGCGCTTCATTTGTTCGAGCGTGGATCGGTGCTGTCGGTTCAGTCCGTAGATCTTGAAGTTGGCTTTGTTCGGCTCTGGTTTCAGAGATTTCGAAACGTCGAACACGATCTGAAACGGCGGTAGGATCTCGAGTCCTAGACCCGCGTACTCTACCACTAGACGGTAGTCACGATCGTATACCTCTGTACCAGGCATTGGTCAGGGCTCCCCGTTGTACCAGAGCGTGATTCGCCTACCGAGATCGAACAGGCCCGGCGCATTTGCTGAGAAGGTGTCGGTCATGTCTAGTGCGATCAGCACCTGCTTGGGAGCTCGCGAGTCCGCTCGACAGAGCCTCGCGAGATCGATCGAAGGGACGAGCTTGATCCCCACGCGGATGGGCTCGCCGAGCGCGTCGTACACAGAGAGGTACCAGCGATCTGCGCGCTGCGAGTAATCGAATTTGAAACGGTACTCGATGCCGTCGAGCGAAGTCGAATAGGTGTGCAGCGGTTCTGGGAAGGTAGGTAGGCGGATCATGGGCCCCCCACGTATTGGATTAGATCCAAAAGATACGAAGAGGCTTCACCCGGGGCCGGGGCTGCGGCCGGAGTCGACGGCCCTTGCGGCTCCGTTTGCTGCCCCTTCGGGACTACCTTGTTGCCTCGCGCCTCCTTCGGTTTCGGCGCCGCAACAAGTCGCGTACTCACGATCGTCAGCCTCTGAAACGACAGGTGGAACAGGCCGAAACTTTCGCTCTTCTCGCCACGCTGTAGCTCGCTCGCGATCATCACCATTGAATCGTATTGCTTCGTGGATGTGAGCACCGAACAGCTCACAGCCTTGCGGATCAGCGCGTCGTGTCTCTCTTGCATCTCGAGTACTAAATTCCCCACGCGCGTGATCCCGAATCCACGTAGAGCAAGCGTCTGCTCCTCTATGACGGACACGCCTTGCAAAAAAACAGGGCCGGTAGGTACGAAGCGCTGCGCAGGAAAAGTAGCAGCGACGTACCGATCAAGTCCCTCCCCGTACCAGTTCGTGGCAACTGGTTTGTTGCTCACCACTACGTCACACGAGAACATGTCTGGATCGATCAGCACGTGATCGGTGAAGTGCGAGCCATCTTCGACCGGATGTTTTGTCAGCGTCGATGTTGTAGAGTGCGATTCGTTGCGCGTTTGATCGTACCCGATTGCGTCGAACGCAGGATCGTCTGGCGCGATATAGACGCTCATTTCTCTGGCGCGGCGGTTCGAAGCGCCGCCTCCGTCGCTCGCTTGGTTGCGGCCCCGACGTGTCCGCGGATCGCATCGACTGCGCCCTCGCCGTCTGCGACGTTGATGGTAACGGGCGCAGTGACTGTCACGCTGTTTTCGTTGACGCGATCGGACGGGGTTGGCGGTCCCGAATTCGCGAAACCGACTGGAGCCAGACTAGGTAGTAATAGATCTTTGTTCCGTTGAATCTGCGCTGTTATCGACGCATCGTCATCGTCTGACCACAGCTTTCTCCCCGGGTCTTTGGCCAGGGCCTTGTTTTTCTGGAAGGAGCCTAGCAAGTCTGTTGCTTCGTCCAGTGCCGCTTGTTTCTTTGTCGCTTTGGACTCCGCTGGATCGATGCCTAGCGCCTTTTGGATATCCGTAATGGGGATACCAATCGCCTTCTCGATTTTGCCCTTCAGCTCCGCGATCCAGCCGTCGACAATAGCAGCTAGGTTTTGGATCAGCCCCTTCCAACCGGCCTCGATTGACTCGTTCGGTAGATCGAACGCGAAGCCGATTGCCTCGGGAATGTCCTTCTTGAAAAAGGTCGCGATGCCTGACCCGACACCCGCCGCCGCGGCGCTGATTTTACCCCACAACGTGGGCTGTTGTGCCATTGTCGCGTTAAGCTCAGAGAGATCTTTGTTGATTTCTTTGAAGATGCTTTTGCCAGCGCCTTCACCGAGTAGCTTGTCCAGCACTCTACCGATCACGCTGTCGCCGCCAGCGAGCGCAGTCATGAGATCATCGACAACGAAAAACCCAAGCGCGAGCATCGCGAGAAAAGGGATCCAAGGGACGAGCGCAGCCCAGCCCGCAGCTGCCGCAGCAATGCCGAGCACGACGAGCGCAGCCTTCAGATGTGTTGTCATCCCCTCCGAATTTTTGAAGCTCGCTACGAGCTTTGCACCGCCCGCAATTATTTTGTTGATGGCTGGCAAAACCTGTTCGGCGAGAGCACCCTTCAACGAGCCGAGCGCAAAATCCCAACGATCGGTGTTGTCGCCCAACTCGCCCATTTTCTCGAGCGCCTCGTCCGAGTAGCCACCCCCAAGGCGATCCATCTCCGATAGCAAATCTTGTAGGCCTGCTTCACCCTTCGCGAATATCGGACCTAGTGCCGTGCCCGCTTTTCCGAAAGCTTCGGTGCTCGCCTCCGCGCGCAAGAACGGATCTGCTAGTCGTGAGATCGCAAGCCCCGTATCGCGCATGATGTCGGTGGTATCGCGCATGGGACCGCCTACGCCAACTCTGAGCTTTACGCCGAGCTCCGCGAACACTCCCCCCGTGACGGCTCCGGCTTCTGCGGCTTCCGCGGCTTTGAGTTGCAACTTCTTTATGCTCGCGGCGAACACGCCGGCCTCGACACCAGAGAGCTTTGCGGCGAGTCCCCAGCGCTGGAACTCTTCGGTAGCAATGCCGAGTCGCGCACTGGTGTCGATGATCTGATCGCCCGTCGCCGCGAGACCGTCGATAAACGATTTGATCCCGCCCAACACAACCGCGCCCGATACCATCGCACCGAGATTGCGCATCTTCAGCGCGAGCGCGTCGACACCCGAGGCGCCTTTTTTCAGCGCTCCTTTTGGGTCGACCTCAACGTCGAACCGAGCGAGCAGCTCTCTCAGTGCGCCCATTTTCTTGGTGCCTTTCCACGGCGTTCAGACAGAGATTAGCATCGAGTACATCCGACAGCGACCAATGCTTACTGATCTCTGCGAGCGTGGCGATCTGTGCGAGCACGACTCTCCACACGAGCCAATCGTTTTCGTTCTCTAGATCGGGACGATCGAAGGAGGTTGTAGTGGTGGTGCTGGTGTCGTGTCCGTGCCCTTTTGTGAGGGCACCATATCGGCTAAAAAATCGGAGAAATTCAGATCGTAAGCAGCTTGCATCCACTTGATCATGGGGCCGATCTTGCCGCGGAAGTGTTCGTCGAAGGTTCCCTTCATTGGCAGTCGCATCACCTGCCCGAGAGCGGCGCCTTGGATCTGTTGGACGATCGTGGTCGATGCCTCGAAGGCCGTGATGAGTGCTTGTAGATCCTCTTCACGTGCCGCGTGCAGGGCTACCGCAGCGCGACCGAAGCGACCTGCGGCAAGCGCGGTGAACGCGTCCACAAGCGCTGGGGCTAGGCGCATCGCGGGTAGTAGAGCTCTGGACGCATCGATTCCACCCAGCGCGTGGAGCTCGTAGGTGACTCCGTCAATCGATTCTGTTTTCGTAGAGCGCATCAGATCGGGCTCCCCACGCCGCCGTAGAATGCAATCCCTTCCAGCGCGTGGATCGTCCAGATATGGGAGCTACCCTTGTTCGATCGCGCGATTGCGGGCAACGCTACGATGTAGGATTTCGGCGAGAAAAACAGATCGTTCGCGTTCGGATCCTTGAACATGAACGGCAACAAAATTCCGCCTGGTGTCTCAGTGTCAGCGATGTACGCGGCAGTGAGGATCGCATTCGACGCGGACGATTGAAGCAGCGATACCTTGATCGTGTACCCCTTCTCGCCAGTATCGACGCGGAGTCGATCACCTGATGTGCCGACGGTAGACACCCAGCGATCGCCCATTGGTTCGATTGCGATCGCATCGCCCTCACCAAATCCGTCGAGCGGTGCGGCGAAGAGGATCGAACAATTCAACAGTGAGAAACTTGCAACGGCCATGGTGGAATTTCCTCAGACTGTGACAGTGCCGGCCACGGCAATGTTGTGGATTGCGCCTGCGAACTTGCCAGACCAGAGTACGCCAGTGAGGCGCCGCGTCGCTTTGTCCGCAATGGACACGCCCGACTCCAGGATAGGTTCGACCAACCCGCGAGGCTTTGGGTTGAAAATCGGGTTTGGGCGCTTCGGTGAAGTCGCGTCATCAAGGATTTTTTGTGCTGTTGCTACCACCATATCTATACCCTGTTGCGTGTAGGGCACGACGTCGAGCGAGTAGAGCAGTCCGTAGATCGCTTCCTGGAGTCGCGCTTCGATGAACGAAATAGAGATCGTCACATCGATGAATCCGCCCGATGGTGTCTTACCTTCGTAGAGGATATTCAGCCCGGCAACTCGCGTGTAGCTCGACCAATTTTTCGCAAGCACGAAGTTTTCTTCTGCGCTGTTGACTCGCGATACAGCGACACCAGCCAGCGTCTTGAAGGTCCAGGTAGCGGAGCCCGGCTGCTTCGCCAACATCAACCCAAGCGCAGCAGCATCGATGAACCCCGCGAGATCCGCTTGGTCGTACAGACAGACCGTCCGCTTGTACGCGAGCGCTACCAGATCGCTGGCGAGATCGGTAGAGGAGCTTGAGGCGATTCCCGAATCGCTTGATCGTGCGGCGAAGATCTTCTTCGACGCCTCGGTCCAAAGCGCTGCCGCTTTGACCTCCGCTTCTGATCCGCGGTCGATTGAAAAACCGAACCAAGAAACAGACGAACCAACTGCTACTTCGTAGACGGCGATCGCCGCAAGATCGGCAGCAAGGTCGGCTGCGCTCGTCCCTGCCGTGACGTCTGTCACGGTCATCATCGATAGCAGCGGTAGACCACCGATAGAGAAATACTGACCCGAGGCCCCTGTCACTGTAATGACTTCCGCCGCAGATACGGCAGTCACGCCTACGAGCGGATCGATCAGCGCGGCAATGGCAGTTGCCACTGTCGATGTTGTCGCTGCGGCAAGTACCGTGTACGCGATGTTCGTCGTGAGACCAGCCTGGTCTGTGACCGAGAAGCTGTAGACTTTTCCTGGCGTGGCGTCGACAATCGTCAGCGCCACAAGTGGGGTGTACGCGGTGCGGCGCCCCACGACGAAGCTCTTCACACGCGGGCTCTGGCCAAATGCGACTTGAGCCATGCGGTAGATCGGGTGGTAGCTCGGTACGCCCGCAGTCGTGAGCTCAGCAAGCGTTGTGAAGCTCTTCAGCAGGTCGAGCCAGAATGTATGCTGCGCCAGGAACATTGGCGTTCCGAAGCCGGTAGCGGACGGGAATACGTCCGACCGCGTGACGCTGCTCTGTACGATAATATCGAGTCCGGGCATGGGAGATACCTAGCACCTTTCAGGGCGTCAGAGAGCAGGAATTGACCTGCGTCACAAGGATTGCAATCATCGCCACTATTAGCGGAGAGAGGATCACAGCCACGCGTTTGATCGACGCCCAACGTTGTTCGACTTCGAATTTCTTGATCTCTGCCGCGACAACAGCCGCCCTCGCGCGCGCCTCGATTTCTGTCGCGCCAGCGCGGATGTACGCTGCGCCAGCCTCGTCCGTGATCGAACTTGCCTGCCTCGTACCGAGCTTCATCTCGAGCCGCGCAAGGCTTGAACGCCACTCGTTTGATTCGAGCTGCCGAACCATTTCGGATCTGTCGACGGCGGCTCGTAGATTTGCGACGTCAGCGCCGAGCGCGCCGAAGAGTTGTACCAGGTGTTCGTACGCGTTTTTTAACGCAGTGACGCCGTCGCCATTAACGTTGGCCAACTGGAACGCGCGATCTGCCTGTTGCTCAGATCGCCGCGCGTCGCGTCGCGCCACGAAATCGATCGCCTCTTCCCCGTCTGGATTTGTCTTGATCATCACAATTCCCTCGGAGGTGAGATAGAAAAGTCGGCGATCGTCGGCATGCCGACCGGGTTGACCGCCTCTGAGATCGCATTGAATCGTACATCGATCGCGGATATCGAGCGCATGCGTTGGTCTTCGATGCGGCTTAAATCTACGGAGCTTGCGATCTCGGAGAACCCGAGACCGAGCACGTTGATCGCCTTGGTCATGTCCGACCATCGCAACCGATCTCTAATGCGCTCTACGTGCACGCGCGAGGCCCAGCCCGGCGACTGAGATGCACTCGTGACCTTCGCTCGTACGACGATTTCTCGCCACCCTACTGCGGTCTCTACAGCGAGCGGCGCGACCCCACCCCACGGCCCAATCGGATCTTCTGGATCAGCTGGTGAAGTGAATCGCATTTCGTCTTGTCCAACGCCGACCACAGAGATCAGAAAGAGATCCACGACGGCGCCCTCAGTAGGCACAGCCATGCGAGCTGTAGCGCCCTCCCAGCGCACCTCGGTTACGCCCGAGAGCGCGCGGAAGATCGTCACGAGACCTGGTTCGATTACGGCCCAGTCGATCACTTCGGTCCGACCTTCCCGCGGATGCTCGACCTTAGGATCCCAGTGTCGATGAGCGGTGTGGACGATCCCTTTTTCTGGATCGTAGCGGGCGCATTAGGCGGATCGATGCCTGCCGCGATCCGGGCTTGGATCTCGCCTGCACCGATCTGTGCGAGCGCGTCTAGACGCTGCGCGGGGGAGACCCCCGCCTTCAGCGCGAGCGCTGATTCATCGCGCATGCGCGTGACGAACGCTGAGCCGTGCTCGTCCGCCCACGACGAGACAAACGGACGAGCAGGAACCCCGAGACCGAATTCATTTGCCTCGGCAATGTCGGCGACTGAACGCCCGCCATTATCGCCGCCGCCTTCTTCCGAGTGAATTCCGATCGTGACAGCGATCTTGCCGGTCGCGTCGAGCGCAGCAATCATCCTCGCGTAGCCATTGTCGCGATCGGTTACAGGCATCGGATTCCCACGGTCGCGGCCTTCAGGCGACGATGAAATTCGGCGCCGTATGTGGTCGATTCTTTTTCCGCTGAGAGTCGGGCATCCTGCCCGAGCGGCGACGTCGCTAGCAGGTGCGCTGCTAGGTAGCCGTGGCCCGCGTCGTAGCTGCTACCCCAGATCGTAGCGCTGACAGACGTCGCTGCTTGATTGAGCTTCGCCTGTACGAGCTCGTCCGGGATGTTGGCGAACTCGGGGAAACCCTCGCGGAATCCCCCGAGAGTCATTTCATTTCTCCTTGACGATTTGGATCGGTTTTCCGCTCGTGTCGCGCAGCACGTCGGACGGATCGCCCTTTGCCTCGCGCGATTTCTCCGCAGCCACGCGCCTGTTCTGGTCTTCGCGCTTTGCTACGGAATCGATATCGGCTGCTCGCTCTGCGAGCACGCGCTCACGTGCGTGCTTCTCGTCATCGCTCGCGCTCGAGTCAAGCGTTGCCGCTGGTTCGCTCGCGCCTGCCACTGCAAAAATCGCCGTGTCTGGCGCCTCTGCGTATTTGTCCACGAGCCGCTGGACGGCAGCTTGCTCGCTTGCCGGGACGTCGACAACGGCACCAGGCGGCACCAGCAAAAGCTTTCCGTCGACCTTGAATCCGTAGGCGCCCGTTGGCGAAACGTTCTTGATTTTCATGCGATCAATCCAACAAACCATCGACGTACAGCATCGACAGCGGACGCCGAACTACGACGCCGCCGTGCCTGCCGTGGCAGGGGATTTTGAATGTGAGGTTGTCCGCCTGCGGCTGCTCCGACTGGAACAGAACCGGTTTGATCTGGTACAGGTTGTCCAGATTTTTGTCGTACACGACGGCACGCTCGCCATTGCCTTGCGCGTCCGCGAGGTCGAGGCGCACCCACGAATCTACGCTGGTGATCATCTTCGACCCACGGAGGAAAATGTCGAGCACGCTGTCACCGATAAACTCGCTGTAGGGCTTGCTCAGAGCAGCGTAGGAATTCGTACCGAAGAGCATTGCGTTCGGCATGTGGTTCTGTCGGGACTGGGTCCAGACCAGGAATTCCATCATCTTGAGATCGGCCAATACCATTGCACCCGTGGTGCCGCTGTCGTACCAATCGCCGTTATAGCCTGCGGCCAAAATGGGCACTCCGCTCGCATTCAGCATTCCTGTGATGTTACTTTCGGCGCGACCGAAAGCAGCCATTTGATCGGCGAGTCTCTCGATTGCCTCGCGTGCGATCCGCGCCTTTCGTTGTTCGAGCGGGCGCTTCAGTTTTCTCGAGGCGCGAATGTCTTGCATCGTGTATTGATACGACGCGCCGAGGTCGACAATTTTCGTCGTGGTCTCTTCGCCGTATTCTTCAATGTTGGGCAAGTCTGTCGCGTAGTTGCTGATCACTTTTGCCGCGCCGATCGCCGTGAAGCGACGGTGCGTATGCGTGAGGTCAGCAGGATCAATCGACGGGTCGATCGGGACGAATTCGTCCGCGCGGAATTTGTCGAATACGGTCTCGGTCTCGCGCGCCGAGATGTTTTCGAGCTCGCGTGCGAAGAGACCGCTCTCGTTTGCATCGAGTCGGATGCCGCCCTTACGAAGCTCGGCAGCAACAATTTGTTCGTCGAAATGCATGGTATGATCCTCGAATCAGGTCTGAGTCAGATCAACTTCGAACAGCCCGGTGCCGCCTGCGGCAGCGCCGACGAGGCACTTGATCCCCGGTAGGAGCGAAGCGCCTGTTGAGCCTGCGTAAAGCTTACCGTTATTGGTGCCGTCTCGCCGCACGTAGATTGGCGCGTTGGCGGCAATCAAATCGACGCAGTACAGCCAAATACGCCCTCGACGTAGCAGACTGACTTGCTCGTACCGCGCGATTTGCGCGGCAACGCGGTGGGGCTGATAGATCACAAATCCACGACCGTTGGCCGTGACGTCCGCGGCTGCGTCGGGGAGCTCAACAGTTTCAGCAGCGAGGTAGGTTGCGAAATCGCCGATGTCGCACCCCGTAGCGTTGCCCCACGTGGACGACCAAATGTCGACGCTAGGCATCATGTCGTAGAGCATCCCAGGGATGCCAGCGACGGGGCTTGCAGTGTACGTAGTTTGTGCGGCCATGACTCAGGCTCCCTTCCTTACCAACGAAATCTTCCACGCGTCCGCGCGCATTGCGTGCGCCGCTGCGTGCGAGGTGTCAGCGTCGACAACCGCTACAGCGAGCGGCAATGGTCGGACGATCGCCGCCGCATCGAGAGCAGCGCCGGGCGTACCAGCCGCATCGATCGCGTCGGCGCTTGCATCCGCCGGAGCGGCCGGAGCGCGCATGCTGCTCACGAGCTTCAGTGCGATCATCAGGCCCGCGTGATCAAGACCCGAGAGATCCATCTCGGGAGCGAGCTGACCGATAACGGCTTTGATGATTGAGTCGTCATCAGTCGCCGCCATTACATCTTCGTCTGCACAGTATTTCGGCCCGAGCTTCGTCGCTCGCGCTCGGCTGATGAGGTCCGCTCGGAAAGCCGCTGCCTTGCGTAGCGCGACAGGGTCCGCGGCTTTCTCTGCCACGTCAGCGCGTGCGGAAGAGACCTTGACAGCGGCGTCAAGCTCGCTTACTTTTTCTGAGAGGCGCTTGACCAAACGGTCAAGTGCCTCCTGAGCCGACGCCGATCCGGCATCGTACTCGATACCGTCGATTCGGATTTTGAGCATGCTCTCACGGATAGCAGACGCCGCGTCCAACCGCAAGCGACAGTCCGCGCCAGCGCGTCCTGTGCCCGCTGGCAGCAGAGCAACATGGTTGTAGACGATGTTTTTTTGAACTGCGTCGTACGCCTCGCCTGTGGGCGTGACGCCCGGCGTCTCGTCTGTGTCGCACGTGTAGCCAGATGATAGCTCGATTACGTCTCTGGTACCGATCTGGGCGAGCGCCGCAGCGTCGTTAACAGCGACCGAAGCAGCGACGAGATCGCCATCTTCGCGCACGTCCTCCCCGACAGATCCGACGTTGACGCTCCGCCATGTGTCAGGGGTCACGAGCTCGGGCGGATGGCCGATCGTCACAGCAGCGCCGCGCATCGATGCGAGCGAGTCGGCACGGAAAACTTCGGACGGCGGGCGGTACTCGCGCTTGATTGACCCGTCGCTGTAGCGGTAGGCGAGCACACCCACGCGCGTCGGGCGAGCATCAATTCGTAGTCCACCGATCGGAGTCCGTGTGATGTTGGCGACGGGGGTAGCGAGATCAAATCGAACGGCCATGCCACCATCTATAGCACAGCACGCTCAATCATCTGCGTAGGCCGATAGGTCTGGCAAAATTGGGATCGCCACGCATCGGCACTGGTAGTCAGTGCCCGGATGATTTCGATCGCCAGCGTCGTTCGTGACGGGTGGATCGTCCCACGATTGGATCGATCCATCGAGCTCGTCATGCCACTCTCTCACGCGCTCATCTTGGCTAGATGACCACGTGTACTCGGTGACCCCTGCCTGCGTCTGTCGGGTCTCTGTGATCTGTCCGTTCAACTTCAGTACTTGATCTCGAGCGAGCAGATCGGCCTTGGATCGCGAGACGTCGGCCACCTCTTGAATACGACTGCGGAGTTGGTCGCGATGCCAGCCCTTCGACTCTGCTTCAGCGAGCGCCTGCGAAACGCGCCTGACTGTCTCGCCTCCGATGCTCTTAATTTTCGCTACGTTCTGCCGGCGAAAACCGTCGATTTTTTTCCCCACACCAGGCGCTGCTCGGAGCGAGAGCCGCTCGAGTTTTTTTACCTTGTCTGGATCGACCGATCGGATCGAAGCGAAGAGTTCCTTCTGCTCTGCGGCCGTGCGCTTCGCGATGCGGTTAGCTACGAGCTCGAAATCAGAACCTACGCCTGCGAGCGACGCTTCAATCTCCGCTGCAAGAGAGCGTAGCTTGTCGTCAAGCCATCGCTTCGACGCGTCGGCTCGTATCTGTGGTCGCCACGCGTCGGCAATGGCGAGAGCAGCGCGCAACCATCGCGCTGTGCGCTTACGCAACGCCGTCTGCAAGGTAGAGACTATGGCGATCGGCGCTGGCCGATGCGGCGGGCGGCGGATCCGCGCGAGGCGCGGCACCGATCACTCGTCTACTACGATGTTGATATCGAGAACGGGCGCGGTGGCAACGATCCACAGCACAAGCGAGCTCGTCTCGACCACGTCATCCATTTGCAGCCCCTCGGATCCGAAATCCCACACGACCGCTGCGCCTACTGCGGCCGCGCAAGTCGCGCGGCGGAAAAAGGCGGCAGGCACGGTGGGCGGAGTGCCCCACGCGAGCGCGATGCGTGTCTTCGGATCGTAGGTGGTAGCGCGCTCTTCCAAGAGCGTCGCTGGTGTGGTAGGCGTTACGCCTGCGGCAGCGGCGAAACCGAGTCCGTAGGTGCCTGCCACGGCCGTCACCTGCGAAAATTCGATCCGGCGGATGCGCGGTTTGTAGGTACCGAGACCCAAGATTTCAAGGGTCGCTCCGCCTGCGGCAGTGACGATAGATCTGCAACCGATTGATACGAGCTTACCCATGGGGTGTAGGCTAGCTCTCCAACAGCTCAGCGTCAATCCACTCGATGGCGCGGCCGAGCAGCTGCGTCACGGGTCGCCCCGCTCGGCCTCGGGGATCTCGCCCATGTCGCGCGTAGCGACTGAAGGCATCACAGAGACGTCTCGCCCCGGTACAACGATCGGACTGTCTGACATTTGCCGGCGGATCGCATCCCGAGCTTGGTCGAGCAGATGCAATGCCATTGCCTTGTCTGCAATTGTCCCCTGCGTGCTGATCGCTCCGTGCGCATGCAGACGCACCGTCACCCACGCGACGCAGTCTAGAGGCTTCGGGGGCGGGTTCATCACTCGTCGATTGACGCGTTCACGTCGAGCGCGACGGTTGTCGTGATGTTGAATACAGTCAAAGATGCCGACACAGGCATGATGATCCCACGCGGGAAAGTCCAGACGATCCCAACGCCGATCGTCGCTGCGCTATTCCACCTACGATGGTAGACCAAAGGTGCCGTGGGCGAGGTACCCCACGTCAGATTTTGCGATGTCAGGCACGCAGGATCCGCCGAGTCGTCGCGTTGAAAAAGCGCGCTCGTAGCAGGCGTCACGCCGCGTGCGGCAGGCCGACCAAATCCGTAGCTAGAGGCGGTACCCGTCACCTGGATCAGAGAGAGTTCGAGCAGGCGCGCTTTCACTCCTACGTCCGTCCTGATCTCACAAGAGGAGTTGTTGATCGTTACGTTGGTGGTCCGGACTGCAATCGATGCGAGGGCCATGGGTCAAGCGCTTTCTGTTGTGATCGGTTCGATCTGCGGAATCTCCGGAGCTTCAATGTCGAAGAGATTGGCAGCGGAGATTGTGAGTGCCTCGGGCGAAAGGATATCGTTCTGCACTGTCACAGCCCACGCATCGACAAGCAATTTATCGATCTGCGCTGCTTCGAGCGCGCTCGGAGACCAAAGAGGGGGCCACGAAATCTGGTGACCCGGAGCGATCCAACTAACGAGCTGTTCGATCTGCGGCTCCATTTCGTGGCGTCTCCAAGACAGCACAGAATCAGCCCAGTTGCGCGCCTCGCCGTCACCGGTCGCGTTCATCCCAGCCGCCGACACGCCGATCAATCGCGTGACTGGGATGTCCGTTGCGGCCGAGAGTCGCTGACCGAGTCTGTCTATCGACTCCGGCACACCGGCGAAAGCGGTTGCGATTTTTTCGTACGATTCGTTTTCCTCCGCATCGAGAAACAACGACCGCGTCACGCCGCGCATGAGTTCGAAGAGCTGCGCGCGCGTCTGCATCGTCGCGCGGCCCTCGTCCGATCCGAGCGAGGAAATGACGCCCGACATTTTGAGCACGCCTTGCGATGCATCCGTCAGCATCGAATCAAGCGAGAGAAACCCCGAATTGAAGGCGCGGACGGTGCGGATGACGACCTCTAGGACGGAGTCATCCCAGCCACCATTTGCCTCACGCTCTTGGCGACCGGTCATCGCGCCACCGAAGATGATACACCGCGATCGGTGGACGATGAGACTCTCACCAGACGCAGTCGTCACGCGTAGGAGCTCGGGCATACCGTACTCCAGTCGACTCGGATCGGTCACGATCGACTCGCGCTGAACGAATCTCCGATCGTATACGTCTAGGTAGCGGACGATCGCACCGGGCGCGCGCGGTAGAGACTGATCTGGTGAGCCATCGCCAACGATGATGATTGCTCCGCCGTAGAGACGCCCCCACACGGACGCCTCGAGGACCTTGCGGCGTAGGTCGAGGCGATGGATCGCGGCGCCCGCGCCATCGGCGAAAGGGCCGACCAAGGAGAATCCGTGGCGCAAGGCTTCCTTCGGGTATATCTCGGTGATCTTGCGGCAGATATCGTCCTGTCGGAAGAGATCTGAGAGCGTAGTCAGCGAGAGACTTGCCGAGCGGACGAAATCCAAACCTGCGGCGCGATCTCGAGCGACCGTGCCGAGTCCGGAGACCGCATTTTCCCATCCGTCTTTACGAATCGCCCGGAGCGCAGCGACCAATTTACCACCGCGTGTTGTCGTCGTCACTCGCCCACCCTAGCATATCCAGCTAAGTCAAGCGCTCCCGAATCTTTTTCATTTTCTCGTGGAATGGATCCATTTTACCGAGCGCGTTGATCACTTGCGTCATCGCGTCGACCTCATCGTCTCTGCGGACCTTCGGGAATCGCGAGAGCGTGCGCTTCAATCGGTCGTACGAGCTCCCACGGAGGATGTGCACGCGTCCCGATCGCCACGCTGGCGCGGTCCTGTGTGCGCGCGCGACCTTCGACCCCTGCGGATCAACCAGCTTGATCCAATGGGGGAATTTTTTTCTCAGCATCGACTCAATACCAGGCCCATTTGCCTTGTTTTCGATGAAGCATTCTGCCGACGGCCAGGTTTTTTCGCGCCTCCGGAGCTCAGACAAAGTCTCGTCGAACGAGAGCCGCTCGAACACGGGTTCGTCAAGCATGAAATAGTGCGTCTCGCCGTCGATGATCGCAGCACGCCACCACTGACCAGCTACGAAATCGCTGGTCTCGTCACCCTTGAAGGAAAGGTCCCATGACTGGACGTCGCGTCCGTGGATTGCCTTGAGATCGTCCGCATAGATCGCGTGCTCTTCGACCCACGTCTCGTAGATGATCGCGCCTCCTGTGCGACTCGGGCGTTGTTGGTACTGTGTTTCCCACGTGTCCTCTGTCATGTCATTTGCTCGCATGCGTGCGATCTCTACAGCGCCATATCGCGCGGGGAAGAGCAGCTCGCCTTCCACAGTCCGACGGTCGCGAGGGTCGATCGCGTCGGCTTCGAGCATCATCGGAAACCGCAGCCCTGACCAACCCAGGGCGAGCGCCTCTTCTGACGGATCCCCTTCTGAGATCCGCTGCATGACGATCAGACGCCGGAACTCCACTTGATCGTCCGATCTGCTAGCGAAGGTATTGCCGATCGCTCGCTGCGTTCTCGCTAGCGCGATACCTGTGGTTTGCTCCGCGTCGTCCGGCTTCACCGGATCGTCGAAGATCTGATAACGGCAATGGTGTCCTACTCCCTTGCCGAAAATCGACGTCGAGAAACAACCCCCGCCCTGGATCGTCTCGATGTTGCCTGCCGCTTGTCCGGGTTCGAGCCGCACACCGAAGAGATCGGTGTACCACTCAGACGACACGAGCTTGATCAGATCGTCGCCACGATTGAGCATCAACCCGAGATCGGCAGAGACGTACATGAACCAATCCTGCGGACGAACGATCCACACCCACGCAGGCCAAAAAACACCGAACAGCAGCGTCTTGCCGGTCCCCGGTGGAATGTTCGCTACCGCGCGCTTGATGTCTCCGCGCGTAATCTCCTCTGCGTACGCACAGAGCGCTTCTAAGTGCCAGTTTTCGACGAGCGGAGTGGGCACAACATGTGGCCAAGCGCGCCGCATGAAGGCCCACAAACAACATCGCATTCGTATGGTCTCACGGAGTAGCATCGTGCTCCAACGCGAGTAGGAATAGCAAACAGCACGCTGCGTGAGCCCAGTGCGGTAAGCCCGTATCACGATCGTCCTGCTCGCCGAATAGCGCCGCAGCGACGTGACGGAGTAGTGCACGGCGATACCGTGTAGGTGAGACGTTGAGCCAGTTGTCAGCGCCGTATTTCTTCGCTCCGTGTTCGAGCACGGCAACGATCTGGTTCATCGACCGGACTGGCAACAGAGGAGAGAGCAGCGCAGTGAGATCTTGTTTTCCTTCGTCGTCTTTTCGTCCTGTCACTTCGGCACCTCCTTACACGGAGGATGCCACGCGCGCTCTGCTAGCAGCATGTTGCATGTCGGGCACCGCCACGGTTGCGGCACTGCCTCACGCTGCGCCAGACAATTTTCACAGAGAGATCCGAACCCCGAGATCATGATCCCGCATGATCGACAAGCCGAGCACGTCGTCATGCTCGCCCCGTCATACGCCCGATACTCTCGAGCTTGTGCGTGTCGACTCGTCCGACGATCGCGATCACGCCGATGTGCGTTGGGCTCTGTTTTTTACCCGTCTTTTCGTCGCGTATTTCGTCCCCCGTCTCAGTGAGATAGCTCGGCCGATCATACAGCCATAACAGCCGACCGTCCGCGGGGTGCGGTACCTTGTATTGCGCCATGTGGCGAAAAGTTTCGGCGTTGAAAATCATGAAACAGGCCCCTACGACACGGCCAGCGCCGACCTCCGCAAGCAATTTCATCCACCAGATACAGGGCTCGTGATGCCTCATACCGTCCGCGTCAACGAAGCCCGCGCGCGAGCTAGGCGGATTGCACCACACGCGCGCAGGCTTCCGGTTCTCGCGACACCAGTCCTGTCTGAGACCGTTTATCTCTGAGTTGAACCAACTCTCGGCGCGCACGTGGCGCTGAGCAATCTCGGAAGAGCACGGATCGAGATCAATCTCGCCGAGCGCTTGCCGGACAGGCTCTAGAATTTTGGGCTTCGTATAGCGCTCGGAGCTACTACTGCCCAGATACGCCAGCGCCGTCACGAGCGTCTCCCGAAGCTCGCGAGGATCGTCGTGTGATCTCTGTTGGTTAGTTTTCCGATCTCTGTAGAGGAGAGACCCGCTTCGTGCATGATGCCCCATAGCGCCCATCTGGCGCGCACCGCGCACGGGCAACGCGTCCTGCTCAGCGTTTCTTCGATCGTAGTGTGGTGGGCCTCAGCAGCGGCCGCGAGTGCGTCGCCAAAACCGCGCGCGCGCAGTACCGCGCTGATACGATTGATCTCGGATTTCTCCGCGTTCGGTCTCTTGGTGAACCGGAAGAGTTTCATTTGGCGCCGCCGCTCCGCACAGTTACCACGTCGTGATCGTACCACTCGACACCAGCGATCTCTGTATCGCTCGGGAGCGCGCTGATTTTTCGTAGGTCAGGTGAGCACAGATGCCGCGGCACGGCGCTCTCGTCCATCACGCGGAAGCGACGCTCCGTACGGATCGACACGCCCGGGGCTACAGGCGGCGCCAAGATCGGCATGTCAATCGACGGGGCTACCATTGCAGCGACGCGCGCAGCTTCGGCCGCACGGCAGTAGGTGGCCATCTTTTTTTTCAGGATTTCTTCGCAGTCTTTGTACGTCGCGAGCGGCTCGCGGAATAAGTCGTTCGTCGCGCGCAGCGCCTGATTCAGCGGCCCCGTGATCGTCACGCGCTTCGACTCGAGCTCTTTCCAGGCGCCCTTGACGACGTCTAGGACTTCGCCGGCGAGTGCGTATTGTCCGGTGCTCTGGATCGCAAAGCCCTCGCTCACAACCCAAAATCCTTGCGCGATCGGAGCCTGCTCTTGTGTGAGTGCGAGAGCGTCGGTAGGTATTTGCATGCGCACAAGTTACGCACACAGATCAGCGCGTCAAGCCCGAGGGCAAAAACGATGAGAGCCCGAGGTCACCTACGATCGGCGCGAGATCCGGTCCGGGCTGCGCGGACAGAACGAGCGGTAGACTGCCGTGGTAGGCCCCAGATTGGACAAATTCGCCGCCGCCACCACCCCACGGGTGACCCCATCCGTCCGGTGAGGTCGCTGCCTCGTCTGCTGTGATCGTGGGTGCGCTCGACCAACCGCCAGTGCGGATGACCGAGAAAATAGTAAGACCGCTATTGGTGCTCGTGCTCGACTCGCGCGCGAACACAGGAGAGAACGCGCCCCCCGAAAAAACGATCTCGCGTCTGCTGTCGGGATAGGTCACAGCGATCACAGCATCGGAAAGATCGTCGTGCAAGAGTGTGAACGTGAGCACGTCTCCGCGTGCGATCGTAGATCCGATCGCGGGGGTTTGATCAATGACAGCGACGCTCATGATGCGACCCCGACGAATCGACGCACGAGACCGTACATCGAGCGGCCGAGATCTTCAGCGCCGGCAGCGTTGAAATGGTCGTTGCCCGTGGGAAAGTTCGCAGGGTCAATGCAGCCAATCTCCGGCAGTACAGCGATGCGTTGTCCAGCTTTGATGCGTGCCTTCAGGGCAACCAACATTTGCTCCGCGAACCTGTGCCTACGCTGCCTGTGCAGATCGTTTTGCGCGTGCTCGCCCCGACACGGTATGGCGAGCGACACAGCGATCCACGCGCTTGGCCACGCTACTTGCATCGCATCGAACAACACGCCCGCCTGCCGGATCAGATCGGGGCAGGCGGCAGGGTCATTGAGATCCATAGTCGTGTAGCCGTTCGCTCCCAGTATGCAAATGACGAGATCCGGCGTCTGACCTGCGAGCTGCTCGGTAGCGTAGCGAGCTGGGTCGAGGTCGACGTCAGCGAACAAAAACGGCGAGTCACCGAACGCGTCCTGATACTCGCCAATCCACCAGGCGTACGAACGGCCCGGGTATCCTTCGTGATAGACGTGCGCGGACTGTCCGACGCTCTTCTGTGTACCGAGC
>Ga0163154_10001723_pt1 | contig 33342 bp, 29 predicted proteins | sample OliLakLV19MP9P1_FD_148649 | JGI IMG/M metagenome (GOLD analysis project Ga0163154, IMG submission 148649) | Freshwater microbial mat bacterial communities from Lake Vanda, McMurdo Dry Valleys, Antarctica - Oligotrophic Lake LV.19.MP9.P1 | ecosystem: Environmental > Aquatic > Freshwater > Lake >... | reverse complement strand
GCTTTGAGCAATTTAAGCCGAAACAATTGAGCGACTCAAATACCTTGAAGGCAAGCAATACTGATATTCGCCAGCGATTGCTTAAGCAGATTTGTTTTTAGCGCTCCACCGCATAACACCTCTAGCAACTAGTCAGCAGTCGCCACTATCTGCGAGTATGAATAGGAGAGGTTTAAATCTTGATTTTATATTCAATAGTATATTTAAAATAAGCTCTAACAAACCAGGGCATCAGCACTACCTGCGGTGCTAATGCCATTGCTATACTAAGCCTTTATTTTTATCAATTAGGAAGTTGATCAATCAGACTATTGCGTCTTGCCATCAAACCATCGATGCGATCTTCTAGAGCCTGCCGCTCGTCTACTTGAGTTGGGTTCAAATTATCGTGCATAGTCATCAGTGAAGCAATTTGGTTATTAAGGCCGTCAACTTGTTGATTCAGAGCATTGATAGTTTGCAGTGCCAGGGCCTGACCCAAGTCAAAGCCGCTTCCGGGCGTGCCCGAGTAGACATTGCCACCGTGAGTGGGGCCACTCTGACACATCTCACCGATGGCGCCCCAGGCAGTGGGCATCTGGCTGCCGTGACCGGTAGTCAGCCCGGCGTTACGCTGGCCTGTAATGCCGGCGGCAATACGATGACCCTGGCCGAAACCAGAATACGGAGGAGGTCCGCTTGTGCCTTCGTCACCATAAATGGCCTCAGCGGCACCACCGGCTTGATAGACAAAGCTATCGAGGTTTGTCGGGGGCAACCGTCGTGATTGTTGGGCACAAACGCTGGTTGGATTCCAAAGCTGCATGGCAATCACTGCAGCTACAAGAATAGAACTTGGCATTCTCATGGTGGTGGCACTCACTGGCTGGTTGGTAAATTCGAACCAGTCAGTTATAGCCGAGCCTGTGTGAAAGTCTTGTGATAGTCGAAATTGGGCCTGTAGACAATTGGCGCAGCTGATTTATCTTGACTACCAAATTGCATATTATTTACTATCCGAAAACTAGTAATAGCTTGTGTCTTATAACTCGATTCCATTAGCTTAAGACCTCCCCTATTAAATACCGCCCGACGAATTAATCACGATCTAAAGCCCGCACGTGCCCCCACACTGAACGCCCCAGTTGCTTCTCACCGAGCCGGTGGACGCACAGACTGTGATATCTGCTAAGGTGAGACCTGCAAGGTGTTTCGGGGCTTGTCGAGCTATTTTTTTATGACTGCCAATATCGAACTTTTAGAACTAGCATTAGAAGCGGCCCAACACTATGGTGCCACCTACTGCGATGTGCGATTGATCGAACAACAGTCTGAACTATTGCAAACGAAAAACATGGCCGTTGCCGTTTTCAACCGCAGTCAGAGCAAAGGCATAGGAATTAGAGTAATTGCCGATGGCGGCTGGGGTTTTGCCTCTACCCAAAAGCTGAGCACAAAAGCAATCAAGCAATGCGCGCGCAGGGCAGTAGAAGTGGCTCAAGCCAGCGGCACCGTAATGAAACATCCCCTGCGACTTGCCGACGAACCTACCTGGCATGCTACCTGGGTTTCGCCTCATTTAATTGATCCGTTCAGCATTGCCGTAGAAGACAAAGTGGCAATCTTGCTCGCATGTGCCAAAACTATGATGGCTGTTAGCGGCGTCACTCTGGCTCAAGGAATGATGCACTTCATCAAAGACCAGAAATATTTTGCCAACAGTGCTGGCACCCGCACCACTCAAACTTCCATTCGTAGCGGCTGCGTCATAGAAGCCAACACCACGTCGGGTAACGAGCGGCAAAGACGTTCTTATCCCTGCGCCTTCGGCCAGTATGAACAGGCCGGTTACGAAATGGTCTTGCGCTGGAATCTGCCTGCTCACGCCGAAGAAATTGCTCAAGAAGCTGTAGCTCTGTTAAGCGCGCCGCTTTGTCCTCAGGGTGAAATCGACACCATAATCGGCTCGTCGCAGCTTGGTTTGCAAATTCACGAATCAATGGGGCATCCAAGCGAACTAGATCGCGCGCTTGGTCAAGAAATAAATTTTGCCGGTGCCTCGTTCCTTACTCCTGATCAGAGGGGCGTGTTGCAATACGGCTCAAGCATTGTCAATCTGGTTGCCGACGCCACTGCTCCTGGTGCCCTGGGTTCTTTCGGTTTTGATGACGAGGGCGTAGAGGCACAGTGCACATACCTGGTGCGCGACGGCATCTTCGAAGGTTTTTTGAGCTCCCGCGATACCGCTCACCTGGTCGGGCTAAAACGCTCAGGCGGTGCCATGCGCGCTGAAAGCTGGAATTTTGCGCCGATTATCCGCATGACCAATATTTCTCTGCAGACTGGTGCGGCAGGCAGTCTCGATGATTTAATCGCGAACACCGGCAGCGGCATTTACATGGAGACCAATAAGTCTTGGTCTATCGACAGCATGCGCTACAACTTTCAGTTTTCAACTGAGATCGCCTGGGAAATCAAGGCCGGCAAACGTGGGCGCATTTTAAAAAATCCGAGCTACAGCGGCATTACACCTGTTTTCTGGAATACTTGCGATGCTATAGGCGGGGACAGCGACTATATCAATTGGGGCACACCCAATTGCGGTAAAGGCCAGCCCATGCAGACTATGTGGACAGGTCACGGAGCCAGTCCTGCGCGTTTTCGCAAGCTCACTGTCGGTATCGCTCAATCTTAAAGCTGAGAAAGGAGTTGGGAAGTTAAATGCTGACTGAGAGCCAATGCCGCAAGATAATTGATTTTGCACTAGCCTGCGGGCAAAAACTGGCGAGCAAAAAAAAGCCTTTGGCAATCGAAGTCAGTCTGACCGGCACCAACGTAGCCACTTCTCGTTTCGCCAATAACGAGATGACTCAGAACCAGGCACCAAGCGCCAATTACTTATCTGTGCGGGTGCTTAAAAGTGGTCGCCAGGCTCGTCTCGATAGTCTTGATTTGAGTAGCGCCGGAATTGAAGCCATGGTTAAAAGTGCGGTCAAGGCTTGCGATTTACTGGAAGCCGAGGACGACCTGCTGCCACTGCCGACTGCCGCTAAGAAATCTCAAAGTACTTCGGCAGTCGATCGCTATCATCCGCCCACGGTCAAATTGACGGCCCTGGATCGAGCCAGAGAAATTGGCAAAATTATTGCCCTGGCGGAAGCAGGCAAAGTATCGGCAGCTGGAGTTTACAGCAGCGGCGAAAATTTCAACGCCATCGGCAACAGCAACGGGCTCTTTCGCTACTATCGCGAAACCAGCGCCGAATGCTCCATTACAGTCACCGATGACGGTGCCACCAGCTGGGTCAAAGCGCAGTCGCCCCGCTACGGCGAAGTAGATGGCGCCCTGCTGGCCGAACGTGCCATAGCCAAAGCGCATCTGGCCAGGCATCCGCAAGATCTGACACCGGGCAGATACACCGCCATCTTGGAACCCGCGGCGGTGCTCGACCTGCTCACCTACCTCTGGTGGGACTTCAGCGGCACCAGCCACGTAGACAAACTCTCTTGCTTGCTTGAGAAAGTGGGTGAGAAAGTATTCGGTGACAATATCACCATCGTCGATGACGTAGGCAGCGCTATGCAGTGTGGTTGCCCTTTCGACGGTGAGGGAGTCACTCGCCAATCAATCAACCTGGTCGATAAAGGTGTTGTCAGTGCTCTGGTGCACAGTCGGCAATCGGCTCAACGTCTGCGAAATTCCACGCATGCAAAAACTGAGAGCACCGGTCACAGCCTGGCTCAACCTTCAGCAATGGGCGAAATGCCTCTCAATCTGGTGATTGAGGGGGGCATCTCCTCCATTGAAGAAATGATCCAACAAGTGCAGGGCGACCAGGAGGCCGTCTTGCTTACCAGAGTCTGGTATGTGCGTGAAGTTGATGGAGCGACCAAGTTGCTCACGGGAATGACCAGAGATGGTACATTCCTGGTTAAAGACGGCGCTATTGTGCAACCGGTGAGAAACCTGCGTTTCAACGTCAGTTTGATTGACTTGCTCAATAACGTCATTGCTCTCGGACCGTCCATTCGCACCGCCGGTGTGGAAGGATTTCCTGCAATTGTGCCGGCCATGATGGTGAAAAACTTCAATTTCACCGAAGGCACTCGTTTCTAGACTGGCACCCTAGTCTTTTTTCTAAAAGCTGAAAACAGCTTCTTAAAACCCCTAACTTTTGTGAGTCTGCTATGACACAGAAAACAAAAGGGATCGATCTCGTCCTCGGGGCGGGTGGTGTTAAAGGTTTTGGTCACATCGGCGTGCTACGCGCGCTGGAAGAACTAAATATCAATGTGCGGTCAATCACCGGCGCTTCCGTCGGATCACTGATTGCCGTCATGTACACCAATGGTCTTTCCCTCGACCAAATCTTTGATGAGATGTATGCCGGCCTGAAAAACCGCACCGATCCCACCATTCTTCTCAAGACTTTCAGTCTGCCCGATCCGATCAGTTTCATGATCGGCGGCTCCATCGATCTGACTGGCCCCATGCGCGAAATGGTCAAGAGACTCAATCTCAAAACCAACGACCGCCTGAAAATTGTCGCCTGCGACTTCTTCCGCAAAGAGCCGTTCTTGTTCAAAGGCGACTACGATCTGGCCAAAGCAATCACGGCCTCTTGCGCACTACCCACGGTGATGCGTCCGGTGGTACACGTGGACGGCGGCGGCCTCAAGTATCTGGTGGATGGCGCGGTTTACCACTACAATCCCACCGACTACTGCGAAGGCGAAGCCATCGTTAGCTCTTTCTTGCCCGCCACCGAAATGACCAGCGAATGGCAACAGCCAATCGATCTCTATTTTCACTACCGTGAAATGTTCATGCCCATTGCCGGTCAGCGTCGTTACGTCGACCCGTCGCGCCATGTGGTGATTGAAATCGGTCTGCCCGATGTGGCCGGCCTCAATTACGGTTTGAGTCTGGCAAAATGCCGTCAGATGGAAGAAGACGGCTACCAGCGCACAATCAAAATGGTGACTGCAGCTCGCGCTGCCGGTCGCCTGGACGCCTGATTGGCCTGATCAATCAGAGTCAATCCTGATTGCCAAATAGGCATTAACTTTAACCAGCGCTCTGCGCTAGAAGAAAAATTATGTTTACCCGTCTGACAAAAACAGCTCAGTCACTGGCCTACCTGGCCCTGACTTATATCAGCTGGAAGTGGTTTATGGGCGATCTCGATTGGAATTTTTCCATCGCCTGCCTTTCCCTTTCGGCCCTCTGGCTCGCGCTTACTTACTACGATTCGCGCGAACTGTTTCGCAATTACTTCGATGTGCTCTCGCGCCTCAAGGTAATTCTGCCCCTTGCTTTCGGCCTGGTGCTCTCGGCGCTTGCCCTGGCCGCACCCAACCATGCCACAGAGACAGTGTTGCATCTAGCTCCCGCTGTCACTCTTACTCCGACCAAGATTTTTGCGCTAGTAGAAATTGTCGGCTGGGCAGCGCTTTACTTTAGCTATCGCCGCAACAAGAGCCGCTACACTACTCAAGGTCACGGCCCTCTGCCGCAAAACGCCTGGGTCAATCCTGACCCTGGCGCACTGCAACCTGGTGACTTGATTTTGACCAGTGGGCGAGTGGCTAAGCGCTTGCACGAGACTGTGGGCCATGGCGAACTGGTCATCGAACTAGATGGCCAGATGCGCACCTGGAGTTCTTTCATGGACAAGGGTGCGGTGGTGCAAAGTCTGGCCGATGTCGCTGCCAGCAATCTCAAGTATGGCCACTACGTAGCCATGCGTTTGACCACGCCTTTGAGCGACGAGCAGAAGACCATTACTCCGGCTCTGATTGCCATCATGCTGCGCCAGAACGCTCAATGGAAAGCAGCTACTCAGGCCAAAAGAGCTGCGTTTTTCAAACGCTTCCACGTGCCCGGAGCCCTCTGTCGTCTGATCGAGAGCAAGCTGCCTGTAAGCGGTTACGACTGGTGGGGCCTCTTTACCGGTCGCGTGGCCAAAGATCACTGGACATGCATTGGTGCCTGCCTCGAACTTTGCAGTCGTCTTGGTATCAAAACCAATGATTACGGCACAGGCGTTCTCGGCCTGGGCACTGGGCTTTTCGACCCGATTAAGCCGGTGCGGTTCCTTGGTGATACCGCTTTTCACTTGCTCGACTTGAACGACAAGCGCGCTTTTGAGAAGAAGAACGCCTGACGCAAGCGTCATGAACAGGGAAGGACAGGTGCAAGCGCAAGCTAAAACCTGTTCTTCTCTGGTTCTTGACGGTTTAGAAATTAGATTAATTGCTACGCGAGATATAGCGGCCCGGCATCGCAACTGGTATCATCGAATTAAGGCGTGCCACTACCCGTGAGGGCGGCAGTTTTAAAACGTTTTTCCCCGTTGCTTACCGAGAGCCTGCAAGCTCGCTAAGGACAATCATGGACCTGGAGAATTATCGTCGTCGATTTGGCAGTAGATTTGTGAATTTGGCGCAAGACTCGCCTTTGCTTTTACGCGACCTGCGCATGCTTGAAGAATTGGGAGTATCGATTCGCCGCATCAATGGCAAAAGTTACGCCTACTCTCGCTCCAGCACTGAGTGTAATCCCAATGGTTTGATTTGCATCGGCTCCACGGCTTCACCGCTCGACAAAGTAATTTTGCTCGCTCATGAAGCGCACCACATTCTGCGCGGCCGGGCTCCAAGCGATCCCGACCCTAGCAAGATGTCGCGCAAACGCTTTGTCAGCCTGTGCATGCAAGAAGAAGCCCGGGCGATGCTGCACGAATGCCGCGTTACCGAGCAGCTTTACGATGCCGGCCATCGCATTCCTTTCAAGCACATGTCCTACATGGCCAGCTATTTTCGGGGAGGCTACGGCGCCATTCGCGCCATGCTCGAAGAAGATTGCACCATTATGGACGACATCAGTCATTCTGAAGATTACGGTCGCCGCTACGATTCGAAAAGCAAAAATTTGCTCAGGGCCAAAGAGCTTTTATCGGCTTCCCGCCTGGCTCGCAAACGTCGTCGCGCCGCCTGAACACTCGTTTCTACTAACCAGCCTGCCGCAGTAATCTTTGCTGCGGCTTTTCTTTTCAATTCACAGGAGAAATAATGAAATTCAAATTCTTGGCCGCCTTTGCTCTGGCGGTTTCTTGCTTATCTGTGGCTCAGGCCGCACCACTCACTGAAGTGAGCCTTTCTGAACTGCGCACTCTGGCAGCAAGCGGCGGGCCCATCGTCGTGGACCTGTACGATTCGACGTCGACTTCCGCCGAGTGCCTCAAACAGCCCCCGGTAGCCGAAAAAGTTGCGGCAGACTTCAGCGGCAAAGTTAGATTCGTTCGTCTCGATATCAGCAAGGCTCCCAATTTCGCTGCTGCCGCGCGTGCCTTCTGCCCCACACACCTGTTCATCGATCACAATAAACCGGAGCCCAACCGCATTGCTCAGCGCAATTGGGGCTTTCTCAGTGAGGCCCAGTTTCACGAATTGATTCTCGAATACTTCGCTATTAAGCCTTAGTCTTAAGAGCGCGACTGTTAAAACTGCAAGTTAACCCGACCCCCAGGACTAACCTCCTGGGCCGGCCGCGACTTTTTTTACGGCCGTATCACTACACGATACAGTACAAGTAATGCTTTTTTTTATTAGCGAGTTAAAAGGTGAACAAAAGGAAGACAGCGTTATAAAAACCGCTGTCATCCTTCCTGCCGCTAGTTTATGTCTACAGCGAGTAAGCGATGAGGAGCACCCAGAAGTAGACGAAGATCATGCCGCTGGCGAAGCCAAGACTGCCCCAACCGTACATGCTCAGTTTGCTGTTGCCGCTCTTGCGCGCCTTGTAGAGCAGCACGGGGCCGGCAACTACAGAGGCACCGATCATGAGCAGTGGATTGAGAATGAAGAGGTTGACGCCGTTCATGGTGAAGAAAACAACCACAGCGGCGAGACCCAGGCCAACAAGGAAATTCAGAGCGGAACGGAGGAAAGAGTTCATAAGAACCTCGGAAGTAAATTTAAATGGATTTGGCTTTCACAAACAAATAACCAAGTTAGTGAAAGAAAGAGAATTACTGAATTGCAAGGGTCCACGCAACGACCGTGTCGTTGAAGAGAAGACAAAAATTGCGCGGTGGCTGTTGCTTGCGGTGCGTTGAACTAATGAAGGAGAAATGGGAGAGACTATTTGTTTCTATATCAATGACCTTTGCTATTGGCAGTTAAAGTGCGCTTATTTGCCAGTCAGAGGGCATGGGCATTTTTTTACAGTTACCACAAACAGGCACGCCGATTGTCAAGCTCCGGAGTTTTCGCAGCTATGACATTACATAGTCCATGCAGGTCAAAGAAAAGCCAGGCGGCAACTCTCTAGAAAACTAGAAAGTTGCTCGCCTGACCGTAAGCTATTTCTTGTTCTGGTTTTGCCAGACACGCCGCCACCAGGCTAACGCACCGGCTTTACCGATGACGATAGTGGGCTCGTGCTTCGAGCTCTGATAACCGTAACTGATGAAATCCTCGACTTCGGTACCTACTTCGAATGCCAGACCCTGAGCCACGGCACAAGGTGCGGCGGTGTCCCAGTATCCGAGAGTAGGTCTGACGTGCACAAAGAGATCGGCTTCGTCGTTGAGCAATTCGAAAACATCGATACCGATGCTCGAAGCGATGACGATTTCCACGTCAGGCACCTCTTTCAGCCAGCCATGCGCGTTCAGGTCGTTTTGACTGACCATCAGCCGCACTGTACCCGCAGGCATTGCACTTGAGACGCTCACTTTATTCAGGACGGCGACACCGTCATTGACTTCGTAAAGGTAAGCGCCAAGGCCGGGACCGCCCAGCAAAGCTTTGTTGTGAGCGGGCATGAAAAAGCAGCCAAACAATTCTCGACTCTGGTTTTCCAGCCCGATCATCACCGCATATTTGCCGCTGCCGTCCACATAATATTTGGTGCCGTCGATAGGATCGATAATCCATCGACGCCGACCATGATCGTGAGCAACCCAGGGCGCCTCTTCCGAGAGCACCAGGTCGCTGGCAAAGCGCTTGCCCAGAGCGGCCAGCAAAAGCTCAGAAAGAGCCTTGTCAGCGCTGGTCACCAGATCTGTTGGTGAGGTCTTTTCTTCCACAGTTGCCAGTGCCCGCATGGCTACAGCAGAGGCACCGGCCGATATCGCCAGTTCGAGGACAAAAGCAATGTCGTCGGCGGTGAGGGCAAAGTCTGCCTGCACCATAACCGACGACACAAGTTTGTTTAAATCGTTTTTTTGTTCCGTTATGTGCATTCTTTCCAGTTACCTACAGGTTGATTTCAGCGGCCCGGCAGGCAATTGCGAATTGCCTGCGGCACCACGGCGACGATGGCTGACTCGATGCCGGCCTGATGGCGGCGATACTGCACACCCAGCATGATCACACCGAGACCGGCGCCAATCAGCACGAAGGGGAAGAGCAGCGAGCCGGCGAAGAGGCTCCAGAGCAGGTGAGTGACGTAATAGACCGCACCGATAGAACCAGCCAGCAAGAAGACCTTGCGCGCCAGCACAACCGAAGCAATCATCATCAACACGTTGACACCGAAGTAGGCCAGACGAGCGACTTCCGAACCCGAATCGAGCAAGCTGAGCGGAATCCAGAAAGCAGCAACGCCAAACAGATAACCCCACCAGGAGTAATCTTCACCGCGACCAAGGCGAACGTCCACAGTGGTAGCACCCGCAAGCAGAGCGAAGCCCATTGCCACTGACACCCAGGTGAAATAGTTGCTGCCGAAGCCGAAGAAACTGTTGTTCTCGCCGGAAATAATTCCAGCTGTGGTCATGGTCAAAAGCCAGAGCGAGGCGAAAACCGGTGCGCTCAAAAGTGAGACCTTAACGAAGCGCACGGCGGCCAGACCGGCAAAGAGGGTAGCGAGTTCAAGCACCAACGGTTCTTGCAAACCGGTGAGGCGAGCATCTAGACCACTCAAGTTGAGACCGAGTGCCACCGCGAACGGTACCATCAGTACAGCGAGCACGAAGAGAACGGCGCCGGCGATGCGCTGCCCATCATGGAAACGCAGTTTGTAGCCCAGGGCGGAGAAGCCGGCACCATAGGCGAGGCTCATGGCGAAAACGGCGCCCAGGCCGAAGTGGTCGTTGGCGAGACTCATGAACCAGCCCATAGCCAGCATCACCAGAACGCCGCCGGCGTAGTAGAACAGTTGCGCCATGTCGAAGCCGCCCTTAGGCTGCTGCGCTCGCGCCGCTTCTTGCAGTGTGGTCCAGAGACTCTCGACGTCTTGAGAGGCCATGGCACCCTTTTGGGCAGCGGTGACGAGGTCACTTTTGCCGATGGATATGCGTGTATTTGTCATTTAAGCACCTTAGTTGGTTGCTTGTTGCATTTCGGGAAGGAAAGCCGGTATGGAGCGATTGGAAAGAGCTCGTGACTGGCTTTCGCTACCCAGTGGATTTGAATCAAGAGAGAGGCGATTCTAAAGCGTGCCAGTCCAAACAGCACGAAGAGGTGGCTGCAGCAGTAAAAACGAGTTATTTAGGTGTGTTTGGACGGTTTACAAAGAAATTTGGTTTGTTTGAGGAATGGTGAATGGGAACACTAATGAACTATCAAAGAAGAGCTCATGATTTCAGGACACTTCACGTTTAGATACGTGATCTATTTGCAATGTTAGCGATAGCACGCGCTAGGTCGACACTGCGCAATCGGGGCAGCATGGCCCTTCGGTCAAAGTGAAGGGAAACTGCAAAGCTTTGCCTAGATTAAACCTGCATAGATTTCTTTAGCTAGTTATTGGATCTCTACTGTCTACTTGATTAGTGTTGGATATCCCTTTACTTCAAACAACCAATAGGTTTTTTCTCAATCAATCATTTTTAACCCAGCAGGTTGAACCCTTGCACCCCTTTGCCACTCTTTCACCGAGTGCAGAGAGCTCACGATTTCAAACCCGCCATCGCTTGGTGCCCTTCCGTCGAGTCTTACAGCTCCGAAGTGTTCCAGGTCCTGTCACATAAAGGAAACAACTATGGATATGACCCTCATCTACGGGCTGTTGGCTGCCATGGCCGTCAGTGTCGTCTCGTTTATCGGTGTGATTACCCTGGTGAACAAACGCTTCTCCACGGAAACCATCACTCCCTTCTTTCTCAGCCTCGCTGCCGGCGCCATGGTTGGTAACGCACTGTTCCACCTGATTCCGGAAGGCTTTGAGCATTTCATCGGCACCTCGGGCGCTGGCGGTTTTCGTCTCGTTTCGCTGCTGATTGTTGGCGGATTTTTCGCCTTCTTCGCTATCGACTTGTTTCTCCACTCTGTGGGCAAACATGACACGCCGCACGCCAAGCCCATCGGTTATCTGATCTTGATCGGAGATACCGTGGAGAATCTGGTGGACGGTATCGTCATCGGCAGCGCCTTTCTCCTCAGCCCCGAAATCGGCATTGCTACCACAATCGCAGTGGTGGTGCACGAAATTCCCATTGAGCTTGGCGACTTTGCCGTGCTCTTGCACTCGGGGTTTTCGCGCAGGCGAGCTCTGCTCTGGAACTTTGTTTCGGGCTTGATCTCTTTGATTGGTGTTGTCACTGCCTGGTATTTCGGTCAGCACATTGCCAACTTCCCACATCTGATGGGGCCCATTGCCGCTGGCGCGTTCCTCTACATGGCCGGCTCGTCGCTCATCCCGGCGATTCGCAATGACGCGCACTTCTCCAAGGCCGGCGTACATCTGCTCATCGCCATGATCGGCGCAGGCGTCATGTTCGCTCTGCTCTTCGTTGAGACGCATTGAGGAATAAGCTCATAACTACAAATGCAAAAAGGAGGGGCTCTTGCTGGCAATGCCAGTTTTGAGCCCCTTCTCTTTTGTATCTTTAAGGGTCTTTTTTAGGGTTTTTATCAGGCTACAAGCTTGATTCATCGTTGCTTGTTTTTACTGTTGACCTCCTGCAAAATTTTCTAATTTCCAATTTTCTACTACATTTTATAGTGGCACAGTTAAAACAAAAAGGCGAGCAAGCTCGCCTCTTTGACTGGTCAGAATCCCGGGCTGCAACTGCGTGGTGCGTGAAGCACTTCTGCAGCTGCAGCCGAGATTTGTCACTGACTCAGTTTTCTGCTTGTTTGCGACTAGCCGTTGCGAAGGCGAACGCGAGCGTGTCGTTGCCGACACACGGGCCCTGACAGACCTGCGTGCCGAGCTGAATCACTTGCCCGAAGAGACGCTTCGACATCGAGGCGACTTCATCGGGCGTGTCATTGTTCGCGTGCGAGTGACCACCGGATTCTTCCAGGGGCCAGGTTCGCCGCAAACTGGGGAGGACGGGAGCATCGGAATGGCCCGTCCCATAACAGTTTTTGCCGTTCATGGTAATTAACCTCACTTGTGTTTGATGTTACAGGGTTACAGCTTCTCCACTTCGAGGCTATCGGTATCCAGCTGGAACAGATACGACAGGAACGTCGTAGCGTACGCGCCGGACCGAAGGCTGAAGCAGAAAGTGACAACCCCGTCGTGAATCTCATACGAGAGATCGTTCACGAAGATGAATGCAGGACGCCGCGGACCGGGCCGACCGTTGTAGTTCGTCAGGAAGATTTCCTTGGTCTTCCTATCGAGTTGGTCGGGGATGGCCTGCGGGCACCACTGCTTGTAGAACGCGACTGACCGTTCATCACCTGTAAAGTACAGGGGGATGACCGGCTCGCCGCCCTTATCGACCTCGAGGTGCGACACCGAGATCTTGGCGCCCTCGTCGTTGACCTCGCCCAGGATCTGGTTGAACCAGTAACCCTGGAACGCGCCCACGCTCAAGGAGAGGTCGTCCTTCAGCTCACGCACCGCCTTTTCGATGCACCGCGTGTTGATGATGCGGCTGACCAGCTTCTGCTCGATGTACATATTGGAGAGCTTGTACACCGGGTTGTTGCAGAAGCCGGTGGCCTCGAGCATTTCCTTCATCTCGATGAAGCAGTAGTACTGCTGGGCCACGGTTTCACCCTTGGCTTCAGCGGCACGTTCCGCCTCTTCCCAGCACTTCGCGAGCCGCTTGCGCAACTCGTTGGCCTTGGGATGGTCGTTCTGGTCGACGACTTCGCAGATGAACCGCTTGACGCCGGCTTCCAACCCGCTTGTGAGCAAGTCGACGCCGACACCGAGCAGGTTCTGCCGACGACCCAGACGCTGCCGTCCGAAGAAGTTCGGCACACGAGGAACACGGCGTCCCCGGTGATCCCGCATGAGGAACTCGATGCGCGGCCGCATGTACTCTTCCAGCTCGCTCTGGCTCTTCCCGGCCACAACGAGTTTGATCTGGAAGTGGTTGCCTTCCAAGTGGCCCTTACCGAGCTTCTTGGAGCAACGACGCGCATCCTTGATGAAGAAACCATCCCGACGCAGGATGTCTTCATCCGGCTTGCAGTTGCGCCGCACCACTTCGAGGTCCACGCCTTCGATCACCACCATCTGCGCACTACGTGCGGTGCGGTCTTTGAGACCGGCAGCGGTGATGTTCTTGGCGGGAATGCGAAGCAGCTGAGCCAACCCTTCGATTGCGGCCGGCGTTGTGAGACGATACTTGACTAGAGTCACCGCGACCAGTTGGCCACGGGGGCAATCCAGACTTTCCTGATTGGGGAAGTCGGAGTGCGGCGACACCGTGCACTGAAGCCCCGGCTGTCGTTCCTGGACAATGAAGTCGTCGGGGGTGGCTTTGTGCTGAGCCGCCCAGACGTCGAAGTTTCCTGCGAAGTCGCGGACAGCGGCAGTGGGCACGAACCCGATACCTGATGTCTTTGTGATGTCGTTAATCATGATATACACCTCTGGGTTTTTGGTCCGTTCTTAGTGAGCGCAGCGGAAGAGCGGCGCCCTTGTGCGGACCGACGTTGATAAACCGAACAGAGCTGAGACCAGCACCACGGGTGGTGCCGGTATGCAGCGACGCAGACGTATTCGGCGGTTTTGAAACCGTCACGTCTGTCAGGCTGCTCTCTTTTTAGAAGAGCCTGAAGCTAAGGGACACCGTTCGGTCGTTAGACCTGATAGGTGCTTGGGGCCTCAGGCAGGAGGGCAATGAGCTCCTCCATGCTTTTCACGACCAGCACGCCATCGGGAATCTGCGCCGGGTCGTACTTGCGATTGCGGTCAACGAGACAGGCCTTCATTCCTACCGCCAGTGCCGGCAGGATGTCGTTTTCCAGATGATCACCGATCATCAGGCAACTTTGCGGAACAACGCGGCAGCGTCTGTACGCCCTGCGGTAGAGTTCAGGATCAGGCTTGCTGATCCCTTCCTCGAAGGAATAGATGCGCCATTCCACCGGGAAATACTTGCCGAGATTGTCCTCAGCAAACAAGCAGTCCACCGGGAAGGACCACAAGTTGGAGACGAGGCTCATCTGGAAGCCTCTGATTTTGAGCGCCTTCAACGCATTCTTGGCGTCGAAGAACACTCCCGAGCATGACGATTCCTCGTGCACCACATCCCTGAACCGCTCGACCTGATCATGGTCGACGGTGAGGTTGAACTGACGGGCAACCGTGTGAAGAAATCCGACCGCGTCTCGAACATCTGTCGTGAGACAGGCATTCAGGAACGCCGGGTCCACTGTCCGCAAATCTTTGGGGTCGATGGTTTCGAGTTTGTAGCCTAAAATCCTCTGAGCATCCAGGATCGGTTCACGGTTATCTGACCGTGCTACCGTACCCCAGAGGTCAACGCAGAGTGTTCCGATGCCGGCCAAAGCCGAGCGCCAGTACTCTGGAGAATTCTTGGCCAGTTGAACTGTGTTCATAGTCTGGCTCCTTTTTACTTAGCCGAGCTGTACCTTCGAGGATTCGTCGTAACCCTCTCAGCAGCTCGTCAAATTTGTTGGACAGGGCCTCGGCTCTCAGCATTCGATAAAACGAATTGCCTGACGTGAGAGCCGAAGCGTTACTAGTTACACGAGGGAAATCAGCCTCGTTCAATTCAATCGTTCTCAGACGACGTAATTGACCTCGGCAAAGATTCCCCTTGGGTTGCGCTGATTGAACTCGTCTCCGAGAGTGTGGCAAAGAGCGACGCGCCGCATGTGCGGGTCAAGGTCGCTGGCCAACACCACAAAGCCGATTTCAAGCAACTTGCGAGTAGCGGCCACCAGGTTCGGCGGACACAGGCGTTCGTCGAGGAGGGTGAGCAGCGCTTCGCCGTCGGCAGAGATTGCTGTCTTGGCGAATGTGTTGCGCTCGTAGTTCTTCACCTCTTCATACTGGAAATGCACCACAACGTGGGCCAAGGCATCGGCGGAGAAGTTGACACGACCTGAACCCAGGACCACATCAACATTACCTTGGGCAACTGCGGCGCTCGCGCGTTCCGTCGTCAACTCACCAGGTCCGTACTGTGCGTACGAAGCCTTGAGAGCGGTGGTATCAGACTGAGACGGTTCGTTGCGGAGCAACTCGGCCACTACCATCTTCACCGACATCGGCATCTGATAGATGGAGCGAGCGTTCGCCGCAATGGGTTGCGAAATACTGGAACATGTGACACAGAAGACGCCGCCGTCTTCCAACTTGTTAGCGCGACAGGCGTCACCATCGTGGCACGAAATGGAGCACGGTTGGCAAACGTCTGAGCCGATAATTCTGAGCTGTTTTTGCATAGTTTCTCTTTTCGTCGAAGTTCTGAAGGGTTACATCCAAACATCACATTCGGCACCAACAACGAATTCCAATAGCGACACCTCGAGGCACAAACGTCGGTAGAGACCAGTCAGCTGATTGCTGAAGGAATTTGCCGAAGGAATGGTGCGCTGGCTAGGTGTTTAAGGAACTAAAGGAGACTCGTGGTGTATGTGTGTTGAAGGATAGTTGGACCTTAAGCTAAAGTTATCAAGAGAAGCAAGGTGTATTTATTGCCTGTCATTAAAATTCATGCTCTGCATATACGCACCAGGGCGGCTTACGCTGCCACGCGGTGTCAATTAAAATCTAGGCTCAGCAAGTCTTTTAGGCATATTAGAGCTTCAGTGGTCTCTGTTAGATACCTGGCACAGCTAGGCACCGGCCTGGTATTTACCACACTTAGAGCCGCTTAATCATCTAGCAAGGCTCGCCAAATCAGCTTTGACGCAAGAAAAACGCAACACTATTTCCATAGGCAATTACGCTGCTGAGATTAACTCCGCACCAAAATCACCTAGCGCAGCTTCGCCATTTGCACAAAATATCTGCAAACCCTCTTTGCACAAGCCACGCGACCCTCTTTACAACCCAAGAGCCTTAACCAGCCTTTATTGGCAGACATCGGTTTTAGAGAGCCCGCGCCAGCACAAAATAGATTAACCGCATCTAATTCTTCTACTAATTGCTCTGAGAACCACATATATCTACGGTAGACATACTGTCTCTCTTTCAAAATCTCTGGAATCGTAAATATCACGCCTTAACTCATTCTCTCTACTCTAATTCCTCTTCTCTACCTTTCGTGCGCCCCCGCGTGCGACTTGTATGAGACCGAAACAAGTTAGAGCATGTGCAGAGGCTTTGTCTTTACGGTTTCTGAGTAGATTGAGTGACCTGGAACTTCGAGCATCACGAGTGAACGCATTGTGCATTCACCATGAACCGTTGCTTCGTTCCTGTTTTTCGAAACCTTTTTCTTAACAAGAGGCTTGCCACGACCGCGTCGCAGCAGCCTCACTAACCAAATGGAGTAACACTATGAATATTCAAGAAAAGAAGCTTCACGTCCTCAACTCGATCATCAGCAATGAACCTGCCGAGTCGCCGAAGCAGCTCTATACCAGCGCCGTCTCGCGTTTGGCTGAGCAGTTTCCCGACCTCGACCTCCCCGGCTATGACCGCACCGGTCACGTCCGTCACCTCTCCGGCCCGTCTGGTCTGTTTGCGCAGCCCTTCCTCGGCGACGCCAAGCAGCATGCCACCCGCTTCCTGGCATCGAGCACCATCACCCAGGCTCTCGGCCTGAGCAATGTCACGCTCACCGACGGCAGTGTCGAAGACATGCCCTACGGCTCCCGCATTGCTTTCACGCAGGTTATCGTCCTCAAGGACGGCAACAAGCTGGAAGTTCGCGGTGCTCAGGTGCACGTTTCCATGGACAAGGCCGGCAAGATCTTCAACGTCACTTCGACTCTGAAGTTCGGTCGTCGTCCGGTTCGCCTCGGTGACATCATCAGTGGTGACGAAGCCATCGCCCTCGCCAAGTCGAAATTCGCCACGCTTACCAGCAAACTGGCGAAGGACGACAAGGAGTTCGCTCTCTCGCTCAAGTCTTCGATTCCCACCGGCAAGGCCTCGGTCAAGTTGGTGCTGTCGGAGCACAACGGCAAGTTCGACCCCATCTACGAAGTCACCGTTTCCACCGACGAGCCGCGTCAGCTGATGCTGTTCCTGGTGAAGGCCAAGACCAAGGAAGTGGTGTATCACCAGTCGCTGTTGCACTTCTCGATCTCGAGCACGGCAACTCAGGCTGGTCTCGCCCGCACGCCGGCGAAGTGCTTCTTGCGCATCCCCGACCCGAAGGTGGCTATCCCGGAGCAGGTCGTCGACCACTTCGTGGAGAACCTGCCTGACCCGAAGTTGCTCGCCAACGAGCGCTTCATTATGAAGGTGCGTGAGGGCAAGAAGTGGGTGACCGCGAAGGCTGCGGCCGACGGCACCTTCAACTTCGACGCCATCAAGGAAGTGGACATGTTCACGGCGGTGGCGACTTTCGTTGCCATCAATACCCAGCTCGCGTTCTTCGAGATGATGGGTATGAAGAAGCAGCCGAAGGCCATGCCGGTGTTCATCAACGACCCGAGCGTGACCGACAATGCTTACTTCGATCCGGAGAACTACGAGATCCACATCGGCGTCGGCTCTGGTCTGCCCAATGGCTTGAACAAGGTCATTGGTTTCGACCTCGGCGTGTCCTGGCACGAGAATGGCCACTTCGTGGTCATGCTCCAGGCTCCCGGTAAGGACCTCCCCGGTCCTGAGGGTGGTGCGCTCCATGAGAGCACTGGTGACATGTGCCAGTTGATCATGGCCTACTGGTTCGCGCTCAAGTTCGGTACCCTCACGGTTGCCGAAATCAAGGCCGACAAGCGCATCATCGGCGCCTATGCGTTGCCGCCAAACGGCATTCGCAAGCAGCGCAACACCAAGACGGTCCGCGACAAGACCGGCGAAGTGCACGATGACGGTGAGATCTCCGGTGCGGCTACCGCCGACATCCTGGAGGCATACATCACCACCGCCGAAGCTGAAGCCGACACGGCCAAGCTGCTGGCGGCGCTCGAACTCTACGTGCAGACCTACCTGCTGGCGCTGGCTCTCGTGCCTCCCAGCAAGGTGACGTTCCGCGACATGCGTCGCGCGTTCATCACTGCGGATGGTCAGCTCGGGGGTGCCAACAAGGCGGTCATCGAGAAGGGCTTCAACGACCACGGCATCACTGCCGGGACACAGCCTGTGACGAAGACCGGCGGCACCAAGGGCAAGGGTAAGAGCAAGAGCAAGGGCCGTCGTCGGAGCTAATCACTAGAAGGTAAGAAGTTAGCCCGGGAGAAAGTCACTAACGTGACCTATCCCGGGCTAACTTCCCTTTAAACCCTTTTTTTGCTCGCAGTTGTCAAGCCGCCGGCCGGGCTTGAGTTTTTTTACTAATGACCAACTGGGCGGATTTATTCGTTCAACTTGGCCTTGCTTGCTCGGAGCAATTCGAGCTTCAACCGCTGCCTTCGCAGCAACAGAGGCTATTTAGCCAGTAGGAAATAAACCATGAAAAACAATCTTTCTCAAATCGCGCTCCGCGACCAACTGGTGCGTGCGCAAGTTTCCGTGCTCGAAGCCGAGGCGCAAGCCGTCGAAGAAAAGATCGCGCGCATCCGTGCTGGCGGCATCTGCAACCGTCAGGTCGACATTGTCGGCGACATCGGCAGTGCCACCTCATCCAGTGCCTTGCGCATCTTCACCAAGTGGGGACTGGAAGAGCCCAAGCAGCAACAGCCCTACGTGCTCCAGCTCAATTCGGGCGGCGGCAACTACATCAACTCTTTCGCCATGTACGACATCATCCGTCTGTTCCAGCAGAACGGCCGGCAGGTGACGGTGGCGAACATGGGCATGATGGGAACCCAGGCAGCCATTCTCATGCAGGCTGCCAAACGCCGTGTGATGTCGCCGAGCAGCTGGATTGTCCTCAAAGAGGTGGAGGGCACCGCCAAGGGCAACACCAACGCTCATCGTGATGCCGTCCGCTTCTTCCGCACTCTGGAAGAGCACGGCTGGCGTCTCTTGCTGGAGCGCAGCACCCTTGAGAAGCAGACCATCCTCGACAACACCTATCGTGGTGGCGAGTGGTGGATCGGCGCAGAAGAGGCACTGAAATTCGGACTGATCGACGAGATCTGTTCCGAAGTGCAGGCGCTTCCACATGCCGACTTCATCGACCCCGCCTTCCTTCCCGCAGAAGGCGATACCTGGACGGCCCGTCGGCATAAGGCAGCCATTCGCAAGAATCTCGCCGAGGCCGAGCTGATGCGCATGACGCGCTACGACAGCAGTGACAGCTTCGAAGACACCAATCAGGTGGTGCTGTTTAACGATGTCACTCCTGGTTCCTGCGCCGGCGTCACCCAGTCGATGAATGCTTTCATTCGCCGCCAGGTGCCGGCAGTCGACCTGCTGATCAACTCGCCTGGTGGCTGTGTGGTTTCGGGTGCAGGAGCGATGGACGTCCTCGACCTGGCCAAGCGTCGTGGCACCAATCTCACTACCACCATCTACGGCATGGCCGCTTCGATGGGTGGCTTCCTGTCGCAGACCGGTGCTCATCGCCGCATGACCCGCAATGCCTACTTCATGATCCACCAGGTCTCTGCAATCTTCGGGGGCAGCAGCAGCCACCTCGATGAGAAGCAGGCCAACATGGAGCGCTTGCAGCAAATGCTGTTCTCCTACATGTCGGAGCGCACCGGCGGCAAGCTGTCGATGGAAGATCTCCAGGCCAAGTGCAATGATCACGACTGGTGGTTGACGCCGGAAGAGGCTCTCAGCCACGGCCTGATCGACGAAATTATCTAAGCGCAAGCTGGGTCGTTTCGCTTAGCAGGAAAGAAATTTCTTGCGGTCCAAGCAACGAAGAGCAGGCCTACAGGCTTTGCTTTTCCGTTGCTTGGATTTTTCCGTCATTCTATGCATACATATAGTTGGTTGTCGAAAGATTAGTTGGCAATGAGATTGATAAATCGACGCCACTCTTGTTCGCCTTTCGTAGCGGCAGCTGCATCAATAGCAGCCTGCGCACCCTTTTCTAAAGCTTTATAAGCCTTACAGCGAATCTGATAAGTGACTATGGTGAGCGGCATTTTTCCACCGGCCACATCAATTTTGTAATCGTCGTCAAAGTGTCGAGCAGGCTTTAAATGACCTGATTTCAACGCTTTAGTCGCATCATCAATCGCTTTTTGATGCTCCCCGTTTTTTTCGTACAATGCCGCTCTTCCGCCTAGAGCTTGCGGGCAAGCAGGTTCCATCTCCAGAGCTTTGCTGTAATCAACCAGCGCCTCTTGATCACGATCTGCTTTCATTTCAGCGTCAGCCCGCATCACCAGTCCGTCTGGATCTTTGCTATTGAGTTTGATTGACTGAGAAGCATCGGCAATGGCCGCTTCAGTATGGCCTGCAGCGGTGTGCGCACGTGAGCGGCGGTGGTAATACCAGTACGGGCCGTTACCCTGTGCCAACGCTCGATCAAAATCAGCCAGAGCGGCATTGTAATTGCCTTGATCTTCATTGATCAAGGCGCGCGTGACCAAATAATAGTCACTAGCATTGAGGGCCACCGCCCGGTTTGACAGTGACAGGGCCTCGACATAGCGATGCTGCCGCCTGCGTAAATAACTCTGAGTGGAAAAAATGCTTGCCTGATCATCCTTAGCGTCAGTGCCTCTGGCAGCGACGACAAGAAGCTTTTCATACACTACAAAGGCCTGGTTATAATCAAAGTTATTTTCATAGCATCTGGCTAAGGGCCATAGTACCTTGGCTGTCCGCGGCTGCGTTTTGGAATTTTTACGCTGATCTATGCGCTCGGCAATTGCCAGGTTTTCTCTGTAAATTGCAAGAGCGTCTTTGTATCGATTCTGTGCTTCCAGAGCATCCGCCAGATGCCGTCTGACTCAGCTACGCAAATACTGATTTTGAGTCGTGGGCTTTTTTATAGTCTTTTTTCACTACACCCTGAGTAAAAGCCTCCAATAAAGACAGTTCGGCGCGACCCAGAAGTTCTGTCTTCTTTTCATCGAAGACCAGTTCGAACACCTCGCGCACAGGTAGTTGGGGCATATCGGTATCTTCATCTGAACTTGCCATTTGCTGCGAAACAAAGGCAATGCAGCCAATCGCAGCGGCGGCAGAAGACAATAAAATCACCCCTGTCGTCAGCAAGATGCCTTTGGTAGTGGTAAAAAATTCCCAGTTGAATTTCAATTTGATTCTGTGCTGTTACTAATTGGTATCATTCTAAAGCAGTATCTACAAGGCAATCATGAGTCACGACATTCAACTGATAGTTTTCGATATGGGGCACGTCTTCATCGATTTCGAGTGGGAAGCGGTCTGCCAGGGCTTTTGCACCAGAGCCGGTATCAGCCAGGAACAATTTCAACTGGTGTTGAAGCACATTGGCTCACTCGGTTATGAACACGGGCACATTGAAACCGCTGACTTCATCGCCGCTATTAATGAGCAAATGGTGGCTTACGGCAACGCAAATCCAATCACTGACAAAGAGTTCCATGCGCTCTGGAATGCTACTTTCCGTGAAAATTTAGCCATGGCCCAACTGATGCAATCACTGAAGCGGAGGTGTAAACTTTATTTGCTCTCCAATACTAATGAAGCGCACTGGCAGTTTATCGACAACAGTTATCAGGTCAATCGCCACTTCGACGAATTGATTTTGTCTTTCGAAATCGGACACGTCAAGCCTAAACACGATATTTACCACGAAGTTCTAAAACGAAGTAAGCTCAGCGCCGAACAGTGCGTTTTCATTGATGACCTGCCGCAAAACGTTGCTGCCGCATCCGAAGTAGGAATGAATGTGGTGCATTTCCAGGGCATTGACGATCTGGTAGCGCGCTTGCAAGCAATGGGCGTCATGACTGAGTGATCAAAACAAATTTTCGATACCTGATTTGGCACCGGCATCCATCTGTAATTCTTGAAAAGAAGAAACTTTCTTCAGGCCGCTCGGCACAGCCAGCCAGTCATTAGCGGGCGTTGTCACAGAACAACTTTTAGTCATCAAAATCAGTTTGACACCATGGTTGAAGTTGATATAGCGAAAAAACAATGGCAAAGTATTGCCGTGGGGAAGGCCGTATATATTCTCCAACATTGTTAAAACCGGGGCGGGAAGGCCTAGCTGCGCACCCTGATATTCCGCGGAGCGGGCTTGCAAATTGCTGATGTATCCCTGCTTGCATTGTACAAGTTGCGCCGCTGCGTACTTTTCGTCTGTGGCCATATCAAGACAATCGAGACCGTACACCACTTTGCGCCCACGTTTATGCAGGGGAATGTTGGAAACATTCGGTATGCCGCCAAATACCGAAAGCGATTTCATTAGTGCTTCAGCAGGATGAAATTGAGCCGCTGTGGTATACCAAACTGATTGAGAGCGGCCGGAGAAGCCGATTGGCTGCCACAAAGGTGGCCGGGAAACAAAAGTGATGCCAGAGCGCTTACACGATGCCCTCAAACCGGAAACGCCAACGAGCACATCAAAATCACCGAGCAAAATGCTGCTCTGGCGCAAAGACCAGACCTGACCTGCAGCAGGCGGCTGCATGAGCGAAGCCGCATGGGCAGTGGTTGCTGCCGACTTAGACTGACAGGGCGCCTGGACGACGACGCTGGCTGAAAACAAGCAGAGAAAGAAAAATACTTTGACCCGGCAAACGAATTTCAAAATTTCTACCTTGCCGACGGCCAGTCTGTATATTCAATTTGACTCCTGTTTGACCACTGGCTTTATTCCCTTTTGCCTAAGACTTTTACACTGGAGCGTAGTTGCGCCACCCGCGCTAATCGACTTAAAAACGGGCGACAAAGAAGTTGCAGTTAACCTTTTGCTGCAAACAGACAAAAATGCTCCCGCTAAAAAGCGGCAAAACCAGCTTGGGCTTGATCGCTCACAGACGCATGAGAAGTAGCTTCAAAAGCTAATGCGAACTCAAACGAGATAAGTTCAGACATTCTTCAGCATTGACCGGCGTTCTGCCTTTAATTACGAACTGTTCATTTGAGCTGACTATGGCAATGATCTAAGTTCCATACGTTCTCAAAATCTTCTTTTCTTACAGTTAGTTTTAAACCTAAAACACACCAGTCCCACTACTCGCCAAGTTTCTCAGCCCAGCATTATGCGTGGACAACTTGCGTCGGGACTGTTTCAGCAGGCTATTTAAGCCTCTATACCAACTCAAACGGAGATCCTGATGGACCATTGCCAAAAACAACGCATCAAAGTCAATACGCTGCACGGCGCCCTTTCACTCGCCGGCGGCGTTTTCTGCGGGTTCCTCCTCGGCGCTGCTGCCACCAGATTCGGTTGGGACATTACCCCCAATCAGACTCTGCTCGTCAGCGCTCTCGTCACAGTGATCGGCTGGTTTACTTCTAAGCCCATGTTCGCTTTCACCGAAGAGTGCATGACCATGAAGAAGGGCCGCGTTGAACGCCCAACCCAACCCGTCAAAAGCAATCCGCCGCTCAATCGACTGGGCACCGCCAGACCCGCAGCCGCCGTCAAGACACTCAAGTCTCCGGCCGAATGCCCCATCGAAATGACGCAAGGCGGCAAGCTTTTCGACCAGCGCGGAGTTGTTGTCACCATCAACAAGACCGAGAGCGGTCGCACTGTTCTTGTCTCCATGAAAGGCGCCAGCAGCAGTCAGTTCAAGGGTAACAACGGCGCTCGCGCCCGTCTCGAAAGCATTCCCGGTATCAAGTGGTCATTCCCCAAGAACGACACTGCCACCGGCGTTCGCACCATCGAAGGCACCATTGCGCCCACCGCGGCCAATGAAAAAGTTGCTGCCAGCCTGATCGAAATCTGTAGCCGTCTGGCTTAAATTTTCCGCCGGCCTTGAGCGCGTTCTGAGAACAAACGCTTCAAGTGCCGGCCTTTGAGCCGCACGCATTACACGTTAGTTCACTTCACTCAAGGGGGAGGCAATTGCCTCCCCTCTTGTTTGCAATGCCACTACAAGCAATGCCATGTTTCACCACAGTGATTTTTTTAGTTCATATATTTAATAGACCGGTCAACTAATGGCCAATTAGATAGACAGCCCGCCATCCACATTGATTTTTCGACCAGTAATCCAGCGCGCATCCGCTGAAGCAATAAAGGCCACAACATCAGCAATATCTGCCGGTTCGCCTAATCTTCCCAGAGCGGTTTTGTCAATCATGTACTGTTGACCGGCCTCGGGAACACCGTTTTTCATCATGTCTGTAACAGTGACGCCGGGCGAAACCGAGTTGACGGTGATCTGTCGTTTGCCCAGGTCTTGAGCCCAGACGCGAGAAAGAGTATCGAGCGCCGACTTGGTAGCAGAATAAATGCTAGCACCGGCCATAGTGGCATCAGCTGCTCCCGACGAAATATTGATGATTCTGCCACCATCGTTAATGTGCGGTAAAGCAGCGATGGTAATGTCAATTACGCCTTTGACATTGACGTCGAAGATGCGGTCGTAGTGGGCCAAATCAACTTTATCCAGAGGCACCATTTCAAATACGCCGGCATTGTTGACCAGAATGTCGATCTTGCCATAGGTCTTGCCGATTTCAGCGATTAGATTGGCGCCCTCCTGAGCTGACTCCACATTGGCTTTAATTGCCAGCGCTTTACCGCCCAGGGCCTCAATGGCGCTGACTACTTGATCGGCCGCTTGTTTGTTAGCATACGCCAATATTAGACCGGTCGGCTGCAAAGTGTCAATGGCCAGACAAATTTCTGGCAAAACTAGCGTTTCTTATCAGGAAGATTGCGCAGCAGCCGGCCATACACCTTGTCTGCAGCCTGAACAGCCACTTCTTCATCGAAATATTTACGCCCGCCGCCGGCGTCACCGTGGAACGTAGACTTGTAGATTTTCTCCGCTTCGACCGCACCCAGGCTCAGCCCGGTACGAGCATCGATCAGGCGCGCGCTGACGATAAACGTATATTTGTTGGCCATGGTAGAGGTCGCCCAACCAACTTCATCAAGCCCGCCACAAAGAATGTAATCTGCTCCCAGATTCTTACCAAGGTTTTGCCATTGAGCGGCGGACCAACTTTGGGCGTTGCTTAAGTGGGCGGTCAGATTCTCTTGCAGCAAGGCCTCCTGCACGATGCGTGGCCCCAGCACACCGTCTCCCAGACGGCTTCGCACTTTGCGGAATAGGCATTCAGTAAATTTGTTTTCAATGCCAGCCAGTTCAGCCGGGCTTTTCACCCATCCCCATAGAACATTCATTCCTGCCGTATTTTGCACCTGCACTTTGAGCGGAGCAGCGAAGGGCAAAATAGCCAGCGTCATAGGCGAAGAAACACCGGCACGCTGCACTTTTGCTGGGTCCACAGCAGTGGTAATAGCGGCCTGCACACCTGGAACAGCGGGCACGGCGGTCATAGTGGGACCAGCGGGCACGGCAGCAACCACGGGCGGTATCACTGCAACTGTCGGCGGTATTGTAGCCAATGGCGGCGGCGCCACTGTGGTTACAGCAGGCCTGGTCTCCACCATACCCGCACGCGGAGCGGTAGGCCGCGAAGCCAGAATCAAATCGTTGCCTTTCCACGCACTTTTCAAAACTGGAGTTTGCATGATCCCGCGCTCGCGCAGAACCGTCTCCTGCACTTTGTCTTTCATAAAGCCGTAAGCCTCACCAAGTTTGGTGGCAGATCCTTGCTTGCGCAAACCATCAATTAAGCAGCGAGTGAAGACGCTGTTGGGCTGATCTTTGAATTCCCAAGAAACCTGGTTCGGCATACTAGAACAAATTACCAGTTGCCCGGTGCCCTGAGCCACCATGCCTGCGTCGAGATTGGTGAGGCGGCTCAAGCCTTTCGACTGATTGTCTGCCGCGCCGCTGTGGCAGGCATCGAGAATCAGCACCACCCGGTCTGAGTGCACACGTCTTTTGATAGTGCCAATCAAATCTTGCATTTCGATGCCCGTGGTATACAAATCATCAACGTCGGTGTCGTGAGCAACCAGATAGTTAACACCTTCCATGTCCATATCGGCAGGGCTGCCATGGCTCGAAATGAAAATCACCACAAGGTCGTCAGGGTTAGCCATGTGCGGCAACCACTTGCTGCCCAGCTCAGACATAATGCGTTTTTGCGTGGCGTCTCCATCGGTCAGCAGCTTGACGTGATCGGGGGCGAAATTGCCCTCTTTGATCAAATATTGACTGAAATCTTGAGCGTCTTTGGCGGCGTAGAGAAGTTTCAACTTCGGATTTTGAAACTGGCTGATGCCTACTACCAGCGCCCATTTATCCTTAATCGGGCGATTGGCAAGAACTTGAGACGTTGCTGATTCAGAAGCAGGAGCACGAGAAACAGGAGCGGCAAAAACAGGAACCGCATAAATCACAGCCAGAAACAGCGGGGTAAAAAACCTCATACTCACTCCATCGACGCGGTTAATTTACCTGGTTTCCAGCTTCAGCTCAGTTACTTTGCACAGGCTACTGAGAGGCACAAGCAGACATCACTCAAAGCGCAACATTCCCTATTCACGTCATTTTATCTCAGCTTGCGCCGAGCCTGTGTCCTTACCAAACAAACAACTCATGAAAATTCAATTTCGAATACCAAAAACTTATGGCAGCAAACAAAAGGTGCTCGGTCTGATCGCCGACTATGCCAAAGCCGCCGATGCCATTCAGAAATCGCCTGATTATGCACTGGTTGCCGCGGACAGACGTAAAAAAGCTTTGCCGAAACCTTTGCGCACAAAGCTCTATAAAGCGATGCACAAGTGTCAGAAATCCATCGACGACAAAAAGATCAGTAAATCGGCCCTTGCAAGCAGCGTCTTTGAATTGCAAAAAAGCTTCTATGCCGCTTATCTACTCTTAGCCGCCGAGCAAAAATAATGGCTAGCTGACGGAAAACGTCGACCACAAAAGGTCGATGTTTTTCGTTTCAGTTATACAAGCTTGCACCAGATGTAGTGGCATCACCTTCAACAAATCCAACCAATCTTAAAATCGAAAACATTTCAACGTCCACTCAACCGCAAAAAATTTTGGCCATTCAGCAATAGACCGGTCAACTAAACCCACAAAGCGAGCCAGGCCGGTTGCCAACAGCGACTACTAACGAATTTAGTGCAGCACCTTATCTATGCACAATAACGATCTAGAGCGGCACTGTGTTCATAGCGAAACCATATACCGAAGACCGCTACCTGACAGCTTTTGCTACCCGTTCGTCCCTTGACACCGTGCTATACTGATTAAGCTGAAATGCTCTAGCCATAAGCACTTTAGCCTTGCGCATTTCAGGGTTACTACCAAGTGTTTCAGGTCCTCAATCTTTGACCGAACCAGTAGTTAATGCAGACGATTCAGGGGTTGATCCAACCCGAAATGTTGATCACGGTAAAAACGCTTCCGCCGTGAATCTCCGGTGGAATTCGCTCAGCGGAGCAGCCGAGCGTCATATCAATTTTGAAAAAGCGTCTTTTCATACACCCGGTCACAAAGGGCGTCTGAACACACTGATGCCTGGCGGAAAAAATTGGTTACGGGCAGAAGGTGACCTCACCGAATTGCCCGGCTTGGACGAGCTCTCTAACCCACAAACTGTGATTGCTGCAATCGAAGAAAACTGTGCGCAGCTCTGGGGCAGCGAACATACCTTCTTATCGGTGAACGGCGCATCAGCCGCTTTGATGGCAGCAATTTTTGCCGCCCGCGAGCTGGGCGATACCATTCTCATGCCACGCAACGCCCATCGGTCTGCCATTCAAGCCATTGCCCTGGCCGGTCTGACACCGGTCTGGTACGAGCCTGTTTGGGAGACCAACTGGGGCTTCTGGGGCAGCACCACATCGAGTTGCGTGCAAAAAGCACTGACCTCTTTCAAAACATCGGGCAGCGGTAAAGTCGCCGCTATTCTTGTAGTGTCACCTACTTATCAAGGAGCCCTTAGCGACATCCGGGCACTAGCTCAAGTAGCCAGACAAGCCGATGCCGCCTTAATCGTCGATGAAGCTCACGGCGCTCATTATATAGCCGAGCATGCGCAGTCGGCCATCACCGGCGGCGCCGATGCTGTCGCCCATAGTTTGCACAAAACCTTACCGGGCCTGACCCAAACAGGTCTGATTCATCTGCCTAAAAAGAGCAGACTCAATTGCGCCTCAGTCAAATTTGCCCTCAATAGCTTTACCAGCTCCAGCCCCAGCTATCTGCTCTTGAGCAGCATCGAGCGCGCCACCAAATACCTTACCAATCGCGGCGGCAAACTGGTTGAGCATTTCGACGATCTCAAACTTTTACTGGAAAATAAAGTCAGAGCTGCCGGAGCGTTGCGCATTTACGCCACCGCTGGGAGTACCACTCCCAGCCACATTCTCGTCAGCCCAGAGCACGAAGATCCAGGCACTCTCTACAACTACCTCATTGATCGCGGCATTTTCCCCGAAGCCGTGCTTGGTCAGGGTGTGCTCTTCTTATTGGGCGCCGGCAGCGTCGAAGCCGACATTGAATTATTGGGACAGACCCTGATTGCCTTCAGTTCGCAAGAAAGAGCGGTAAGCCCTCTATATGCCATCGCCAACAAAACAGTAATTCAAAAACCCGGCTTCCAGGCTATGCTGCCACCCCATCAGGTAATCGGACAGAAAACCCAGGTGGTTGGCAGAGAAGAAGCTGAAGGTCAGATCTCAGCTGAGATCGTCTGCCCCTGTCCTCCCGGTATCCCCGTGCTTATACCCGGCCAACGTATAACCGAGGAGGTGCTGGAATTAACGGAGAACAAAGAATTCACCATCATCGCCAAATAATATGAGTATGCAGGTAACTGCTCGACCACCACGGAGAAACTAAATGGAAGTGATTGCTCCAGCCGACGATCTAACATCTTTTCTAGAAATTCTGCCTCCAGAAATGCAGAAGGCTATTGAAAAAGATACCAACGGACTTTACGAAGTAGTAATGGATCTCGGCCGCCTGCCGGAAGCGCGCTATCTGGACAGGCACACCCTCTACCTCTCTGATCAACCGATCACTCATGATGATCTGGAAGCTGCGGTAGCTAGAGTGGGCCAGTTCTCTGGCGATAACCGAGCAGGAATTGAAAGAACCCTCCACCGCATTTCAGCATTGCGCAACCGCGCCGGTAATATCATCGGCCTCACTTGCCGCGTAGGACGCGCTATTTCAGGCACAATTGACGTAATTCGAGACCTGGTGGAATCTGGCAAATCAATCTTATTCCTCGGACCCCCGGGCGTAGGCAAAACCACCAAACTGCGTGAAATGGCTCGCGTACTGGCTGACGAGCTGATGAAACGCGTAATCGTCATTGATACTTCTAATGAAATTGCCGGCGACGGCGATGTGCCTCACCCTGCCATCGGCAGAGCCAGACGCATGCAGGTGCCAAGATCTGAACAACAAGCAGCTGTGATGATCGAAGCTGTAGAGAATCACACACCAGAAGTAATCGTTATCGATGAAATCGGTACTGAAGAAGAAGCGCAGGCAGCCAGAACAATCGCTGAAAGAGGCGTCACTCTAATCGGCACCGCGCACGGTAGCGCTCTCGATAATTTGCTCAAAAACCCTACACTTGTAGATCTGGTCGGTGGCATACAAACCGTTACCCTGGGCGACGATGAAGCCAGAAGACGGGGCACGCAAAAAACTGTGCTAGAACGCTCCAGCGAACCGACCTTTGATGTTTGCGTCGAAATTCTCGATAGACAAACACTAGCGGTTCACCGCAATGTGGCTGAGGCTGTAGATCAACTCTTGCGCGGCTGGCAAATTCACCCTGAGATTCGTCGTCGCGACGAAGCCACGGGTAGTTTTGCTGTGGTGCAAAAGCCAGACCCAACCTTGACTGTATCAATGGTGGAAGGTTTGGAACCATTCGCCAGCGATTGGGCCTCGCCTAAAGAAACTCACCTCAAGGTTTATCCTTATGCCGTGAGCAAAGGGCTTCTAGAGCGGGTTTGTAAGACATTGCAGTTACCTGTAGAAGTGGTCAAAGGCATTGACGAAGCCGACGCTATATTAGCGTTGCGCAGCTATGCCCGGGCCGGAGCGAAAATCTTCAGCCTGGCAGAAGCACAGGGTGTACCGGTCTACGTGGTCAAAAGCAACAATCTGCCGCAAATACAAAAAGCGCTGAGAGAAGCGCTGCATCTCGAGGAGTCATCAATCGGATCAGTAGATATCGAAGGCGATATCGATGAAACTGAAGTGGCACTAGAAGAAGCAAGGCAGGCCATCGCCAGGGTGATGGATCGGCTCGAACCAACAGAACTCACCCCTCGCAAAGCGTATATAAGAAGGTTGCAGCACCAGTTGGTGGAACGCTTCAATCTTTCCAGCCGCAGTGTTGGAGACGAGCCCCAGAGACGATTGCGCATATTGCCACCAGCAGGCGCACAGCAAAATTTGGGTTATATCTAATTAGTTCAAGTAAATAGCGAAGAACGCCGGACAAAAATTATCCGGCGTTCTTTTGTTTCTATAAACCGACAACATCATTCATTCGGAGCTCGTTGTCATAATTATCGGTTAATTCGCGAACCCTGATGTGTTTTCGTTTTAATGCTTGCACCAGGTAATAATATTTGGCTTCGGACAGCCATCCTTGTGCTAAATAAACGTTCTTAATCTTGTGCCCGCTGTTCAGTTCGGTGAAGGCTTGCAGGTGTTGTTCGGAAACAGGATAAAATTCAAGCGTTTCAACTTTTACTTGGTTCAATAGTGAGAGTAGACCGCTCTTGCTGACTTGAACCTTCGTCAGACTCAGCACCTTGAGTTGCTTAATCTTGGCAATTTGCTCACAGTTGCGATCAGTTAAATTTGAGTTTTCTAAAATTAGATGCTGCAGATTTTTTGAGCCCTTCAATCTTTCTAGAAGACTTGTGAGATCCCCAAGAGCACTAACTTTGAGAAATTCTAAATTGAGAAGATTTTTGAGAGTGGCAATTTCATCGCCACTGAGGTGTTGACTATTTGCAGTCTCGCTTTGTAATAAAGAGCCCGTTCGTATCAATGTTAAGGAACGGAGATTCTTTAGGGCACCAAGCTTGTCGGGTTGGCATGAATTGATGTTCGACCAAGTAACCGAACCAAGACTTGGTATGCAAAAAATTGCCCTTAAGTCACCGTCGTCTGTTGGCCCGTGACCCGATACCGCGACTATAGGAAGGATTGCCAGCGACTGAACAAACTTGGCATATTGCTCGTTCTCGAAGGATGCCTCTTCGCTGTCGCGAAGAATGTTTCTCATGTCCCGATTAACCGACCAAGAGATTTTGCCTTTAGAGGCGTCAATGACAAGATCGTTGCGAAACTCCCCAACTAGACCAGAGAAGCCGCCGCTCTGCCGAAATGTCCCTAGAAATACTCCCTTTGGAATTTCAATAGAGTATTTTTGACCCGTTTGCGAGACCTTAACTGACTGTAGCGGTGCTCTTTCTTTCTTGACACCGGTTGGATGATTTGGCAGATCTACACTATCGAATCTGGGCAGGAAAATGAATTCCTTTTTCAGGTCGACACTTAATTGCCCTTTGCTATCACTCCCACTAATTTTATCCACAAGAGAAGAGCTTTGATATTTTGGGTAGACCAGCACTGCGCATAAAGATCCGCCCAGGGTTAGACTAGCGGCAAGCAGCAGTAGCGCTATGGGTTTTGACTTTTTGAATTTTGCTGATGGTACTGCTTCGACTTTCGAGCTGGCCAGTTTTGCCAGGCGTTTTTTCTGCAATTCATCAAGAGCATTGATTACCTCCTGGGCGCTACGATAGCGCTCCTCAGGCGATTTAGACAACAACTTCTTAATTAGTAAATCCAGATCGAGGTTGAAGTTTCCATTGATGCTGTTTGTAGTTAGCCCCGGATATGGTGCCAGAAGATGTTTCTTCCGTATCTCCTCAATCGTATCTGCGTCGTAAGGGGCATGACCTGTCAATGCCTCGTAGAGCGAGCATCCAAAGGCGTAAAGATCGGTTCTGGGTGTAATCTTTTCTCGTTTCCATTCCTCTGGGCTCATGTAGCTGGGAGAGCCCAAGTTGGAAACCTTTGGCAAATGGTCTTTCGAAGCTTCGGTGTCACCGTGCATGATCAGTTGACTGATGCCGAAGTCGAGTATTTTGACCTCAGTTTTAGAGCTTGATTGCCCATCGATTGTGTTCGCCAGCATGATATTGCCTGGTTTCAAATCTTTGTGCACAAGAGCTTTGAGGTGTATGTATGCCAGCCCTTCTGCTACCTGCTTGAACAAACTCAGAGCTTCATCTACTTCTAAAGGACCAAGGCGCTCCATTCTATCTGCCAGGGTTTCGCCTTTAATTAGCTCCATAGCAAGAAGAGGCCATTTGCCTTTGTGAACAGCAAAATCTAGTATCTGTGTCAAACACGGATGGCTCAACGAAACCAGCCTTCTTGCTTCTTCGGCAAAAAGCTTTTCACTGTTTTCGATTTCCAGATCTGTCTTCATCAGTTTGACAGCTACCATGCGATGGAGTCGCACGTGTTCAGCTAAGTAGACGTAGCTCATGCCGCCTTCGCCAAGCAATTCAACCAGTCTGTATGTGTCAGAAAGTGTGTGCGAAGTTTCTAACTCTTGCTGTAACTGCGCCCTTAAAATAACTGCTTCACGAGCGGCATTGCCACCACTTGTTTGGGTGGCGGAAAGTAGTGTGTTTGTTTTTCCAACCATTACAGTTCGTGCACAGCAGCAGTAGCTCTGACCTTGAAGAAAAGCGGTAAGAGAAGCTTTTACCCCGGTTCTGATTTTTTTAGCACAGCGAGAACAATATGCAAGATCATGCTTTGCATTTGCCATTTTGCGAGCAGTTTGGCACTCGCAGACAGCGTTGCCCAAAAGAAATTGAGTTAACGAACCAGCGATGGTCTGGTTCTTCTCCTTGCTACACTTAGGGCATGACACTTTCGGCATGAGCGCCAGTGTAGCATTGCCACCGCGATTCCTATATCGACGCAAAATAATGAGCGACAATTTGAATTGCCGCTTGACCACAATCGGCAAGAGTACCCCAAATATCAGTTAAGGGTTCGGTATTAGACCCACTAACCAAAATTAGATACAACACACCGTCGGCGGTGCCGCCAC
>Ga0163154_10001722_pt1 | contig 33350 bp, 33 predicted proteins | sample OliLakLV19MP9P1_FD_148649 | JGI IMG/M metagenome (GOLD analysis project Ga0163154, IMG submission 148649) | Freshwater microbial mat bacterial communities from Lake Vanda, McMurdo Dry Valleys, Antarctica - Oligotrophic Lake LV.19.MP9.P1 | ecosystem: Environmental > Aquatic > Freshwater > Lake >... | reverse complement strand
AATGGAAAAACTCGCAACCGCTGCTGTGAGCGAGGGTTGGGGGCAGATATTTATTTGTGAAACGCCAGAGGGCAAGCCTGCTTCAGCCACGCTGTTTCTTTACGATTCAACCACAGGATATTATCTAGTTGGCGCTAATGACCCTGAGTATAGGAAGTCGGGGGCGGGTACGTTTCTCGTGTTAGAAAACATTTTTTATTGCTTGGAAAAGGGCTTAAAGAAAATTGATTTTATTGGTATTAATTCACCCAACCGAGGTGATTATAAAACAAGTCTCGGTGGGGTTCCAGTTCCCTACTTTTACGCTGAATGGAAAAAGCCATGAAGAAACCGACTTGGTACGACATATACGGTGAATGTAGCACGCAGGAAAAAGACCCCACCTTACTTGCGGGTCGGCGGTTGCATCAGAAGTCCTCAGAAAAATTGATCATTGCTGATTTAAAGCAAAAGCTGGGTCTCTCACAACAGGACGCGTTGTTGGAAATAGGCTGCGGAACGGGGAATTTACTCCTTCCACTTTCGAAGTTTGTTTCAAAGGCCGTAGGGGTGGATCACCCGGATTTGTTGAAGGTTGCAAAATTCAGGGACCTTGCAAAGAAATGCAAATTTTATCCGGGCCCATGGTCAGAATGTAAGATAAAGACGAAGTTTGATAAGATTTTGATCTACTCCGTTGTTTTGTGTCTTGAGAATTATGGAGAGGTGCTGGCTTTTATTGATAAAGCTCTTCTTCACCTTGAGGTCGAAGGTAGTCTTTTGGTAGGGGATATTCCGAACTCTGATAAGATGAAGCGCTTTCAGAAATCAAAAGAATATCGGGCCATCCAGAAAAGGTACCAAAATGCGGTTAAAACCAATAAGATAGACGAGGAAAAGAGGGATTTTATTTTTTCAAAAGCTCCCGGATCCACGGTTGAATTTGATGATGCCAATGTTCTTCAGCTTCTGAAACGGTATAGATCAAAAGGATTTGATGTTTATCTTCTTCCACAATCCCCGGAGCTGCCCTTTGGCTGCACACGTGAGGATATTCTGATCACGAAACGATGACCGCAAAAACCAATTTTTATCCGTATAGCACATACAGGGGTGCTGGAACGAAAATGGTCAGCTCAAGGAAAATTGAGCTAATCCTTGAAAAGTATTTTCAAAAACATGTCGTAGTTTTTTCTTCAGGGAGGGCGGCCTTACGCGCCTTTCTGGAATTGTCTGGGGCCGGTTTGTACCGGAGTAAAATCAAACTCCCCTCGTTCATGTCGGCCTGCGTGGTCAAAGCAGTCTCCGATTTCGCCTTTCCTGTGATGGGATCACGGGACCTGACCGACTTTACTTTGTTGTATCATCAGTATGGATTTGTTCAGAAAAAAGTTACATTAGGTCGGGAAAAACAATGCATACGTGATAATGCTCATGCATTCTTTAATCGGGAAGCTGATCAACTCCCGGTCATCTTAAGTTTCAGCAAATTTTTTGATTCAAATTTTGGGGGCGCATTAGTTCTGGCAGACAATTCAATGAGAAAAGAGTTAGACACACTTCGGAAAAGAAGAATGAATTTAACGGAAGAGGCTTCTGTTTATAAGGCATTCGACTGTTATTATAAGAATCCCAGTGAGAAAGCTGATCGCGAAATTCAGGTGGCGTATGAGAAGGTTCAGCAGTATCCCGCACCACTTTCCCAAACGTGGGAGCGACTTTACTCACAACTATTGAAGTTGGATGAAATAAAAGAGCGACGCCGGGAAATTGTGGCTCGGTTTGCGAAAGTGGCTCATGGCTCGGCGCGCGGGTTTATTGATCCTGAAACGGATTGTCCCTTCTTCTTTCCATGTTCATTTACGAAAAGTGAAAAACAATCAGCCCGATTAATGCAAAGATTGAGACAAAACGGTGTAGGGACGGGTTTGTATAATATAGATGTTAAGCGGAACCAATTTGCCCCCGATTATAAAAAGGCGGTTGTCGTTCCATGTCATCAGGGAATTTCAGAAGCGATGATGAGAACAATTGAAAAGATACTAGGGGAGAGTGAAGAATGAGTAGGGTACTTGTAGCCGGTGGTGGCATATGCGGAATGGTGTCAGCGTTGCAACTCTCCAAATATTACGATGAAGTAATTTTGGTTGAGAAAGAGGCGAGCTGTGGGGGGTTGTTCAAATCCTATCGGAACAAAGATGGCGTTGAATTTGATTATGGCAGTCACATAGCCGTTGAGACTGGGGATCCGGACTTAGACAATATTTTGTTTGGGGATTTAGCTGAGGAAAATTGGCATATATTCCGGAACCGGAAGGTTGGGAATTTTTTTAAAAATCGCCTGAACAGTGACAGCCCTAACATTGATATCCGTCAGCTATCTTCCGAACAATACCGGCAGAGTCTTGAGGAGTTGCTCCTAGCGGGTGACGAGCCATCGAATGAAGTAAACCTTGGTAGTTACATTAAACAAAAGTTCGGCAAATTGTTGTCCGATGAGGTGTTTGAACCCATCATGCAAAAATTTTGTGGTTCCGATTTATCGCACCTCAGTGTAGAGGCTCATCGGGTGCTTGGCCCCACGCGGGTTGTGGCCCTCACTCCGGAGGCCACTCGGGAAATTAAAAATTCCCAGCGGTACGGTGGTAAATTTTCGTTTCATCATTACCTCGAAGGCAGTTCACCCTCTCGCTATTATTATCCGAAGCAAGGGGGAATAGGGCGTTGGATTGATTGCCTAGTTCAAAAGCTCAAAGACCGGGGAGTCAAAATGAGGACCGGTCTATCCATCACAAAGATTACCGATGAAAATGAAAAACTGAAGAGCGCGCTTCTATCAAACGGAGAGCAAATTGATTTTGATTTGCTTGTGTGGACCATTTTTCCATCGGCATTAAGTGGTTTGTTAAACATGAATTACCGACTTGAACCTCCGCAGTTTCGGGTGACGACCGTAGTTCATTTTGTGTTCGATCGTGCGTTTAAGGTCGATCTGCACAACGTGGTATGTTACGAGCCCAATATGAGGACATTCAGGGCAACTCTCTATTCGAATATAGGCGAAAAACCATCCCTTGAACCCCCGTTCCATGCGTCAGTTGAAAGCTTTTCGGATACCCGTCCCGACCCCGTTGACATCGAACGCACTCTTTTAAATGAGTTAAAGACAATGGGCATTATTGATGAGAACGCTCAGGTTTTGTTTAGTGAGGCGCAAATATTTGAAAAGGCATGGCCTGTCATGTCACAGTCGTTGATTGAAAACACGGTTAAACAGGAAGTGGGAATTTCATCGGAGTACAGTAATCTCTTGTTGTTGGGTAAGGCAAAGGGTCACTCCTTTTTCATGCAAGACGTGTTGATGGAATCCTATCGCAAGATTAAGTCTTACCACGTTCAATGAAACCGTTTTCAAGAATAACCAATAGCCTTATTAACCGGGGCGAAGCTTTAACCAATAAAGTTTTTTTAAGGTTTACGCAAAGGAAGAGGCAAAGGGAGAAAAAGAAAGCCCTGACATTTTTGGATCAGTTCGCGCGCCAAAGCTCATCAAGTTTTCAAGGAAACATTCTCATCGACGCGGTTTGGGATAACGCAAACCACTGGTTAAGGTATGCGTTTCTAAGGAAAGCACTGGGGCTTGCGTCAGGTAAAGAAATGGGAATGGTCGGGAATGACAACAAGGAATCATGCCTTGATGCTTTAAGTCTTTTGGGAATTAAAAATGTATTCGAGTATAAGAGTCTCGCCGGGGACCAGCTGACTCACCTCAAAGAAGCTCAAAGGCTTTTGGCCGCGTGTCAGGATTCCGCTGACATTCTGAAGTGGGAACTACCCGGGGGACTGCCTGGTGATTTTATTTATGACGGGATACTAAAGAAACAACGACTCGCCACCGTTGAGCTCCACGATCCCGCGCTTCCGGGAATTGTCGCTGAGGCATTAGCTGGGATTGCGGCAGCCGAGAATCTGTACAACAATAACAAATTTGATCTGGTGGTTTTATCGCACCTGAGCCATTTCATTCATTCACCTTTGGCGTGGGGTGCCATTTCACGAAAAATTCCGGTCGTTCAATTGTACGGCAACTATAATTCCATCCGTGGGTGTAAGTTAAAAATGCCTGCCGATATGTATTCGAATACCGACCGACCGCTAAAAAGTGATTTGAACACCTTGGAAGAAACCAAGAAGGAATCCATGATAGCGATGTGTGGAAATTATCTTGAGAACCGGTTTACAGGAAAGACGGCGGACCTTGCCGCCTATTATGCCTATCAAAAAAGGGACAATCGGGTTACCCGTGACGATGTATGTAAGCGTTTTGGGTGGGACCCTCAAAAGAAAATCATAGCTGTTTACGCATCAAACTGGTTCGACTTTCCACACCTATGCGGAATGAAATCGTTTAAGGATTTTTTAGATTGGATTCAAGTTACCTTAAAGGCCGCCCATGAGAATACTGAAGTCAACTGGCTGTTTAAAGGGCATCCCTGCGATGAATGGTATGGTGGAATTACTTTGAAGGATTTAATATCAGCCGGTGAAAATGAAAGCCATGTTCAGCAGGTCGACACGACATGGAACGGGGCTGACCTCATTGAGTTAATTGATGGTTTGGTGACCTTCCACGGCACAGCCGCTGTTGAATTTGCGGCCATGGGAAAACCTACAATGGTGGCGGACGTGGGGTGGTATCACGATCTGGGTTTTGTGGTGTGGCCGAAGAGTCGAGAGGAATACGTGAAGCTTTTAGGATCCCGCTGGTGGGAGTTATTGAACTTGGAGAGCACAAAATCAGGCGCTCGTTTATTTGGAGGTTGGTATTTTTGCAAGCCATCCATACAAAAGAAATTTCTCATACAAGACGATTCACTTCAGAACCGATTGTATGCGAATTTTCAAACGTTGGTGGAATCCAATCGCGACATTGTAAACGGGGAAGTTGAAACATTAGGTGAGTGGGTGAAAAGCGATGAGAGGTTTTTTCATACCTTCAAAATGAAAAGAGCGGATAACTACACATATTAAAGGAATGAATGTTTGATTCACTTAAACTGATTTGGCAGGACCATTTAGAACTTCGGTCTATTGCCCAGCACCATTCACGGCTCGGTCGATACTTGGCGCCGGCGTACACGGAGTTTTTGGAAAAAACGCGCGAGCGGGTTGCCGTCCCACCGGTCAATAATCCAGGCCTTCAAAAAGCTGCCGCAGAGTTTGAAGAGAAGGGTTTTGCTGTTTATTGGGATGAGAAAGTCGAGACCCTCGCAACAGAAATAATAAACATTATTCAGGCTGAGGAACAGAAAGGTGATCAAGTTTGGGATCAGGACTTTCGGTACACATCTGAAATCTACAGAAAGTTTCCACAGGTCGAGCAGCTTTTCACACACGCACTTGGACCCTTGCTCGAAACGATTTTCCAAACACATTATAAGATTTTTTCCGGGACCATCTTTAAGTCTGAACATCTCAAGGACGATCCTGAAGGATCTCAACTTTGGCATAGCGATGGGGGCCCAGGGACATGTGTGAACACGTTGATTTATCTGAAGGACACACGGAAAGAGCACGGGGCAATGGAGTGTTTACCGTGGAAATATTCCTATGAAATTTTTAAGGGCGAATTTCCTGTGATACGAGCACGATTGGCCAAAGCGGTTGAGCGCAACCCCGATTTAACACGCATGGAACAACGGGCCATTAAGTGCGGATTTTTTGAGGAAAAAATTAAACAGGAATATGCTGATAAAGTGGTGCAACCCGTGGGGCGTGCAGGAACGATCTTAGCCTTCCGAAACAATATTTTGCATCGTGGTGGGTTCCCCTTAAATGGACATTCCAGATACGCGTGCAGTTTCCACTCGTACCCTTCCGATAAGCCCGCGAATCTCGCAAAGTACAAAGAGCTGGGCATCTCGAAGAAAGGGCCATACCCAAAGGATCCCGCTCAAGATTTTTAGGTTAAGGTTCTCGGTGTATGGGCCGAAAGAATTTATTTATAAAAAAATGACATCCTTGGAATAATAAAAATGGAACAAGAAATTCAATTAAGAGTTTACCGACCCTCCTCCGGTAGTTTTGTGACCGGTGTAAAAGAAATCTGGCAGTTTAGAGAGCTCATTTTTTTCTTCGCCCTTCGAAACATTGTCGTCAGGTATAAACAAACAATCGTGGGTGTGGGATGGGCTATCATTCAACCGTTATTCTCATCGGGCGTTGCCGCTGTTGTTTTCGGGCACTTTGCTAAATTGCCCTCCGAAGGTTCGGCCTACATGGCATTTGTTATGTGTGGGGTGATCCCATGGAAAGCCTTTGAGACGGCCATGACAGGGGCCAGTAATAGTGTCACAAGTGAGGGTGGTATTTTGCAGAAGGTCTATTTCCCTAAATTAACCGCAGTATTTTCAACGTTGGGAGTCACGCTCGTTGACTCTTTTCTACAGCTGTTTCTCCTCGTTATTGTTTTACTCGTGTATAATGAACCCATTACGATGTGGTTGTTGCTCACACCCATTGTTGTATTGTGGGCCGCAATGACCGGAATTGCTTTCGGAATATGGCTGGCGCCGCTCAATGTGAAGTTTCGCGATGTGCGTTATGCGTTGCCGTTTGTCCTCCAGATTTGGATGTATGCCGCGCCAGTAGTTTATTCCTCCGAAATTGTTCCAAAAGATAAACTTTTCTGGTATCAGCTAAATCCCCTGAATCCGATTATTGAAACTTTCCGAGGATTGGCGTTGGGGAATAATCACCTGTCCCTGCAATCGGCTGTCATTGCAGTAACATTAACATTGTTGGTTCTGGTTTCAGGTATCAAATTTTTCAAAAAAATGGAGTCCACTTTTGCCGATGAAATCTGATTATAAATCGTTGGAATGCCGAGGAGTTGGAAAGAAATTTCGCATAGGCGGAGCGCGTAAGGTGCAGAATAGCCTGACCGAAACCATTATGGAGTGGTTGCCACGGATGATGGATAACCGCGCCACCCGCGAAGAGTTTTGGGCGCTCAAGAATATATCATTTGACGTTCAGCCTGGGGAAATCGTTGGCATTATTGGACGTAATGGCGCGGGTAAAAGTACGCTGCTTAAGATCTTGAGTGGAGTGACCGCTCCGACGGAAGGTGAAGTTCTTGTGCGGGGTAGAGTGGGCTCTCTTTTAGAAGTGGGCACAGGATTTAACGCTGAATTGACCGGGCGAGAAAACGTATTTCTCAGTGGCGCCATTCTTGGGATGCGCCATGCCGAAGTTGTGCGGAAGTTCGATGAAATAGTGGCTTTTGCGCAGATGGAAAAGTTCGTGGATACCCCCGTCAAACGATATTCGAGCGGGATGCACCTTCGACTTGGGTTTGCGGTTGCGGCGCACTTGGAAGCGGAAATCCTCCTTGTTGACGAGGTGCTGGCTGTAGGTGATGCCGCATTTCAACAGAAGTGTATGGACAAAATTCGCGAAATAACTCGTTCTGGACGAACAGTTCTTTTTGTTAGTCACAGCATGGTGGCTATTTCGAATCTGTGCCAAAGATGCGTTGTGATCAAGGGCGGTGAAATTAAGATGATTGGGAAAACGGAAGATGCTGTGGCTTCTTATTTGGAAGATTCCAGGGGCAGGGCTACCATGCCCCTTCTTGAACGAAAAGACCGGACCGGCACTGGAAAAATTCAATTTAGTGAAGTACATCTTGAGTTCGAGGATGGATTGCGGGTGGAATCCGCTGTTCTTGGCCAGACCGTTAAACTTATTTTCACATTAAGTAAAAAGGTTTCTGAAACGATCGACGAGTTAACGATTGGTGCCATGGTTAGTAATAACTACGGCCAGATTGTGACTACGTTTTGGACCGAGTACGGTAAGAAACGATTCACAATGACCGGGGATTCGCTTCAGATTATTTGTCGGATCCCAAAAGTGCAGTTGGCACCGGGTCGATATACAATCACCATTGGCTTAAGTTCAGCCACCATGGCACTCGATTGGTTAGAAGACGCTGTTGAGTTTGTAGTGACTCCAGGAGATATGTTCGGAACCGGATTTCTCGTCCGACCGGAAAAAATGGGTTTGGTCGTGTGCGATCAAACGTGGTTCGACAGTGAGCATATTCCGGCGGAGGAACGGAAATGACCAAGAAAGTTTTAATCACTGGGAGTAGCGGGCTGATTGGATCAGAAGCAGTTTTGTATTTTGATTCCAAAGGTTGGTCCGTTCATGGAATTGATAACAACATGCGTCGGGAATTTTTTGGCCCGGATGGAGATACCAGTTGGAATCTGGAACGACTTAAAAAGGGGACGAAACATTTTACCCATCATTCGTTGGATATCCGTAATCGAATTGGGGTTTTTGAAATCATTAAAGAGGTGCAACCTGATTGCATCATTCATTGCGCCGCGCAACCGTCCCATGATTTAGCGAAGGATAGACCCTTTGATGATTTTGAGGTTAACGCGGTGGCGACGTTAAACATGCTCGAAGCCACTCGGCAGCACTGTCCTGAATCACCTTTTATATTCATGAGCACCAACAAGGTGTATGGTGACGCACCCAATGAAATTCCACGGGTTGAACTAGAAACCCGATATGATTACGAGCGTGCAGAAGATTACGATGGCGTGCCTGAAACATGCCGAGTTGATGCGTGTCTTCACAGTTTGTTTGGAGCTTCAAAGTTGGCCGCGGACATTATGGTTCAGGAGTATGGCCGATACTTTGACATGCCGACAGTGTGTTTCAGGGGAGGTTGTTTGACAGGGCCGAATCATTCCGGCGCAGAAATGCACGGATTTCTCTCATACTTGGCAAAGGCTGTGCGAGAAGGCCGAAAATATCGGATATACGGGTACAAAGGCAAACAGGTCCGGGACAACATTCATTCTTTTGACGTCTGCGAGGCGTTTTACCAGTTTTATGAAAATCCCCGAAAAGCCTCTGTATACAACCTAGGCGGGGGTCGGGAAAACAGTGTTTCCATGCTGGAAGCCATTGCGCAATTTGAGGCATTGTATGACAAGAAACTAGACTGGGAGTATATTGATCAAAATAGAACAGGAGATCATATTTGTTACATCAGCAACCTGACCCGGTTTAAGCAGGATTATCCTAAGTGGAAACAGTCCAGAACCCTCGCCGCAACACTTGCTGAAATTGCGGGCATCAATAAAGTCGCGTTTTAAATGAACCAAGCTAACAACAGTGTGTTTGACCTCTCAGACCCGGAAATCTGGTCGAAAGAATACTTTCACAGCATGGTTTTACAGGGGCTTCGTCGAGAAGGCTTTACCTTAAGCTCTGTGGATGCCTTTGCCCAAGTCCTTAAAGTGGGTTCTTGCCGAAACTTAGATGAAACACTCGTTGAATTTCTAAAGGTGGCCCCTGATAAAGACGAAGCCGAAAAAATCGCTATTCATTTGAGCGCCGTGGTGAAAGATAACATGACGTGTTATTTGCGTGATACCGACGAGAAAAATCGGGTGATTTCATGGCCTAATAATCAACGGGCAAAACGAACTGATCCATCGAAGTACGTTGATATTTATGAGGATTATTTTTATCGGGATACGCATCGGTTTATAAATAAACAAACGCCGATCGGGAGTGCGGGGTCATGTTTTGCGTCGCGTATATCACATCAGCTTCAGCTTTGGGGATACAATTACATCATAGAAGAAGATGATCTTCCGGCTGATATTTCACCTAGGGATGTTGCTTCAACTATCTACAGGTCGGCATCTGCTCGCTACGGGAATTTGTTCAATGTGCCAAGCATGCGACAGATGGTGGAGCGGGCATTTGGATTGCACGAACCCGAGACCATCATTGCTCGCGACGGGAAAAGAATCATTGACCCGTTTAGGGCGATCACAGCCTTGTATAAAACCGAAGAGGGATATTTAGAAGATTACCGAAAGCATAACGAGGGACTCCGCAAGGCCCTGAGTAAATGCGAAGTGTTTATCCTGACGCTTGGACTGACGGAGGCGTGGCAATTCGTCCATTCAGGTCAGTACGTCAGTGTGGCTCCATGGAAGGTTGAGCCAGTTCTCTTGCGTAAAAAGAATCTTAATGTGAAAGAGAATGTCGAAGAGCTTGAAAAACTTTTCGAAATTTATAGGCGCTTTGTGCCGGGCATAAAGCTGATCATTAGTGTTTCTCCTGTACCTTTAAATAAGACATTTTGTAATGACCGGCATGTGGTCGAAGCTTCAAGTTATTCCAAATCAACTTTAAGAGCGGCCGCAGAAGAGTTCGTGCGGAATCATCCAGAGTCCTGTTTTTATTTTCCTTCCTACGAAATGGTTATGTACGGAACCCGGAAAGCTTGGGAGCCGGACATGCGTCACGTTTCTTGGGACGCGGTGCGCAGAGTCATGAGGCTTTTCCAAATCATGTACTTGGAAGATCAACAACCTTATCCTATTAAAACCGACGAAAAAGGGTTTGTTTTCTGGATCAGAAACCTGTTGGGGAAAAGTTAGGTTGATAGCCCACGTACGCATTCTCAGTCCTCATTTTTTGTAAAATGCGATTTCTTATTCTAGATTCTCCGGGTTCGTTACCATTTCCATTTGGTGGCGGAACAAAAATGCTTAAGTGGTACCTCATCGAAGGGTTGCGCAATCTTGGGCACGCCGTTCATTATGTGTGTTTGGACGAAAAAATTTTGCGACCAGCGCAACAGGAGATGTATGCTCGACTCAGCGAATATGTTTCAAAAATCGGTGCCGTGCTGACCTACCGTGAAAATCTTTCCGACAAGGATGAAACTGAGATCTATAAGAATATGATCCAGGAATTCGCTCCTGATTTCCTGTTGTGTTATAATGTCAGACCTGTTGAGCTTCTAGAGGGATATAAAACAGAGATAAAAAGAGTGATCATATCTATTGATCTCGACCACCTCCCTTCATTCTACAGAGTTTCAGAGGAATTGCTCCACGGCTCATTGAAAGTTAAATGGTCTGCGTTAAAGCAGTTAGTACCCGTGCTCTTGGGAGCATACCATTATCGTCGTGACCTCATCTCCCATTTCAAAAAGGCGGACTTATTAATAAACCACGCGGCAAATCATGCTGACTGGTTACGTGAACACACAGGACGTCGAACACTCTACGTGCCAAACCCCGTTGGTGGCCGGTCTGTGATTGGAGATCCGATTTTCCGATGGGCTCCTGTTTCACCACCACGGTTTTTGTTGGTTGGAAATTTTAACGGCATAGCGACACTGAGTGGATTTTATTTTTTCGTACAAAAAGTAATGCCTTATTTGTGTGAGGTATTGGATGCAGGGAAATTGGAGATTCATATACTCGGAAAAGGAGGGATTGAGCCCCGAATTAAAAAAGTGTTGGATCGTAAGGGCATTTTTTGGCCCGGTTTTATTGAGGATCCATTGCCTGAGTACGAAAAAGCCTGTGCCATGGTTGTGCCCACACCTATTAAACTAGGGTTTCGCACACGGATACTGGACGCGTTCCGGTACGGTTTACCCGTCATTGCGCATTCAGCAAATGCTTTAGGATTTCCAGAAATGAAACATCGGATAAATTGTTTGATGACAGATAATGGCCAAGAAATGGCCATACAGATGATTGAGTTGGCGGAAAACGAAAAGTTGCGGAATGAAATTTATAAAAATTCTTTAAACGAGTTTAATTCAAATGTATCGGCTGACCATACATGTCGTAAGATTGTAGAGTTTTTGAAGACCTAAAAGGTGAGATTATGAGAAAAATAAAAATATTTGGAGCGGGGTCCATAGGTAATCATTTAGCAAACGCGTCCAGACGCATGGGCTGGGAAGTTATTGTGTGCGATGTAAACCAGGCAGCACTGGACCGCATGAAAAATGAAATATATCCTGGCCGATATGGCGCTTGGGATGAGTCCATCCGCCTTTGTCTTGTGAAAGACGCGCCTACAGGGGGATTTGATTTAATTCATATTGGTACCCCACCTGAGCATCATATTCCACTAGCCATTGAGGCGTTGAAGGAAGAACCCCGCGCTATACTCATTGAAAAGCCTTTGTGTCCCCCAGATCTCGCCGGGGCGGACGAGTTATGGATTCGCACAATAGAATCGAGAACACGCGTTTATTGCGGGTTCGACCATGTTGTTGGAAAAGCGGCGCTGAAATTTGCCGAGATATTTCAATCGGGTATCCTAGGCAAAGTGGAAACAATTGACAGTGAGTTCAGGGAACATTGGGATGGGATATTTAAAGCGCATCCTTGGTTGACTGGGCCTGAAGACACTTATTTGGGATATTGGAAACGTGGCGGTGGAGCCAGTGGCGAACACAGCCACGCGATAAATTTCTGGCAGCACCTCGCCCACATGACCGGTTCTGGAAAAGTGATCGAAGTTTCCGGAATGCTTGTGTACGAAAAACAAGGCAAAGCTGAGTACGACAAACTTTGCAGTTTAAACCTGAAAACAGAATCAGGACTTATAGGCCGAGTGATCCAGGATGTCGTGACACGACCGCACCGGAAACGCGCGCGGATACAAGGTTCGGAAGGATACCTTGAATGGATCGCAAATTATACCCCCGAAGGTGACGCTGTAATGCTTCAAATTGCAGGTAAACCGGAAGAGATTGCCGGGTTACCTAAAAAAAGACCGGACGATTTTATTTGCGAGCTAGAGCACATCGACAACGACCTGAAAAACGGGGGTGAATGCCAATCGCCTTTAAGTTTAGAGCGTGGACTCGATACAATGTTAGTTGTTGCAGCGGCTCATAAAGGTCAAGCCGAAGGTAAAACGATTAAAATAGACTATACCTCTGGTTACAAACACGCCTCCATTACTTAGTTTCTTGTTAATTTAAACTGCCCATAAAGCCCCGAAATTGAAGATATGAATACCTATAACTTTAATGACCTATTCGTTTTTGATCTGGCAAACAACCACCAAGGATCCATCGATCACGCTCGAAGGATTGTCAAAGAAATCGGGGAAGTTGTTGCCGCGAACCAAGTGCGCGGCGTTTTCAAATTCCAGTTTCGGCAACTAGAAACTTTTGTGCACCCGGCGCATAAGGAGAACAGTAAAAACAAACACATTCCGCGTTTTCTTGCGACGCGGTTGGTGAAGAATGATTTCTCTCAACTCGCCGAGGATGTCAGAAAGGCAGGATTAATAACGATGTCCACGCCATTTGATGAAGGATCAGTCCACGATGTCGTTGAGCTTGGAATTGAAATCGTAAAGGTGGCGAGTTGTTCGGCAACCGATTGGCCACTATTGGAAACCATCGCTGAATGCAATAAGCCGGTGATCTTCTCCACAGGAGGCCTGACATTTCAACAAATCGACGATCTTGTCAGCTTTTTTGACCATCGCCGTGTTGAGTTTGCCATCATGCATTGCGTCTCGATTTATCCAACACCAGATGAACATTTGGAACTGAACCAAATCGACCAAATAAAGCGCCGGTACAGGGATAAAGTGGTCGGATATTCGACCCATGAAGTGCCTGCCGATACGACACCTGTTATTGCGGCTGTAGCAAAAGGAGCACTTATTCTCGAGCGCCACGTGGGAATTGAAACAGAAAAGACAAAGCTGAATGCTTATTCTTCTACGCCAAGTCAGATTGATGCTTGGATAAAAGCCGCGATCAAAGCCAAAACAATGTGCGGTCACGACAAACGTCCAGAGGCGTTACTTGAGGAAAGAGAGTCGTTGGACTCTCTTAAGCGCGGGGTTTATGTCCGGAAAAACTTGAAAAAAGGTGTAGAAATTGAGTCCGATGACGTTTACTTCGCGATGCCATTGATGCCCGGGCAAGTGACATCGGGCGAGTGGAGGAAGGGAATTTCTTTAAATGCTGATGTTGAAAAAGATGGAGCATTAATACGGAGCGCTGTTTCATTGCCTGACCATCCGACCAGAAAAATTTTATACACGGCTGTTCATACGATTAAAGCCATGCTTAACGAAGCTCGGATAGCCGTGGGCACAGACTTTTCTGTGGAGTTTTCTCACCATTATGGAATTGAAAAATTCACTGAAATTGGGGCGATTTTAATCGACTGCGTGAACCGGGAGTATTGTAAGAAACTTGTGATTCAAATCCCCGGGCAACGGCACCCGAACCACTTCCACAAGCGTAAGGAAGAAACATTCCAAGTTCTCTACGGGGTCCTTGAACTGGATCTCGAAGGAAAGCATAGGAAACTTTATCCTGGAGATACCATCCTCGTTCCCCAAGGGGTATGGCATTCCTTTTGGTCCGGTTCAGATGCTGGGGTCATCTTCGAAGAGATTTCAACCACTCACTTTAACAACGACTCCTTTTACGAAGACAAAAACATCAACAAAATCGATCGCTCCGAACGCAAGACCAAAGTCAGTCAGTGGGGAAGATATCAATTGTAAATTATCAATTATTAATGATGAATTATAAATGAAGGGCCGAAAGAAAGTGGCCGGTAAAAAGAAATGAAAGTTGACTTGGGGGAGAGGACGAAGAAGTACGCTGTGCGTGTGGTAAGATTGTACTGTGCGCTGCCGAAGGAAACAGAGTATCAAGTGTTAGGAAGGCAGCTTTTGAGAAGTGGCACTTCTGTTGGGGCAAATTATTCTGAGGCGAATCGGGCAAGGTCCAAAAGCGAATTTATCGCAATAATGGGTAGTTGCTTAAAGGAGTTGGATGAAACTAAGTATTGGTTTGATGTTCTTATTGAAAGCGGCTTGGTGCCTGATTGAAAACTTCAGGCTCTTATTAATGAAACTCAGGAGCTTTCGGCTATTTTTACTACGATTATCAAAAAAACGCGACAAAGCGCGAATTCTTCAATTTAGCATTTATAATTTATAACTTATAATTGGTTCTCATGTTTTTAGGAAAAAACATACTTGTTGTTGTTCCCGCCCGTGGGGGGAGCAAAGGCGTCAAATTAAAGAATATTCATCCGTTGCAGGGGCGTCCATTGATTGCGCATGTGGGAGATGTGATGAGAGGTGTGTCCATGGCGGACCGGGTAGTGGCGTCTACGGACAGTGATGAGATTGCGCGTGTGGCAAAGGACTCGGGAATTGATGTGCCGTTTTATCGGCCTGAAAGTTTGTCGGGAGATCGTATCGGGGATTGGGACGTGTTAGTGCATGCATTGAACGAGTGTGAGGCACTTGATCAGAAACAGTATGACGTGGTAGTTATGCTACAACCGACTTCACCGCTAAGGAAACCAGAGCACGTGATTGCGGTCATTGAGAAGTTAATAAGCGAAAATCTGGATGCCGTGTGGACAGTGAGTCCGACCGATTTAAAGTATCATCCTCTTAAACAACTCACGGTTAATGAAGCAGGGCACATGGAGCATTTCATGCCAGAAGGGCGAAACATCATAGCCCGGCAACAATTGAAACCCGTGTACCATCGCAATGGCGCAGCCTACGCGATCTCGCGCGAGTGTCTGCTGACCCATAAGAGCATTATTGGCAAGAAAACAGGTGCGATCATTCTTCACGAACCCATGATCAGCATTGATACCATTGAAGACTTCGAAAAAGTTGAGAAGCAGATGATTTTATAACGGATCTTGCTGATGGCGAAGAGCCATTCGTTAAGATTTCCTAAAAAAGTTAAGAATGTCTCGTAAAGTATTTGTCACAAACAAAGTTCTCTATCCAATGGTTCGCAACGCTTGGGCGGCATACTGGAAGAATAAGTTAAAATTAAAAACAGAACACGAAAAGCACAGTGTAATTCCTTTTGTGCGAATTAAGAATGAGGATTACTGGTTGGAGCCTGGTTTACGGGCTTTATCCAAGGTTTTTAAGAAGATCGTGGTTCTGGAGAACGGAAGCACTGATAAAACGAACGAGATTATTAAAAATTTGCAACACGAGGGATTGCCTATAGTCGCGTACCATTATAAGGATCGTTATCGCAATGATAATCTTGTACGAAACCTTGTATTAGACCACGAGTTTAATGCCGATTGGTTTTTTATGGCCGATGGAGATGAGTTGTATTAGGAGAAGTCCTGTGTGGATATTCTAAAATTTTGTCAGGACAAAGAGAATCTGAAGTATCAGAAAATAAGTTTGCACGCTAGGTTGCTTCACTTAGAAAACCCACTCCGAGCGACCATGCCCTTTTGCGAGAATGTCAGGTATGGGTACGGACGCCTCTTTTCAGCGAATATAGTGAGGTTCGGTGAGCCGGGGTGGAGGGATACTCCGTTTTACGACACGAATCAAAAGTTGTTACATTTTCCATCGAACCACAGGCACTTCCTTCGAGATACGTTTTTTCTCCACGCAACGAATTTAAAAAGAAGTTCTCAAAACCCTGATTGGAAGGGATGGCAGTCTGTTGATCCAGACCATGCTCATTATAGAAATTCAAGATATGCTGGGACAGATGCCAATTATGTGAGCCTAGAGTTTTTTCCAAAAGAAATCACTGAGTGCAAATATAGTGATCATAATCACTACATGAAGAAGATACTGGAAGCTGAAATAAAATTTATTTAAAAATAATTAAGAAAATTGTTCATTAGTAGCGCCGTTCATTGGGCGGAGCCTGGGGAGAATCATTAATGTTATCAAAAGCGTCGAAATTTTTAGAAGAGCAGTTGGGTTATCCAACAGTGGGAGTCGTTGAGGCTGGATCGCGTATTACATCGCGATCTCTCGCATCCCAAGAAATTTATTACGGTTTAAAAAACAAAAAAATCATTGGCTTTGAGCCTGATCAAGAAGCCTGCGATCGATTGAACAAGGAGGCATTAACCGGATGCCATTATTATGCCATTGGATTAAGCGATCGAAACGGACGTGAACCTCTTTATATTACAAAAGACGCCCGTAGCAGCTCTTTGTTTCAGCCGAATTCTGAATTTTTGATTCGGTTTGTGGGGGGCGATCGACTAACCCTTGAAAAAGAAATATCGGTTGTTGTCACGACAATCGGGGACGTCCTGACCCGTGAAGGAGGAAGTAGGCATCATTTGATAAAAGCGGATGTCCAAGGGGCAGAACTTAAAGTTTTAAAAGGAGCCTCTACGTTCCTGAAGGAGTTTTGTATGATTGTGGTGGAAGTGGAATTCTCGTATGTTTATAAGGACCAGCCATTAGCAGGAGACGTTTCCACTTTTCTTACCGGTGAAGGATTTGAATTTCATCATATGGTTCACACTGGTGGGTTCCTTGAAAACAAGGGAGTGAGCACCGGGGTCACGAGGGCTATGTGGGGGGATGCGATGTACGTCAAAGCGCCGACACACGTTTCAGCGGCGGAATGGCCCGCGTTTGCGGTATTGGCTTCGCTTTATGATTGTCATGATCTAGTGGTTACTGCACTCAAGGCCATGAAGAAGAATGAGCTTATTGAAGAATACCTTAAAAAAACATTTCCAGATGTTCAAAAGCGAGAAGATCAATTTAGTTGTCGTGAACTGTTAGGCCTGCTACGGCGAAAGTTAATCGGTCGTTAGAATGAAAATTTCCATTTTTATAGAACATGACGCGGTGATTCGTCATTTCGTGAATAGCGAGTCCTTTAAAGATCTCGTTAAAGCCCATGATGTGACCTTTGTGTTTCCGCCAGTCGGATATAAACGCGTCAAAACCGACGTTTCTCAATTGCCACTCGGAGCGTCGTATCGTCATTTGAATGTGCATCAAACGCGGTTGATGTATCAGAGGCGAATGTTCCTCGTTGATCGCTTACGCTTCCGCCCTGGTAAACATTTCGCCACACTTCGCAAGTTATATAGACTGGCGCTGAACGAGTTTAAGGGGGAATGGTCAAAAAACGTTTTAAATTACACTTGGTACGGGTTACCCGTTATTAACACATGGTTTAAAGCTCGGGAAATAAAACGCCTCAAAGGAATCCCAAACGAAGAATTAGACAATCTCATCAACGAACTTAAGCCGGATGTTATTGTTCATCCCTGTGTCCTTGAAGGCGTGTTTTTAAATGATTTGGTAGAGATCTCGAAACGATTAGATGTGCCTTTAGTAGTGATCATGAATTCATGGGATAACCCGTGTACAAAACAAGCAATGCTGGGTCAACCTGATTGGTTGTTGGTGTGGGGCGAACAAACCAAGCGACATGCGTTAACATTTATGCATGCAGATCCCGAGAGGGTTGTGGAGTTTGGGGCGGCCCAATTTGAAATTTATCGTGAACCGGCGCGAATTAATCGCCATGAGTTCTGTCGTATTCATAACATCGACCCCTCCAATAAAATTTTATTGTATGCAGGGTCGAGCAAGGAAACCGACGAGTTTGAACATTTGCTTACCTTGGAAAAAGCGATTGAAAGTGGATTGTTTAATCAGCTTGTCGTTGTGTACAGGCCGCATCCTTGGGGTAACGGGGGTAAGGACGGTAAACGCATTATTGATTATCCTTGGCAACACGTGCGTATTGAGAGTCACATGCGCCCTTACTTAGAACAGATCAAGAAGGGTGACTTAACAGCGTGGTATCCTTCTTACAAAGATGCACAAGATACCCTCAGTTCAATCGACATGTTAATGAGTCCGCTTTCCACCATCATTCTCGAAGCCGCGATGATGGGAAAGCCAGTGATGTGTTACATGGCTGACGATGAAAAAGAGGCTCAACACTTCCAACTCGTTGCGCCTTTGGCGCACTTTGAAGATATGCTCGCAATGCCCGAAGTCGTCGTGGCAACAGGTAAAAATGAGCTCACCGAAGGTGTGGCACGTTTAATCAAAAATCAAGAGCGCCCGGGTTTTCAGGATCAACTTAAAAAGGCATGTGATTTCTTTGTGAAACCCCATGCTGAACCATACAGCAAGCGGCTTGTCACATTTCTTGAACAAGTGCATTCCGGGAAATGAATTGAAACGATCATTGGCCATCTCACAGAAACCAAAGATTCTATGGTTTTTCAGAAGATCGCGTCATGAGTGGCAGCATGAGTGGGAACAAGGAGACCGATCCGGGGAATTTTTTTACGGTATGATTAGTTTAGCTCAGAAGTATTCCGTGGCTTTTGTGGAGGACCCTGAGAAAGGGTGCTTGTACAAAATCTGGCGCCCCATTGAACAACAATTATCAAAAATGATGGGCATGGGGTTTGCGTTGAATGCTGTTATTTCACATTTAACAAAGTTGAACCGGGCAGAAACTGTCATTAGCACTGTGGATACGTGTGGATTACCCGTTGGCTTTTTGAAGCGGTTAGGTTTGGTCCGTAGTCGTTTGGTGTACCTAAGTCAGGGGCTATCAGATCGCGTGAACCGCCATGGAAAGAAAAATTTAGTGTCTCGATTTTACTTATGGTGTGCCGGAGGTGCGGACACTTGGGTTGTATTAGGTGAAGGTGATAGGCAGCCGTTGGCAGATTGTCTCGGTGTTAAAAGTGATCGAGTACACGTCATCCCATTTGGGGTGGATGTCGAATTCTGGAGACCTGATTCCGTCGTGCCTCAGGAGGAATTATTGAGCATTGGATCTGACCCTGCGCGTGATTATACGACACTTCTGCGTGCTACAGAATATCCATTGCATATTATAACCCGCTTAGAAGTGCCCAGTGCCCAGGTGAATCAGACTGTGCGGACCACAAATGAGCACACGTCCATTGAACTGAGGAGCATCTATTCAAGTGCGAGAATGGTCGTGATTCCCGTGAAAGACGTTGCTCAGCCCTCAGGACAAAGTGCAACACTCCAGGCCATGGCCTGTGAGGCCGCTGTGATTGTAACGAAAAATAAAGGTTGGTGGGCTGAGGGAATACTTGAAGATGGGAAAAATTGTCTACTGGTGCCCCCAAATAATCCGCCAGCTCTACGTAAGGCTATTGAAAGACTTTGGAATGATAAAAATTTGTGCAGATCTTTAGGAATTGAAGCTCGCAAAACGGTGGTCGAAAAGTTGAGTGAACAAGTGATGGCACAGGCCTTGGACAAAATTCTTGTCACAGAGGAGACAACCTAATGCTCAGGAGCTTATTTAGAAAGGGGCGATCATTCGTTGCAGGTGCACCGAGGCATTTTGAATCACGGATTGCCCAGGCTTTTTCCCGACTCTACCTTCACGCGGATCATCCTAGCTGGGTGCTCGCCGAGGAAATGCGTGAACTAAATCACATTGCCGAAACACTCGGGATCAGGACAAAACAAATTCTTAACCCCCAAGCTGTCCACGGCCAATCCATCTTTTATGCGAGCCAGTTTGTATTAGAGCGCCTTGATCTAATCAAGTGCTCCAACCGAATCGCCCTCGCTTATTTTCATGGTAAACCCATTCCCGAAGAACCTGGGTTTCAGCGATGCCTCGATTCTTTAACGAAAAATCACCATCACATTTCTCGGGTTCAAGTATCAAACAGCGCGTTTAGGGATTTTGTGTTAGCAACAGGCATTGACCCAACGAAAGTTTTTCTTATTCCGATTGGCATTAACCCCACGATTTTTAAGGAGCAAACCAAAGATTCAAAAAGGGCCGTGCGGGAACGCCTTGGAATCCCTGATAACGCCAAGGTGATCGGATCGTTTCAAAAAGATGGAGTGGGATGGGGAGACGGGATGAAGCCCAAATTGATAAAAGGGCCAGACACATTTTTGAAAGTCATACAGGAGTTGCGGAAACAAGTACCAGAACTTCACGTGATGCTTACAGGCCCTGCACGGGGATACATCAAAGCTGGATTGGAAGAGATGAAGGTTTCGTACACGCACAAGTACGTAGAGAATTATCGCGAAATTGGAGATATGTTTCAGGCCTTGGATTTGTACATTGTCGCGTCGAGGGAAGAAGGAGGACCCAAAGCGATTTTGGAATCGATGATCTCCGGGGTCCCTATAGTTTCGACGCGTGTAGGACAGGCCATTGACCTCATCCAACATGGAGTTAATGGCTGGCTGGCCGATGTTGAGGATGAACAGAGTTTAACCCGATGCGCCGTACAGGCTTTGAATATGGACGAGGCAACTTTAAGGTCCTTCAGGACTGCCGCATCACTCACCGCGCGTGAAAACTCGTACGAAGCTCAAGTACCCCTTTGGAAAAAGTTTTTCGAGGGATTTGTGATATGAACTTTTTAAATCTTTTTCGACATCAAAAAGAAGCCATAGCTACCGTGGCTTTTAACATGAAGCCCGTCCTCAATCCGTGGGGGGGAGGGAACCAGTTTGTGCTGCAATTGGCCAAGTACCTTGAGCAAACCGGGTTTAAAGTCACTTATGCACTGAATCAGAAAGTTGATCTCATAGTGCTCGTGGATCCACGTGTTCAGGATACCGTTCATTTTGGCGTTTCTGAAATCCAGGAATACCTAAAAGTTAATCCAAAGGTTAAAGTGCTCCATCGGGTTAACGAGTGCGATCAACGGAAAAATTCTTCATTCATGGATGACCTTCTAAAAAACACGAATGAAGTAGCCGATTTCACTGTATTTATCTCTGATTGGCTCAAAGGTTATCATGCTGAAAAATGGTACGACACAAGAAAGCCGCATCGGGTCATCATCAATGGAGCTGATCCGTCTGTTTTTCATCCTATTGGAGGAGAGATCTGGGCACCGGGGAAAAAATTTCGGTTAGTGACACATCATTGGTCAAAAAACGAGTTAAAAGGGTTTGCGGAATATGCAGAAGTTGATTCCTTGATTTCAGAAGGCATGAATGACTTTGAGCTGTGGATCATTGGGCGATGGCCGGATGAAATGAAGTTTAAGACCGCGAAGTTATTACCGCCTTGCAATGGAAAAGAATTAGCTCAACTTTTACGCCAGTGCCATGGCTACATAACGGCCTCTCGGTATGAGCCCGGAGGAATGCATTTTATTGAGGGGGCTCAATGCGGCCTGCCGTTGGTCTATCATCAAGATGGAGGAGGAATTGTTGAAGTGGGTCGCCCGATGGGAGTTGGGTTCACAGGATCTGTTAAGGACGCCATCATTGCCCTTCGCGACGGGTATCAGAAGTATAGAGAATCCCTATTAAATGAGCCGCCGTCAGGTGATTTAATGTGCCTGCAGTACCGCAGGGTTATTGTACAAATGCTCAGTGTGTAACCCATATGCCTGAAAATATATTTTTTCAAGAAGCGCCGTTCATGAAGGAGTACTTGGAGGAGACGTATGTTTACCTCCCCTACGTGATGCATTTCCATCGTCCGCTGGTCAGGAAAACGTGTTTCTCAACCGATAGATATGGGTTTCGGACGACCCATTTAAATGACGGAACAGAAGCCAGTCTTGACGATTTTAACGCAGGGAAATATCAAAATCCATGCGCACTGGTGGGGAATAGCACAGCTTTCGGCGTAGGCGCGTTATCCAACAAGGAGACAATATCTTCCGGGCTAAACGGAATCACCTCCGGAACATGGTTTAATTTTGCGGGGAGAACGTTTAACCCCTTTCAGGAACTCATCCTTTATCAGATGTTTTGTCAGGTAAAACTTAAAGGATTGGCTTTGATGACAGGAATCAATCTCTACGACATGACCTACCGATTTAATCAACCCGTTCGGTCGGCAGTCGAACCGTTTTATTTGGAGAAGTTCGTTTCAGAACGATTAAAGAAGGTTCGGCAAAAAGGATTGAAAGAATTATTAAAAGAACGGTTTTTGGGAAGGAAAGCGATTGTAGAACGAGATGATTTTCTGTTTTCTACCGTTCTAAATGACATAAACACCGGACTGGACGGTATCCCTGATTTGTCGGAGTCGGCACCAATCATAAATGCGGCGATGGCCACATGGAGGAATATACTTCAAATATGGAGATGTTTAACTCCAAACCGGATGGGGAAGTTGATGGTGTTTATTCAGCCTGTGCCTGAGTGGTTTGGGCGACCCTTAAATCCCAAGGAAAAAAGGCTTCTTGATTTTGTGGACCTTGAGCGCGGGGAAAAGTGGGGCAGGGTACACCGATTCATTCAAGGCATCTCAGCAGAATACAGATTACGTCAGGAACAATTGTTCGCTGAGGAGAACATTGAATTTTGTGATCTGAACAGGGAGGAATCTTTAATAGGAACAGAATGGGTTTTTATTGATCGATACCATGTCACCGGAACGGCGCAGCAAGTCATTGCAAGAATCATTGCACGCAAAATGGGGCTGAATTGAGACGGTTTTTAAGACAGGCAAAGCTGGGGATGAAAGTCATTCTCTCACGAGTTGCCCGCCACCAGCCGCGTGTTTTTTACGGATTTAAAGACATACCCGGGCCCGACCAACCTGCGCATGGTGGGGTTGTTAAATTCCAACGGATGCAGAGGCCTTATCCTAATACACCGGATCAATTTAATGTTCTTTATATGGTGAGTAGTTTCGCTCCCTCCGAGGCGGGCGTTCTGGCATGGGCATCGCGTATGAAAGGAATACCGGTGCTATGGAATCAAAATGGAGTGGCTTATCCCGGTTGGAAACGTGATCGGTGGAAAGAGGCTAACGCGCAAATGCGTTCTGTATTGTCTCGAGCTAACCATGTCCTTTACCAAAGCGATTTTTGTAAAAGAGCGGCGGACGAGTTTATTGGAAAATGCCAATGCCCCTCTGAGGTGCTTTATAATAGTGTGGATACACGGGTTTTTGTGCCTAACGAAAAAAGCCTCAATGCGACACCATTGATCCTTCTTCTGGCAGGGAACCAATATCAGTGGAATCGATTTAAGACAGCCATTGATTGTTTGCGTGAGGTTTTGAAGGAACTACCTGACGCCGAATTGCACGTGACAGGTCAATTGAACTGGGCTGATGGAAACGTGCCACACAAGGACGCTGAGGAGTACATGGTTAAGGTAGGCGTTCGCGATCATGTAAAATTGCTTGGGCCCTATGTGCAGCAGGATGCCGTCAAAGTTTTTCAGGCGGCCCACGTACTCCTTCACACTAAGTATAATGATCCATGTCCCGGCGTTGTGGTCGAAGCGATGGCGTGTGGGTTGCCGGTTGTCTATTCGAACACCGGAGGGACAGGAGAATTGGTGGGTGACAAAGCGGGAGTAGGCGTTGATTCACAAGCCAGTTGGGAGAAGGAGTACCCTCCCTCAGCTGAAGCGTTGGCCATGGGAGTTATAAAGGTTTTCCAAAACCTACCAACTTACTCCCTTGCGGCGCGCACGAGGGCTGTGGACTATTTCGACATTGAACCGTGGCTAGCACGACATGCCGTGATTTTCCAAAGTTTTCTCAAGACCTAAACTCGTCAGGCGGATTTCCATACTTTGAAGTCGGCCAAGGAAAATGGGGGGTTGGTTTCTTTTAGTCTGAGCAGCGGTACGTTGCCGAAGAATGAGGACCATGTTGAATACGAACTCGGCGGCCCAATGATCGCAGAGCACTTGGCGAGCAAGTAAAGATCGTGAATATAATGACCAGGAGCCATAACCACATCTAATCCAGCAAATGCTTCGATGGGTTGCGGCTCATTGGAGGCAATTAAAAACCGGCAAGGTTCACCTTTTAACTCCTGATACCGCTTCATAATACGAACGTAAGAGTCAGTTTCAAAAAAATATTTTCCACCATCCCAATGCCGGTAATCCCCATGACGAATGTGAACACCGACCGTCGGTTTTTCAGTGGCGAGATGCTTGGCGGCAAATGTATTGATCGATTGAAAATGAGAATCAACAGGAGTAAAATAAGATTTCAGGATATCTGCATGTTTCTCGACCAACGGTTTACTGCGGAATCCGTAACCACGCGCAAACAGAATTTTGGTAACCTTTGCTTTTTGCAGAAATGCAGCGCTGCCGAGGTCCTCATTTTCCCATCCTGAATCCATGACACTCAGTGGACCTTGATGCGGAACTAGGCGTGAAATCTTTTGAATGATGCGGTAAGTCAATTCACCCGTTTTTAATTGTGACGTTACTGGAGTTGGGTATGACGGAATGCGCCCAGCAAATGATCCAGCGAAGTACGGGGCGAATTCGTGGAATCCGGGAAATAACACAGGGATCCCGCTCTCTGCTGAGAAAGCTATAAAATGAGCAAAATGGACAATTTGATTGCCGAGTGCTCCGATTTTTTCACTTATAACAATCACGTGATTTTAGGGAATAATTTGAAACTCAAACTTTTAGGTTTGTTTTAATGGAAAAGCAAATGGGTATTAGCGCCACGCTGAGTAGTCCCCCTTTGGTCAGTATCCTCATGCCCGTGTATAATGCAGAGGAATTTCTGGCCTTTGCCGTTGATAGCCTAAGAGCTCAAACCTTTTCGGATTGGGAGTTAATCGCGGTCAACGACGGGTCAACGGATCGGTCTCAGGAGATATTGATGTCGTACAATGACCCGCGCATAAGGGTGGTCACCCTTGCACAGAATGCCGGAATTATAGGTGCGCTGAACGCAGGGGTGAAACAGTGTCGAGGCCAATATATCGCCCGGCAGGATGGCGATGACGTATCATACCCTACAAGACTTGAGAAACAGTTGGCGTTTTTTGAGAAACAAGATGGCTTCGCACAAAAGTATGTCATCGTGGGGTCTGCATGTGACATCATTGATTCCAAGGGCGACATGGGGCGGTACGTTGGATTTCCCAAAACGGATGTCGAGATACGGTGGCACTCGCTTTTTAATAATCCTTTCGCGCACACCTCAATAATGATTAGGCGGTCGGCCATAAAAGGTGAGACCGGGCCTTACAAAAGGGAAGCCTTACACGTTGAGGACTATGATTTATGGGCGCAACTTTTAGGAACGGGATATGGATTTAATCTAAAAGAAGCTCTTGTTGGGTATCGAGTGGGGCCACAGCAGATAAGTCAAAAAGCGGCAAGTTTGCAGGAATCTAACACGACAATGATATCTCAGAAACAATTGGCTGCTTTGGGATTCGAAATGTCTACGCAAGAGGTCGAGGAATTGCGGCGGTTTGTTGAGGTGTTTCCAGAACGTGTAGAAGAAGGGCATATTGCGCCTTTGTTAAGGCTTATGCAGATTGCGGATGAGTTTGCCTGCCGCATGGGTCACGCTCTTTGGACGTTTAAATTGCGGGTGAGCCTCCAGAAACGCCTACGGTTGGCGCTTAAAACGCATCCATCCGTTGTGCGCGACGCAGGCAAGATTCTGCTTCGGGAACGGACATCCAATCCATTAGTCTCGCTTGCTACACTTTGCAGCTAACCTCAATGAACCTTTGGCTTTCAATTGTTATTTGCACATTTAACCGGGCGCGGCTCCTTGAGATAGTGCTCGAGAGTCTTAAAGGACAAACGAAATGGAACGATGAGCGGTACGAAGTTTTGGTCATTGATAATAATTCCACGGACAATACCGCTTTGGTGTGCGAACAGTTCGGGGTCAAAAGAGTGCAGGAGACAAAGCAAGGATTATCCCACAGCCGTAATCGCGGTGCTGAGGAATCACGCGGAACGTACGTCGCCTATGTTGACGATGATTGTCGGATTCCTGAAGGCTGGCTTGAAGAAGCATTTAAAATAATGGATCGTGAAAAGCCAGACGTTTTCGGTGGTCCCTTCTTCGCCTTTTACCTCGATCCTAAACCAGTGTGGTTTAAGGACGCGTACGGGTCATGGGAAATCGATGGGAAAGTCGGAGACATTACGGCAACTGAAACAACGTTATGCGGCGGGAATTTTTTCATCCGTAAGGAGTTGCTGATCAAAATGGGTGGGTTTGATCCAGCGTTTGGAATGGTGGGCGGTCGAATTGCGTATGGCGAGGAGACGGTCTTACAAAAGCGTATTCGAGCGAAGAAACCTGAAGCTCGGTTTTATTATGATCCAGCATTGTACGTGTACCATCTCGTGCGCCCCGGTAAAATGCATGTGAGCACCTTTTTGAAACAGAGGATTGCGGATGGCCGGGATTATTATCATTTTGCTGGGAAAGATGAAATTGGACGGGCTGGAAAAATAAAGACAGTATTTCTAATGGCTGTTCGGCTGCTTGCGTTTGGTGTGGAAACTGGGGGTGCTCTGTTTTGTCGGAATCGCAAAGAGTTGCCGTTTGTCGCCAATGCCATAGTGGAAAAAACGTCGCGTCATATTCGGGCCATAGGGATGTACAATGAACATTTTAAAACGGCACCATGGATTTAGCTGTTGCTGTCATAGTGTTTAATCGGCCCAGACACGCAGCACGTCTGCTGGCCACTCTCGAGCAGGTTAAGCCAAACAAACTCTTTGTGATTGCTGACGGGCCTCGGGAGGGAGGGGCAGACGATGCAAAATGTGCAGAAGTGCGCGCGCTTTTTGATCGGGTTCCCTGGGATTGCCAAGTATTTCGGAATTACAGTGAGAAAAATCTTGGCTGCGGACCACGTCCTGCCACGGGGATTTCGTGGGTGTTCGAGCACGTTGATGAAGCCATTATTTTGGAAGATGATTGTGTGCCTGACCTGACCTTCTTTCCATACTGCCAGGAGTTGCTGAAGCGATATAGGGACGACAATAGGATCATGCAGATTTCGGGGAACAATTTTCAGTTTGGGTCGCGCTCATTTCCATCGAGTTATTATTTCTCCAATTTCTTTCACTGTTGGGGTTGGGCCACATGGAAAAGGGCATGGACCCATTTTTCTCACGAAATGACCGATTGGAACAACCTCGACAAGGATGTGTTCCTCAGAAGCATCATCAATGACCCCGCTTTTGTTAAGTCATGGAAAAAGACGTTTGATTACGCAGCAAGCGCTGGTCGGAATCATATTTGGGATTACCCATGGCTTTATTCATGTTGGAGGCAGAAAGCGTTGTGTGTTCTTCCTGCCCACAATTTAGTTTCGAATCGCGGGTTTGACGACGAAGGGGGGACTCACACCCATGGCAAGAGCCGTTATATGGATATGGTTATTGCACCACTGGAATTTCCGCTTAAACATCCTGATCGAAAAGTGGCGGACATTCCGTCCGATAATTACACTCAGAAAACCATGTTTAATAACACGCTTAGGTATCGGTTGAAGCGACGATTGTATATGATGCTGGGAAAAGAATTATGAAACTGTGTTTGCTGTGTGGATCGGGCACTGAAGTGAGGTTTAAACGCCAGGTGCTGCATCAATATGAGGTCTCATATTTTTATTGTGACCAATGCGGGTTAATGCAGACGGAGAAACCCTATTGGCTCAAGGAGGCCTATCATGATGCGATTGTGGCGGCTGATACAGGTGTTGTATCCAGAAACCTATTTTTTCAGCGGCAGGTAGCGGTGGTTCTCAACTTCCTTTTCGATGGGAAGGGATGTTATCTGGATTATGGTGGGGGTTATGGGTTGTTTACCCGATTGATGAGGGACGTGGGTTTTGATTTCTATTGGCAAGACCCCTATTGCGAAAACTTATTTGCGCGGGGCTTTTCATCTACTGAAGCTATGGAGCCGTTTAAAGCTGTGACATGTTTTGAAGTCATGGAGCATATCGAGCACCCATTGGAGTTTGTCACCAAGTGTTTGGAGGAATCTGAATGTCGCACGTTTATTTTTTCGACAGAACTCATGCAGAACCCACCCCCCGAACCTGATGCGTGGCACTATTATCTTTTTAACACCGGCCAACATATTTCATTTTATCAGGAAAGAACCCTGCGACTGATGGCCAAAAAATTAAAAATGACTTTTGTTTCGCATGGTAACCTGCACTTATTCACGGATCAAAAAATTAACGAAACGCACTTTCGACATTTGACCGGGCGCTTTAATTCCCTGCGCTTTTTCTGGCTCAGACGGAGGAATACGTCCCTCATGATTTCAGATCACGAAAAGGTCTCTCGAGGCCGGTAGCGCCTATGCTTTTATACGATCATCTCATTTTTTCGTCCCAGCGGTACGGAGGTATTTCAAGATATTTCTCCGAATTGATTCCCCGTGTGGTTGCTACGGCGGCTCGGTATAACCCAATCCTTTACGTGCCCTATTACATTAACGAGTACTTGGAGGTTGAGTCTTACGTTGTGGGATCGCGCATTGATGATAATCGTGGGACGCGCAAGTTTCGGCATTGGCTTAATGAAATTGCGACTTTCCAGTTTTATTTTAAAAACAGGCCGCGCGTGGTGCATCAAACATATTTTAGAAACAAAAATGTGTATCGGAAAAGTAAGATTGTACAAACACTGTACGACATGATCCCTGAGCGATACCCGGATTATTTTCCGGGTGCCCGCTCGTTGATCGAACTTAAAAGAAAGTCGCTCGCGTACGCGGACCATATCATTTGCATTTCTGAAAATACCAAAACCGATCTGCTTCAGTGGTATCCCCAATATGCAGACCGCGTTTCTGTTATACATCTGGCATCGGGCACTTCTTGTACCCCCGAGGAAATGCAGAATAAATCTTTGCCAAAAAAGCCTTATCTCTTGTACGTCGGACCACGAGCAGGATACAAAAATTTCAAATTGTTAGTTGAAGCTTTGGGTACTAGTAAACTGCATCATTCGCTCTCCGTGACCTGTTTTGGAGGAGGACACTTTACAGCAGAAGAAAAGGACATGTTTGCAAAGGCCAAAATTGATGCCCATTACGCGGGGCACGATGATCGACATTTACGTGTTTTGTATCATCAAGCCGTCGCTTACGTGTGCACATCGGACTACGAAGGATTTGGCATACCGATCCTTGAAGCCATGCAATGTGGGTGCCCGGTGGTTTGTGCGCAATCGAGTAGTTTGCCTGAGGTAGGTGGAGACGCGCCGCTCTATTTCACCCCCGGAGACGCGCAAAGCCTTGCCTCGGTTATTCAAGAACTGGGTTCTATGGAAAAGCGGGAGAGCCTTATTCAATCTGGGCGCACCCGGGCCTTAAAGTTTTCATGGGATCAAAACACGGCTGAGACTATTAAGGTTTATCAACGGTTATTTTAATGGGACTCCTTCGACTACTTCTCGCTTTATCGGTCATCGGTACCCATGCGGGTCCGATCTTAGGCACTCGCATGTTGGAAGGTGAAATTGCTGTGCTTTGTTTTTTCATGATCTCGGGATTTTACATGGCGCTCATCCTTAATGAAAAATATGTGGGGATCAATGACCGCCCCATGCTGTTTTGGGGTAACAGACTTTTGCGCTTGTTTCCGGTTTACCTTGTCGTCCTAGGGGTGATCATTCTTGCCCTTGTGACTCTTGGTGTGATGCGCGGAGCCCCTCCGGCTAAAATTTTAGCATTTCAGGAAGGGGTGGGTAGCATGCCATTCCTTTGGCAGGCCTACTTGGTGATCGTAAATTTTGTGATGTTCGGAGTGGAATCGACCTACTTCTTTCAGTCAAATGGGGGTCAGGTTTCCTTTACGACTGATTGGTTACACGCGGCCACACCACTCAGCAATTTTCTTTTAATCCCCCAGAGTTGGTCGATTGGGTTGGAACTTCTTTTTTATATTTGTGCTCCCTTCCTTCTCCGTCGCTCCTTGCCATTGCAGATCACCTTCGCTGTGTTAAGTCTCCTGTCGAGGTGGGCCTGTCTGACTTTGTGGGATTTGCCTCATGACCCTTGGGCCTATCGCTTTTTCCCTAACGTCCTTTGTTTTTTCATCTTCGGGTCTCTGGCGTATCAGATTTACCGGGGATTTAACAAGTCATCCTATCTCACGGGAAAAGCTTACCTGATCCCCGCGTTGTTTCTGTCTCCCTTTATTGTGTTCTATCCCTTCGTGACTATTCCTTCGAGGATCATGATCATGTATGCGCTCGTGTTTCTGGCTATCCCGATCTTGTTTAGCCATTTCAAGAAGTCAAAAGCAGACAAGTTTTTGGGTGAATTGTCGTATCCGGTTTACATCTGCCACTTCTTTTTTATTGATCTTTTACTTCCCTTTAAAACGCGGTTACCTGAATGGTCCTTTGGTCTGGTGGTAAGTCTGATTTCCATCGGGTTCTCAATTGTTCTGGTGAAACTTATCGATGATCCCATTGACAGGCTTCGGCAACGGCGTTTACAGGTCCACAAATTGTAGTGGAGCGATAATGCTTTTATGTTAAATTTCCCATCGTGGTTTTGGGAGTAGTTGTAATCTTTGGTGCGGAATTTTTAGCTGGCCTGTGTCTAATGCTAACAAGCATATTTATTGAGTTCGACCTAAAGGAGTTCATTACTGGGGTCAGCTTTATAATCATACCTGGAATCATTATGTTTCGTTCAGTAGGCAACTACTACAAACATAAACATAACCCGAATCAGGAACCGCCACAGGTCGAAGGCAACTAAGTTGGTCTTGCTCAAATCATGTCCTCCGAAATCATTTGTTTAAACCCCGTGATGTCCACAACGCGTAGACTGGTCAGGACGGGGGAATCATTCCAAACCGATGCTCCACTGTGGGGAGGCCTTCGTCGCGCCGGCTTGTTCAAGGAAGATCACAAGGATCAAGTTTTGGTCTCGGTTCTCACGGTCGTTTATAACGGGGCATCGTGTCTTAAACGGACAATTGAAAGCGTTTTGTCTCAAGATCATCCGAACGTTGAGTATATCGTTGTAGACGGGGGCTCAACGGATGGGACGCTGGATGTAATCAAAAGCTACGAAGACGCGATTGACCTATGGATCAGCGAGAAGGACAAGGGATTGTACGACGCACTCAATAAAGGAATTCAACTTGCGAGGGGTAAGTACATCACGCATGTGCATGCGGACGATTATTATTCCGACGCCACTTCGATCACGCGGATCATGGCTCAAGTGACTGATGAGCCCGTCGTTTATGGGCAAGTCGTTCGGAACGTTGCGGGAACGGAAAAGGTCGACGGGGCCGAATTTAATCGAGACAAGGAACTTTTTTCGATGAAAGTGCCGCACCCTGCTTTTTTTGTACGACGCGACGTTTATCTGGATATCGACCCCTACTCAATGGAGTATCGACTCGCTGCCGATTACGACATGGTGCTCAGGTTGGCTGGCAGGTACCCTTTAAAGTTTGTTCCTGAACGGGTGAGCTGCATGAGTACCGGAGGATTGAGCGACCGGCAGGTTTATCAAGCTTATCGTGAGTCGCGCATCATCACGATTAAGCACGGACTTAACCCGTGCCAAGCTTGGATGTTTTACTTTATCAAGTGTTTCAAATCATGGCTCCATACCGCAATTTTCAGGTAGACCCGCTCCGGCTCTGCATCATTCATCAGTGCGGAAAGTTGACCGGCATTGACCGGCTCACGGATGAACTCATCAGGGCACTCGCCTTGTGTCAGGACGTGAAACTCACCGTGGTGGTTAATCAGAAGCGTGGGGATTTTCCGCCAAATATTGAACAATGGGTTGTACCCTCCCAAAACTTCGCGGTTCCTGGGTTCAGGGCTTTGTGGATGGGGAAGCTTTACTGGAAACTTCAGGGTCGAAAGTTCGATGTGGTTTACGGGATACACTACAGCATCTGGAGTCTCTTCGACTTGAAAGCGTTGTGGGGCAAAACACACCGAGTGTTTATGATATGTGATGTCATGTGGCAAAGACGTGAGGTGAAGTGGAAACTGCACTGGCTCGTTTACCGGATGGTATTTTTTCCCATGATGGTGCGTTGCGCCGATTCGTTTGCGACTCTGAGTTCAGCCGCGAGGGAGGAAATACATAATATCTTTGGAATAAAACGGGATACTCTCTTTGTTCACCGACAAGGAGTAACTCATAAATCTTCCGTGACGGATCTCTCCCGATTTAAATTGCCAGACAAACCCATTCTTTTCAACGCCGGGGCTCTTAAACCCAACAAAAACATCGTAAATATTATCGAGGCATATGCCCTTGTACGCAAAGCGGGGCATTCCTGTTCTCTCGTTTTCTCCGCATCATCGGGGACCGGAACACCCTATGGACAGTCGGTCATCGATGCTGTGAACAGGCTTTCGAAGGAATATCAGGCGGATGTCTATTTTCTAGGAGGAGTCAGTGAAGAAGAGCTATGGTCACTTTATAATAGGGCCTTTTGTTTTCTGATGCCTAGTGTTGAGGAAGGATACGGATTGCCGATTTTGGAGGCTATGAGCTGTGGCTTGCCGGTAGTCACGAGTTGTCTATCTTCGATGCCCGAGGTCTCCGGGAATGCGGCGGTCCTCGTAGATCCGGCAGATCCTTGTTCGATTGCCGACGGGGTTAACAGATTGTTCGCAGAGGTGCCTTTGCACGCGAAGTTGCGACGTGATGGTTTGGATCATTCTCGTAGTATGACTTGGGAAAAGAGCGCTCATGAATTGCTGCGTCATTTTCAATCCATTGTGAGTGGGGTTTTCTGTAAGTAACCAAGCAATTCGAGGGGACACACTATTGAACCCAGTTATCCAAAGGATCGTTTAAATGCGATAGACGTGAAAAATGAATTTTAAATGACAGATAGTTTGTCCGCTCCTTCAAACTAGAAATCTAATCTTAATCCAACGGACTCCTGACCCCCTGTCCGCCGCGATTGAGGACATGAGTATAAATCATCGTCGTCGAAACGTCCTTATGT
>Ga0163154_10001721_pt1 | contig 33386 bp, 27 predicted proteins | sample OliLakLV19MP9P1_FD_148649 | JGI IMG/M metagenome (GOLD analysis project Ga0163154, IMG submission 148649) | Freshwater microbial mat bacterial communities from Lake Vanda, McMurdo Dry Valleys, Antarctica - Oligotrophic Lake LV.19.MP9.P1 | ecosystem: Environmental > Aquatic > Freshwater > Lake >... | reverse complement strand
GGTGGCGGCTCCAAGAACACCACCTCAATGATGTTCTCTTGTGGCTTTTGCAAACCAGGTGGAGCCGTGGCCGGGAGCAAAAGCAGCCCAGCCAAAATGGAATGGACAGTCAACGTGACGGCGATTGCCGTTACGCGCCTGAAGTTGAGACCCTGTTGTCCCTGGGAGTGATCGTTAGCAGCCATCAGCGTTCGGTCAAGAATGGACTCGTTTTCATGCGCTGGAATCCGCGTTCCCCGGCACTTATCTGCCTGGACCGTTAGCGGAAGCCTCCCCAAAGTTGGGCAAAGCTACACCACTGATAATCGGCCCACAAGATAGATGGTGCGAAGGGGACCCGGCTCAGCGTCCCAAAGACTTTAGCGCTTGCGTGGCGTTCTTTGCCGACTCAGGATAACTCTGAGCCTTCTGGAACGCTGCAATTGCGGCCGCCTCATTACCACTGTCAAGTTCTGCAATTCCCAATTGATAATAAGCGTTGCCCAACTGGCGCAGACTGCCCTTCTGAATCGCCGCTGTAAACGCCTCACGCGCTTCTTTTGGCTTTTCCTGATCGAGAAGTACCTGCCCTACGTAAAGATCAGCCGTACCGTCGTCCGTGGAGAGCTGCGCGGATTGCCGAAACGCGCTCAAGGCGCTTTCCAATTCTTCGGCGTCGTAGAAGGCTTCGCCAACTTGAAGATATCGAACCTTGGTCTTAACAACAATGCCTTTATCCAAGCCTTCGAGCATCGCAGCGCCCGCATCTTTCGGTCGCTCCAACTCTCGGTAAGCGGCATACAGGTTTATATACAGGTTTTCCTTTCCAAGCCTGCCCTGGCTGCGCAGCCCTTCCAACAGCGTGATAGCGTCTTGTGCCTTGCCAGCATCCAACAGTAATGCCGTCAGGAAGTTGACAAATTCAGCATCATCGGGCGCACCGGCCAGCACCTCGCGACCAAAGCTGATCGCCTCTTCGGTGCGCTCCAAAGACAATAAACTATTCGCCTTCATTTGCTGCCAGGCGCGCTCCGGCGGATCGCCCGTGGCGAACGCTTTATCGATATTGACCAGCGCTTGATCGAAGACATCCTGGTCAAAGAAGTTTTTTGCCTGCAACGCCCAGTTACGCCCGCTGATCGTGTCGGCGTCTTTCGTCCAATCATCAAAGGCGGCGGCCGACTCGGTGAATTGGTCGTTCATGTGGTACAGCTCAGCCAACGTCAGCTTGAGCTGAAAATGTTCCGCGTTGGGCAGTGCGTCGGTAGCCAATGCAGCTTTGAACTGCGTGATGGCCTCTTCGATTTGATCCTGATTGTAGGAAATGAAGCCGCGCAGCTGTGCAATTTTTCCGCGCTCGTAATCATTCAGCTTCGGACTATCCAGCTTATCGAGCCCAGCGCGGGCTTCGTCATAAGCATCCGCCTCGTACTGATCGGCAATTTTTGAATAAGCCTTGACGAATTTCTGACTGGAGTTGGGCTTTTTGTCGGTCCGCCCGGTTTTGCTGACCGCCGATTTTTCGTCCTTTTTCTCTCGTGCTGCGTCGACTGGCGCGACGCTCATCGCTAGCGCGCCACCTAACATCAAAGCCGCCATCAGGCGAAATTTGAACATCACCCCTCCCCGTGTTCAATGCAGCAGCAAAAAGCGCTTCCCGCAAGCATGCCTCAGGAGAGCGCTACCGCGGTTAAAAATAAGACTATCGATTTTTGCCGCGTTCAAGCGGCAGCTGATCCTGCAACCATGCCGCAATTCCACCCTTCAAACTGTAGACTTTTGCATGTCCCGCTTTGGTTATCCGGTCTGCAACCTCGCCACTGCTCGTGCCACTTTGGCAATACAACAGCACCGTTGCCTCTTTGTATTTACTAATCTCTTTGGCGCTCGGATCGACCTGCGATGGCGTGAGGTGACGCGCGCCACGGATGTGGCCTTTGTCATAGTCGGCGGTGGGACGCAGATCAATCAGCAGTGCGTTACCGGTGTTGAGTTCCCGCGTGAAGTCGAACGTCGACAGATTGACGGCTGCGCGCCCATGCGCACGCCACTCGACTACTAACCAAGCCACCACCAGGACGACGATCAGCGTCCACAGTATCGGGTGGTTAGTGACGAACTCGACGAAGCGCTGCATCGGCTACGCACACCACACGGGCAAGAGGGCGCGGATTATGGCGTGCGCGGTGCAACTAGGGAAGGTCTGAAACGGCCTGCGATGCTCGCAATTGATGCAAAGTCATCAACTACTTGCAGATGCGTGAGAACGCATGCGCGGGCTCAAGCATCCAGGTCGGGGATCAGCCTGCTTTGCAGATGCGCGATCATGTCCTTCAGCCTGAGTTTTCGCTTTTTCAGACGCTTGATTGCCAGTTCGTCAGAAGCGGGCACTTCGTGCAGGCGCGCGATCAGCAAATCTAAATCACGATGCTCAAGGCGCAACTTTGCAAGCGCAGATGCCGTGCTGTCGGTATGCGGCATAGTCGATAGATCAGTCCTAGCAGCCTGTCGGGCTTGCATCGCGAGTGCGCCGGAAGCACTTTTGGCGCACAGCGGTGACGAATATTCCGGAAGTTCTTTCGCATTTTATACGTCTTTCTGCCGCGCAGTGCGCCAAAAGCGCTTCCGGTGCTTCGGGTCGCGCGTCTCACGCGCCAAGTCCGACCGGCTGCTAGGTTGCGACAGTGTAGCGGCGCCACCGTCAGCTTGCGCATTGCAGGAGCGCAAAGTGCTGATCTTCGGAATCGGAAAACGCGCGCCGGCGGCGGCGCGCTCGTCTACAATTCGCGCCCCTTTGTGATGCGGCATGCCATGAATACGGTTGCACTCTCGGTCAACCAACAGAAATTGATCAAACGGCTGCGCCATCAGATCGGTCAGGCGATTGCCGATTTCAACATGATCGAAGACGGCGACCGCGTCATGGTTTGCATGTCGGGCGGCAAAGATTCCTACGCACTGCTCGATATGCTGATTGAGCTGCAGCGCAAAGCGCCGGTGCAGTTTTCACTCACTGCGCTGCACCTTGATCAGAAGCAACCGGACTACCCGCCGGAGGTGTTGCCCAACTATTTGGCGACGCTGGATGTGCCGTACGTGATTCTGGAGCAGGACACCTACAGCGTCGTCAAACGGGTGATACCGGTGGGCAAAACCATGTGCGGTTTGTGTTCCAGGCTGCGGCGTGGCGCTTTGTACCGTTACGCGCTAGACCATGGATACACCAAGATCGCGCTTGGCCACCATCGCGACGACATTGTCGAGACACTGTTCCTGAATATGTTTCACGGCAGCAAGATTTCGGCGATGCCGCCGAAATTGCTCAGCGATGACGGCAAACATGTCGTCATTCGGCCGTTGGCCTATGTTGCCGAGCAGGATTTGATCGACTACGCGGCACTCAAAGCCTTTCCGATTATTCCGTGTAATTTGTGCGGATCACAGGAGAGTTTGCAGCGCAAGGTGATCAAGGACATGCTGGCCGGCTGGGAGCGCGCCAACCCCGGTAGGATCGACAACATTTTTCGCAGCCTGATGAATGTGCGACCCTCGCAATTGGCGGATCGCCAGTTATTCGATTTTGCATCCTTGGGCACGCACGCTGCCAGCGCCCCAGACGCGCACGCCTGGCTAACGGGCGAGCCCGTAGCAACGCCCACGGCCGACGCACCCCTTTTTGAGAGCGGATCGCCCCATGTGGTTTAAGAATCTGACATTAATGCGCTTGCCGGCGGAATTCAAACTCGTCGCCGAGCCTTTTGAATCCGCGCTGGTGGAGCACCCGCTGCGCAGTCCGGGCCCATTGGAACTGGAGACGCGCGGATTCTTGTCGCCGTTCAGTCGGCCGGATGCAGCGATGTCGCATCCCGCCGGCGATGCGCTGTTGTTTAGCTTGGGGCACGAGGCACGCCTGCTGCCGTCATCGGTATTGCGTGATGCCATTGCCGATCGAATTGCCGAACACGAAGCGAAAACCGGTCGCAAACCGGGCAAACGCATGCGTAACGAGCTGCGTGAGGCGGCGCTTGGTGAATTGCTGCCGCGGGCTTTCATCAAGCGCTCGCGCACGGCTGCTTACTGGGACGCGCCAGCGCGCTTGCTGGCGGTCGATAGCAGCAGCGACAAGAGTGCCGAAGCGGTCGCCAGCGCGGTACGCGAGGCCTTGGGCAGTTTCCCGGCACGGCCACTGGCAAGTGAGGCCTCGTTATCACTGCTGATGAGTGAATGGTTGATCTCCGGTGTGTTACCGGCCGGTTTTGAGCTGGGCGACGAATGCGAGCTCAAAGACCCCAGCGATCAGGCTGCGGTGGTGCGCTGCAAACATCACGATCTGACCGCCGAGGAAATTCGCGAACATGCGCGTTGCGGCAAACAAGTCACCCAACTCGGTTTGATCTACGACGGTCGTATTGGTTTTGTACTTGACTCGAAATTGAAGCTGCGCAAACTGAGCTTCCTCGACATCATTGCCGACAAACTGGATGCCCAAGACGGCGCTGATCCGGATCAGGTACTGGATGCTGAGTTCATCCTGATGAGTCTCGAGTTGCGCGTGCTGTACGCGCGGCTCGACGAAATCCTGCGATTTGTCGACTAAGCAACACGCCCATGAGTGGTCGCTTGTTGATTCGGCGCGAGCGCATGGTGCGCTCGCTGCCTGAGCTGCCAGAACGGGTGGCAGGCTGGCCCCTGCAAGTGGAGCGCCCGACACGCGGCAACCGCTTGAAAATAGCGGTCGAAGCGGGATTTGCGCGCTTCATCTGGCCGCAACGGGTGAGCGCGAATGCGGCGATGGATTTTTTTGAATTGCATCGCGTCTGGTTGGAAGAAACCGTCCGCGTTTATCGAAAGTCGGAAGATCGGGCCTGCGCAGACTTGTCCTTGGACCCACGCCAGACCGGTCGTTTGCCGTGGTTCGGGCGCGTACTTCCGGTCCACTTTGAACCCGGTCCGGCGCGCTTGGATGTCGATACGCAAGCGATCCGCTGCCAAGTGCCGAGTGGCGCAAGCGTGGCGCCGAAGACCGCTCAGCGACTCGTCATTGCGGGTTTGGGCGACGCCTTGGCGATGCGCTCGCGTGTTTGGTTGCGCGAATATGAGCCGCTGGTCGGTCAACGCTGCCAAGCGCTGCGCATCCGACCGATGCGCAGCTTGTGGGGCAGCTTATCGCCGACCGGCGCGATTGCGCTGAACTTGGCCTTAGCGTTTGCTGATGAAGCCTTGGCCGAGTATGTATTGGTGCACGAGATGGCGCATTTTATTGCCCGCGATCACAGCCCGCGTTTCTGGCACGCCGTTGGGCAGTTGTATCCGGATTACGCGCAGCGGCGCCAGCAACTCAATCGAGAACATCGCTATTTACAGGCACTGATGCGCCGGCTGTACGCACCGATTACCGCTGAATCAGCCTAAAGTTTTTGCAGCGCTACTGCACGCTGCCGCGCTGCGCCTCTAACAGCGCATCCAATTGCCGCACCCGATCACGGGTCAGTGCGGAAACCGCATCGGCATGCATCACCGAGTACAAGGTGCCAGACATCGCGCCGTAGGCGCTGGCTAAGGCTTCTAACTCGGCATCCCGAAAGGCGATCCATTTGCGCTGGGCGGCGCGCAATTGCTCCTTGGGCATAGGCGTAAGCTCACTCATCAGCGCTTTCCAAACGCGATTGAGCTCGCCATCCCACGCCTGCGTGGCGCTGCCCATACAACTGCGCATGCCCTGCGTGCTCATGCCTTCCGGCGATTCCATGCAGCGCGTGAGTTCAGCATCGATCGGATGCTCGTCGCTGGCATAGGCCGTGGTTGCGGCCAGCGCCAGCGCGGCAAGCAAGGTGCGCGTCAGGTGTTTGCTCGCACGCTGGCCGCGCGACAAAACCTCGCGCCGCGAAATAGCTGCGGCCTTCATGAGCGAATTTTCATTGCAGGGCACCATACTTTGCTCCTTATTAGGGCTCGTTCGTCGAAAAATTTGGACTTTTTGCTCGCCCGCTTGGGCGCGCTACTTCGTTGCGACCGCTTGTGTGGCGCGCCACAGCGCGCTTATCGCGCCTCGCAGCGCATCCCAATCCGACCGCCAACAGTTAAAGTTATTTCCTCAGCAGCCCTTAGCGTTTTTTCGGAATGTACAAATCGGTGATTGTGCCTTCGAAGACTTCGGCCGCCAGGCCAATCGACTCACTCAAGGTGGGGTGTGGGTGGATGGTCAATGCGATATCGGTGGCATCGCAATTCATCTCAATCGCCAAGGCGGCTTCGCTGATCAGATCGCCGGCGTTGGTGCCCACAATGCCGGCACCTAAAATGCGGTGCGTGCTGGCGTCGAAAATCAGCTTGGTGAAGCCCTCAGTGCGATCCATGCCGATCGCCCGGCCGCTGGCCGCGTGCGGGAATTTACCCACGCCAATCGCAATGCCCTGCGCCTTGGCGTCGTTCTCAGTGAGACCCACCCAAGCGACTTCTGGATCGGTATAGGCCACGCTGGGAATCACGCGCGCGACAAATTCGGTTTTATGTCCGGCCGCCACTTCCGCAGCGACCTTGCCTTCGTGGGTGGCCTTGTGGGCCAACATCGGTTGGCCGACGATATCGCCAACCGCAAAAATATGCGGCACATTGCTGCGCATTTGTTTGTCGACGGCGATAAAACCACGTTCGCTGACCTGCACGCCAGCCGCTTCGGCGGCGATTTTATTGCCATTTGGCGTGCGTCCCACGGCACATAACACGCGATCAAATAGCGTCGGCGGTGGCGCATTTTCGCCGTCAAAGCTGGCCAGCAAACCGTCTTCCTGGGCGCTAACGCCGGTGACTTTGGTTTTCAGGAATATGCCGCCGTAGCGTTTATTCAGGCGCTGTTGCAGAGGACGCACTAAATCGGGATCGGTGCCTGGCATGAGTTGATCGAATAATTCGACGACCACCACCTCGCTACCCAAGGCATCGTAAACGCAAGCCATTTCCAAACCGATGATCCCGCCACCGATCACCAGCAACTTTTTCGGAATATCGGCCAGATCCAGGGAATCGGTGGAATCCATCAGGCGCGGATCACCCCAAGGCAGACCCGGCAATTTGACCGGCTGCGAGCCGGCGGAAATCACCGCATGCTCAAAGCGAATCACTTTTTCGCCTTCGGCGGTGGCTACGGTCAGCGTATGCGCGGAACTAAATTTGCCCTCACCGTGTACGACGCGGACTTTGCGTTGTTTGGCCATGCTGCTCAGCCCGCCGGTGAGTTTGCTGACCACTTTGTTCTTGAAACCACGCAGCTTATCGAGGTCGATTTTGAGTTCGCCAAACGCAATGCCGATATCGGCCGCGTGCGCTGCTTCGTCGATCACCCGTGCCGCGTGCAATAGCGCCTTCGACGGAATACAACCGACGTTCAAACAAACGCCGCCGAGCACCGGATAACGCTCCACCAAGATGACATCAAGGCCCAAATCGGCGCCACGAAAGGCCGCTGGATAGCCACCCGGCCCGGCGCCCAAAACCACCAACTGACAGCTCATGTCGGCTGGCGTAGCCGAAGTCGGGCTTGGTGTCGCCGCTGCCGTAGTTGCTGCGCTTGCAGTTAGTGCGGGACTGGGCTGCGCCGGCGCGGCGATCGGCGCGGCGATCGGCGCGGCTACGCTGGCGGCCTCCTCCAACAGTGCAAGCACCATGCCTTCGGAGATCTCATCACCGACCTTGACCTTCAACTCAAGCACGGTGCCAGCCGCGCTGGACGGCACTTCCATGGTCGCCTTATCCGATTCCAAGGTGATCAAACCCTGATCTTTGCGCACGCTATCGCCGGGCTTGACCAGCAGTTCAATAACCGGCACGCCTTTATAGTTGCCGATATCCGGAACGCGAACTTCAATCTTGGCCATGCGTTTGCTCCGCTGCTTTGAATGCATCCGAGCATAGCGGGGCGACTAGCAGCCTGTCAGGCGTGAACAAAAACGGCCGACTGTTGTCGGCCGTTTTTTGTAATCGCTGCAGTGCTGGTGTCGGCAAATGTAAAAGCCAACACGCCGCTAGCCAATTACTGCTTCGGTGCTGCCGGTGCTGCCGGTGCTGCCGCTGCTTGGCAAGCGTTGTAGGCCTCTTCCAGACGCGGACCAAAGCCCTGCGCAATTGATCCAGCCTTTTGCATGGTTTCTTTACCCTGCTGCTGGGCGCCCTGCATCTTGCTCATCACATCTGGCATGCGATCAAGCATTTTCACGCCGGTCGGCGATGCAAAAAAGCGCGTCATTTCGTCTAATTCGGCCTTGCTAAAGACTTGCGTATAAACCACCGCAACATCTTGCCGAACCTTTTCGATCTCCTCGGGGCTGAAGCTGACGGCTTTCATGGCCGTGGCGAATTCGTCTAAAACCGGCTTGGCAGTTGCGCAACCTTGAAACTGTTTAACCGTGGACTCAACCATCGGCGCGGTTGGGTCTTTCATCTGATCGAACATTTCATCGGTACGCGATGCGGCGATTAAGTCGAGCGCCGCTTTCACGTGCGCGGCATCGGCCGGAGCAGCCGTTTCAGTAGCGGAGAGACTGGCGACCAACAACAGGGCGGAAAGCATCGATTACTCCTGGGACTTTTTGAAATCCCGCAAAGTCGCGGGAAACGGGCGCGAAATATAGCGCAGTGACGCGCTCAGAGTGTCTAACAGGCCAAAGGTTCCTGCCGTTGGCGATGCTAAACTGCACGATCCGAAGTTCGGTACCGTGCGCTCGTGGCAACCCCGGAAATCCCAGGTTACCAATTACTTAAGCAGATTGGCTCCGGTGGCATGGCCACGGTGTTTCTGGCGATTCAGTTATCGCTAGACCGCAAAGTCGCCATCAAGGTGCTGCGCGCTGGCAGTGAGGATGACCCCGACCGCACTGAAAAGCGTTTTTTACGTGAAGGCCGCACGCTCGCCAAGATCACCCATAAAAACGTCTGCGGCATTTATGACATCGCGAAAGTCGGCGATCTGGCCTATATCGCGATGGAGTACCTGGATGGCGGCACCTTAGTCGACAAGTTGCGCGTCGGCGTATCGGTGGGCGAATCGATTGCCATTGTCGTGCAAGTGGCATCCGCGCTGGAGGAAGCGCACAAACTTGGCATCATCCATCGCGATCTAAAACCCGCCAACGTCATGCTACGTGGCGGTCGGGTGCCGGTGCTGACCGACTTTGGCATTGCCCGCGAGTTAACCGCGACGCAAACCCGCATTACCGCGGAAAACATGATTGTTGGCACGCCGATTTACATGAGCCCGGAACAGGTTTCTGGCGGCGAAGTGGACGGCCGTTCTGATATGTACGCGCTGGGCATCATGTTTTTTGAGCTGCTAACCGGGCAACCGCCGTACAAAGGTGACACGCCCATTGCGGTGTGCATGCAGCACTTAACCGCGGCGCTGCCCAAGCTTCCGGCAGATTTGGCCGATCTGCAGCCGGTTTTGGATCGTTTATTGGCCAAAAAGCGCGAAGAACGTTTCGCGACGATGACCGCATTTACCCACGCGCTGCGCGATGTGTTCGTCACCTCCGAATCACTGCGCCAAGTGGCGATGTTCAGCCCGGATACGCCGTGGTCCGAGCAGTTGCGCGATTTGGGTTTTTCCCTCGATACCTTGCGCGATGCCGATGTCAAAGCGGCGCTGGAGGCGCAACGCCTGCGCGGGCGCAGTGCCAAACCTGCGCCACGAGCGGCGCTAGATCGGCCAGTCGCGGCGCGCCGTTGGCTGCCGATACTCACGCTTGCGTTGTTGCTGATGGTCGTCAGTGCCGGCCTGCTGTTGTGGTCGACCCGCACCCAGCCGCCGACAGAAACCGAAATGCTGGCGCTTACCCAACTGCGCAGTGATTTTGCCGAGCGCATGGCGCAGGGTAAATTGTTTGAACCGCCTGATGGCAGCGCGCTAGATGCGGTGAACAAGATGCGTAAAATCCACGCCACCGACGCGGAAACCATCACCGCAAAGCAAATCTTGCAGCGCGGGGCGGTGGATCGTGCCGGCAGCGAACTTGGGCGCCGCGATCTGATCGCGCTGGATGCCACGCTGACCGCTATCGCACAGGGCCTGCCGGATCTGCCCGAGTTGGCGCAGTTGACCGAGCAGCGGGCGGCGCTGGCGGCCAGTCTGGCCGGCGAGGCGGCAATGCGTGCTCGCGTTGCCCGCCTGAAAGCGCTGTTGGATGGGGCGCCGCTGAGCCGCGGCGAATCCGTCATCGGCTTGTACTTGGATTTGCGGCCTGCGTTAGCCAATGACAGCGAATTTAAATCGCTGGAACCGCGCGCGCTCGCCGCGTCGCGGCTGTCGATCGAAGTCGCCATGGCGGGCGGAGACGAGGTGGGCGCACTGGCGAATGCTGAACGTCTGGCAAGCGTGTTCGCGCAGGATGCGTCTTTGCTCAGTCTGGTCAACAAGCTCAAGGCCGATATCGCTGGCGCGCAGATTCAACGTTTATCTGCCGAGTGGCGGCAGATTCTTGGCCAGGGCGCACTCGACTCCGCGCGCTTGGCAGACTTGCTGAATCGCTTGGCGAAACTGCGGGAACTGGGTCAGGCCGATGCCGAACAGACAAAAATGCGTGCGTTTCTGGTGGATTTTTTACTCAAAGACGCCAAGGATTTAGCCAGGAAGGGTCAGCCAGACGCCGCTTTAGCAATAATCGGACAGGGTTTGGCTGGCCTGGGCGCGGTGGCCTCACTCAGCGATGCGCAGCGCGAAATCAGCACACAGCGCGAACAAGCCGAACTCGCGCAGCGCACGGCAGACCAAAATGCCCGTTTGGGCCAAATTGCGATCAGCTCCGCGCCATGGGCCAACATTGAAAGCATTGTCGACGCGGGTGGGCGCAAGGTGGCCCTGCCGGCGCAAGCGAGTACGCCATTGTTGCTGACCCTGCCAGAGGGCAGATATCAGATCACCGTGGCGGCCAGCCAAGGCGGCGCCCGACGCCAGGAAGCCTTTGTGATCGAGCGTGGCAAGTTAGCCAACTTATCTTTGCGCTTCACCGACTACGGTGCCGACCAATTCCTACGTGAGGTGGGCTGGTGATGCGCGCTTGGTGGTGTTTGTTGTTACTACTTCCCGCCACCGCGTGGGCAGATTACAAGACGGATTATCGCGACGGCGTGGCCGCGGCTGAGCGTCAAGAATGGGCAAAGGTCGAAGGACTGATGCGCAAGGCCATCGCTGCGCAGCCCAATCCAGACCCTAAAGCTAAGATTCGCATGTACGGGCAGCGTTACGTGCCGTACTTGCCACAGTTCTACCTGGGGCAGGCGGCGTTTTCGCGCAATGACTGCAGCACGGCGCTCGGTTTGCTGGAGGATGCGCGCAACAGTAATGCGGTCAAAGGCCTGCGCGAAGCGGATCGGCAAGCAATGATGGTGCGCACTTGCCGCGCCAAGCTGGGTACTGCGGTGGCAACCGCCACGCCCGCAACGTCGCCCGTCCCGCCAGTCGCAACGCCAGTCAAACCTGCGCCTACAGCTCCGAATACAAAGCCGGCGCCCACACCGCCTGCGGCCCCGATCGCCGCAGCGCGTCCAGTGGCCAGCGCATTTGACGGCGTTAAGCTGACTTCGCTGCGCACGCGTTTGGATCGCGCGAATGCCGCGCTGAGCAATGTGCTGCGCAGCGTGAACGATCCGCTCATGGCGGCGGGCCGCAATAACTGGCGGCGTCAGTATGATTCTTTGGCCACCCAAACCAAACAACTGGGTGATCGACTGCGTAACGCCGCAGCACTGCGCAGTTCCGACGAACTGCTACGCGCTGAAGGTGAAATTGCGGCGCTGGAGCCGGGCATCTCCAAACTAGGTGCTGAGTTAAACAGTGCCATTGGAATGGCGCGTGGCACTGCATTGGCCGACGCCCGTTCTGGCCTGGAACGCGCCCTGACCGAGGGCCAGCGCATGCTCGACGGCAGCAGCGCGCCGGCAGCGGACATCAAGGCCATGCGCCAAGCGCTCGAACAAGCGCGCGGCACGCTCAGCACCAACGATATTGAACGCTTGAACGGTGCCGCTCGCCTCGTCGAGGCAAAGGCGCGCGGCTTGACTGCCGCCCAGGCGCGCGGTGCGCTGGCGGCGCAGGTGCGTGCCCGCTTGCTGCCTCTGGCGAATGCCTATCTGAGTGGGGATTTCCAGCGCGTTTTGGCGTGGTCCGATGAACAAGCCCTGCGTTTGGTGCCGCAGGCCCACGCGCAGGCATTGTTGATGCGCGCCGCTGCGCGTTTTGAGGTGTATGTACTCGGCGGCGAACGCGATCTCGCCCAACTTGAGCAAGTTCGCGTCGATATACGCGGCGCTCAGCAAATCTCGGCGGATCTGCAGCCCAATCAACATGCTTACGCACCTCGCTTTCGGGCGCTCTTTGCTAGCACCCGCTGAATGGCACCCGTTCAGCAGCGCTGTTTAGATTTCCAAAATCAACGCGCGTGGGGTTAAAATCGGGCTAGCGTCTGGCGATTCGTCACCTTCGCGCTTTCTATTCGTAAACTGAGGCGACAATTACTCATGCAGTTCCGTTCCGTACTGGCGATCGCAATTGGGTTTTCGACGTTGGCTGCATTGCCAGCGCTGGCCGAGAAATCGATTTTGGCGGGATCAACCGGGCTATCGATCAATGGCACCGGCAGAATCGAATTAGTCACCTCGCAGCCGATCGATTATCTGAACCCTTTGGGCGGCCAGCGGATCCTAAATCTGCGCGTGGCGCAGCCGTTGTTGTGCGTCGATATCGGCGGCACGGCCAGTTCAAGCCGCGTCGCGTTACGCTATTTTGACCCTAACGGCGATAGTTCCGGTCTGTTATTTGGTGGAATCACCAACTACGATTATGTCACCAATGGTTTTTCGCCGTCCTTATTTAAGGTGACCGCGGGGCCGCAATTGGCTTGCTGTGTGATGGCGCCCGCATCGAATGCGTCGTGCTTCCAAGGCACCAATGGCGGCGTGATATTTGAGGGTTTTTTCGCCAACGGGTTTGAAGCCGGCGCTGGTGGTAGCGCACCCAATCTGGCGGTTTCGATCAACGGGCCCAATACCGTCTCGCAAGGCGCCAACTTTGCCTACACCGTCAATGTGGCCAATATCGGCAGTGTCGCGGTAAGCAATGTCCGCGTGCGCGACTGGTTTCCGAAGGCTGCTGGTGGATATCCTGCGCCTCTGAGCACCGGTTCCTGGACTTGCGCCGCCAGCATTGGCGCCAGTTGCGGCGTCAGCGGTACGTTCATCGGCAACATCGGGGTTGACGGGGTGTCGCTGAACGTCGGGTCCAATGTGAGTTTTGCGGTCAATCGCACGATGAACGCTGGCGCAGCAAACGGCAGCAGTTTTTCGGTCAGCGCGGCGGCCTTTGCGCCGAGTACGCCCATCCCCGAAACCGTGCTCGGCAATAACCAATCTGCGCTGACCGCTACAGTGCAGCAAACCAGCCTGAGCATCTCGGATGTCGCACTGGCGGAAGGCAACAACGGCACCACCAATTTCCTGTTTACCGTTACGCGCAGCAATAACACTGGCGCGGTTAGCGTGGTAGTCAATACGACAGATGGCACGGCGCTGGCGGGTTCGGATTACACCGGGATCAGCCCGCAAACGATCAATTTCACTGCTGGCGGCGCGACCACTGCACTGGTTAACGTCGCCATCGCCGGCGATACCAGCGTGGAGCCCGACGAGACTTTCTTCGTCAACTTGTCGAGCCCGAGCGGCGCGGCAATCAGTGATGCGCAAGGTCAGGGCACCATAGTCAACGATGACGCGGCAAGCATCGCTATTAACGATGTGACGGTCACGGAAGGCAATGCCGGCACCAGTAACGCCACCTTTACAGTGACTTTGACCAACCCGGTGCAAGGCGGTTTCACAGTGCCGATTTCCAGCGCCAATGGCACTGCCATCGCTGGTCTGGACTACACGGCAATCACCGGCGGCAGCAGCTTGGGCTTCACCGGCACGGCAGGCGAAACACGCACCATCAGCGTGCCGATCATCGGCGACACGATCGTCGAAGCCAACGAAACCTTCCAGGTACTGCTCGGCACTCCGTCTGTGGCTGGCGTCACCACGAGCGACGCGATCGGCATTGGCACGATTACCAACAACGACACTGCGACTATCGCAATCAACGATGTGAGCATCGTCGAGGGCAATAGCGGCAGCAGCAATGCGGTGTTTACGGTGACTTTGACCGGCGAAGTGGACGGCGGCTTTACGGTCCCGGTATCGAGCGCCAATCAAACCGCTAGCTCAGGCTCTGACTACACGGCAATCCTTGGCGGCACTGTGATCAGCTTCACCGGCGCATTGAATCAGACGCGCACGATCTCGGTACCGATTGCCGGCGATACCATCGTCGAAGCCAACGAAACCTTCCAAGTGTTGCTCGGCGCACCGTCTAATGCCAACGTCAGTGCGTCAGACGCTCTCGGCATAGGCACCATCATCAATGACGATACGGCGACGATTGCGATCAACGATGTGACGGTTACCGAGGGCGACACCGGCAGCGTCAATGCGACCTTCACCGTCACCTTGACCGGCGTCGTACAAGGCGGGTTCACTGTGCCAGTGTCTAGCCTGGGTGTAACCGCAACCTCGGGTACCGACTTCACCGCCCTAGCCGGCGGCGCAACACTCACGTTTACAGGCAATAACGCTGAGACGCGAAGCGTTTCCGTAGCGGTCATAGGCGACAACATCGTTGAAGCCGACGAAACCTTCCAGGTGAATCTCGGCGCGGCGTCGGTGACCGGCGTGACTGCCACTGATGGCATGGGTATTGGCACCATTACCAACAACGACACGGCCACCATCGCCATCGACGCGGTCACTCTGAATGAAGGTAATAGCGGCACCACCAACTTCACCTTCACGGTGACCTTGACCGGGGCTGTGCAAGGTGGCTTCACAGTGCCGGTCGGCAGTGCCAACGTGACAGCGGTCAGCGGCAGCGACTACACCGCCATTCCCGGTGGCACGCTTTTGAACTTCACTGGGACCGGTGGGCAGACTCGCACCGTCACCGTATCGGTACTGGGCGACACGATTGTCGAAGCGAATGAACTGTTTGTGGTTAACATCGGGGCACCGTCGGTGGTCGGCGTCAGCGTCGCCAAGGGCTTGGGCACTGGCGTTGGTACTATCGTCAATGACGATACTGCAACCATCGCGATTTCCGCGCCGCTGATCGTCGAAGGCAATAGTGGCAGCAGCAGCGCAGTTTTCACGGTCACCTTGGCTGGTGCAGTACAGGGCGGTTTCACCGTCCCGGTAGCCAGCGCCGATCAAACCGCGCAAGCGGGGTTGGACTACACGGCCATCCCCGGTGCCACCACGCTGAGCTTCACCGGCACCTTAAACCAGACGCGTACGATCGCCGTTGCGATCACCGGCGATACGATTGTGGAAGCGGACGAAACCTTCGAAGTTGTGCTGGGTACGCCATCCAATGCCAGCGTAACGGCCTCTGTTGGAACAGCGATTGGCAGCATTCCTAACGACGATACGGCGACACTTGCGATCAACGATGTGAGCTTGCCTGAAGGCAATGTCGGCTCAAGCAGTGCGCAGTTCAGTGTGACTCTCACTGGGCAAGTGCAGGGCGGTTTTACCGTGGCTGTGGCAAGTGCCGATGGCACGGCGACCGCCCCCATTGACTACACCGCTATTCCAGGCGCCACCAATCTGACCTTTGCCGGGACACAGGGCGAAATCCAAACGATTTCCGTGCTTGTGATTGGCGATACGGCCGATGAGCCCAATGAGACCTTTACCGTGAACCTGGGTACTCGATCCGTCGTCGCGGTCGGTGTCAGTGACGCCAGCGGCCTTGGCACCATCACCAACGATGACCAGCCTAATTGAGGGCAAAGCACCGGCAACCGAGGACCTGAGGTGCTCGGTTGCCTGAGCCTAGCCAGTTCTAAGCAATATCTTCATGGCTCCTTTTCTGGATAATTGGGCGACATGAAAGCCCGCGATCCTGCCTCCGCCGACACCCTGCCTGACTGGTTGTCGCGCCATCATTCCAGCGCGGCCCTGAGCCAGGGGCTGCTGGATGTGCACCAACGTCTGGCTGAGCGCGGTCTTGCAAGTCCAGCGGATCAGGCGGAATTGGTGCGCACGCTGGACGTGCTTGATGATTTAAAGGTCGACGTTGAAACCTTGTTGGCGGCCGCTTGGTTTCCGCTGATCAGCCAAAACCCAGACGTGATTGGCGACGCCGTGCGCCTGTACAGCGCGGCATTCGAGCCTTTGTTGATTGGCCAGTTGGAAGCTGAAAAAGTCTGGCCACTGCACCAACATAAAGCGGCAAACGCCAGCGCCGAAGGCCTGCGGCGTTTGCTGCTAGTGCTGATCCGCGATCTGCGCGTGGTGTTCATCTTGCTCGCCAGACAACTGGTGCGCCTGCGCTTAGCCAGTCGCGGAGACGAAGCCGAAGTAAGACGGCTGGCACAACTAACCGCCGACATCCATGGTCCATTGGCCAATCGCCTCGGCATTTGGCAGGTCAAATGGGAGCTGGAAGACCTGGTTTTTCGCTATTTGCAGCCAGAAACCTATAAACGTATCGCGCTGCTGCTGGATGAGCGCCGCGGCGACCGCGAGCGTTACATCAAACTGGTATTGGACGATTTACGCAGCGCCTTGGGCCACGCTGATGTAGCGGCCGATGTGGCCGGTCGACCCAAGCACATTTACAGCATCTGGAAAAAGATGCAGCGTAAAGCCGTTGATTTCTCTGAGCTTTACGATGTGCGCGCGGTGCGCGTGCTGGTCGCAGATGTACCGACCTGTTATGCCGCCTTGGGCGTGGTGCATGCGCAATGGTCGCCGATTTCCAAAGAATTTGACGACTACATCGCCCGGCCCAAGGGCAATGACTATCGATCTTTGCACACCGCCGTCATTGGTCCAGAGGGCAAGGCGCTGGAGGTGCAAATTCGCACCCACCAAATGCATGAACACGCTGAACTCGGCGTTGCCGCGCATTGGCGCTACAAGGAAGGCGGCGGTGCCGGCGCGGATTTCGAACGCAAGATTCAATGGATGCGGCAACTGCTTGAGGGCCGCGATGAAGCCCAAGACGATGCTGCGCTATTGGCCGGGTTTTCGACCGAACTGCTGGAAGACCGGGTCTATTTGTTAACGCCGATGGGCGCGGTGGTCGATTTGCCCAAAGGCGCCACGGTGCTCGATTTCGCCTACACCGTGCACACCGAGGTGGGCCACCGCTGCCGCGGCGCCAAAGTCAACGGCCGCATTGTGCCGTTGACCTTTACGCCACGCACCGGCGACCGCGTCGAAATCCTCACCGCGAAAGAGGGCCAGCCCAAGCGCGATTGGCTCTTGCCGCAGCATGGTTATCTGGCCAGTTCGCGGGCACGTCACAAGGTGCGCACGTGGTTTCATAAGTTGGACCGTGGGCAAAACTTGCGCGACGGGCGCGAGATCCTGGAGCGTGAGCTCAAGCGTCTCGCGTTGACACCGGCCCGGCTGGAACCCCTGCTGGGCAAGTTTCAGATAGATAGCGTTGATGATGTTTATCTGGCGGTCGCGCTTGGTGATCTGTCGCCTGCGCAGATCGCTCGCGTGGTGCATGAGGCCGAACAACCGAAAGCCGATCCCGCGCAAATCCTGACGCAACGTTTAGGCGCTACGATTGGCCCGCGCAAAGACAAAGACGCCATCATCATTGAAGGCGTCGGCAATTTGTTAGTCGTGATGGCCGGTTGCTGCAGCCCGGTTCCCGGCGATGCCATCGTTGGCTTTATCACCAAGGGCCGCGGTGTCAGCGTGCACCGCGCTGACTGCAAAAGCCTGTTGAACCTGTCGGACCGTTCGCCGGAACGCATCATTGATGTGCAGTGGGGCGGCAAACGCGATGACCGCTATGCGGTGCGCATACGCGTATCGGCATTCAATCGCACCGGTTTGATCCGCGATGTCGGTGCCGTCTTGGCCGCCGAGCAGATCAATATCGGCGCAATGGACAGCAAGGACGATCCCGGCAGCGGTTTTGCCACCCTGCACCTGACCCTGAAAGTGGCGGATTTCGGCCAATTGGCCAATGTACTGACCAAGTTACGCAGCTTAAGTAACGTGACCGAAGCCGTGCGCTTGGCTTGAAGGCCATGCGTCCGTACGCACTAACGTCGCTTACTCCCGCGGAAGCACCGCAGCTACCGGCGACATTTGCGCGGTGCGACGTTCAACGTGAAGCCAGCCGCTGACAAAATAGTGCACAACGGTCAGGGCAATGAAGGCCGTGATCAGACCCAGATCGGGTGTGCCAAGGGCGTGCAGGCCAAGTCCGAGAAGTCCCAGGCCCAAGTGAACCAAGCCCGCCACCATCACCACACTGGGCACGGGCCAATTGCGATCAAGCAGCAGATGGTGAAAATGGCAGCGATCGGCATCGAATGGCGAACGGCCCTCAACGATGCGCCTGACGATCAGCACCAAGCAGTCCATGACAGGCAGGGCAACCAGCCACGGCGCCAACGCGGGCGTCACTGCGGGAACCGAATCGTGGGTCAGCCGAATCGCCGCCCACGCCAGTAGCAAGCCAAGGAAAGCGCTGCCGCTGTTACCCATGAAGGTCAGTGCACGTACGCGGCCCGGCAATCGCGAGTTGAAGGCCAGGAAGACGGCGATCGCGATCGCAGAAACCGCCAGCACCCGTACAAAGTCGGGCGAACCGCCGGGGTAGATCACCGCCATCAGCAACAGGCTGACCAGCACCAGCGTGCCGGCCAGACCGTCCACGCCGTCAATCATGTTGACCGCGTTGATCAGACCCACAATCGCGAACACCGTGAACGGAACGGCAGCCCAGCCCAGCGACAGATAGGTTGATTCGTCCAAGCGTCCCACATGCTGCAGCGCCACGCCTGCAAACAGCGCCAAAACCGCAGCCGCGAGCGTTTGACCAAGGATGCGCCAGCGCCAATTGAGATCGAAACGGTCATCCAGCACACCGACAACGACCATCACCCCGCCGCATCCGAGCAGACCCAGCACCGCGGCAGACAGCGGCCCGGCGAAGACCAGCCCCGCCGCCATGCCGAGCAGCATGGCGATGCCACCCACCACCGGCACCGGCGCCACATGGTCCTTGCGGCCACGCGGATGGTCTACCAAGTCGAGATGACGGGCAGACTTTATCAGCGCGATCAGCATCGCCACCGATACCAGTGCGGTCACCGCAAGCGCCGCAATTTCGGTCAGCATTCCGTTCATCAAGTGCGTACTCGGCCAAAATCGACTTAAAGTGTGCCCGTCGTCACAAGAAGACGCAAGCAACTAGGTGCTTTTGGGTGGGTTCGATCTGTGATCGAACGCTTCTCCTCCACCATGCAGGAAAAGCGTCAGCGCACAGCGCCGACCCAGACTCCGCTGTCTTGTCCCCCAATGCTTGATTTCGGCCGAGCAAAATAACAGCGACTATGGACCACATCGGTTTGAATCGCACCCCGTGCTTTTTTAATGCAAACGCTCTCAATAACTCGGCGCCTGATGCCAACGCCACGCCGTTTCGACAATGGAATCCAGTGATTGATAGCGCGGCGACCACCCGAGCACCTCGCGCGCACGGCGGCTGTCGGCGACCAGCGATGGCGGATCGCCGGCTCTGCGCGGCGCATCCTGCCGCGGCACTGAGCTGCCGGTCACCCGCTCGACCGCCTCAATCACCTCAAGCACGCTGGCACCATGCTCGCTACCCAGGTTGAAGACATGCGCCCCGTCGTGAGCTTCCAGATACAGCATGGCGCAGGCATGGGCGTGAGCCAGATCGTCCACATGCACGTAGTCACGCACGCAGGTGCCATCGGCCGTCGGATAGTCGCGACCAAGTACGCTCAAGGCCGGACCGATTCCCAACACCGCGCGGATCGCATTCGGAATCAGATGCGTTTCGGGATCATGGGATTCGCCAATCCCACCCGCCGGAGAAGCGCCCGCTGCGTTGAAGTAGCGCAGCGCGACACTGCGTAAACCGTAGGCCCCCGCGGCATCCGCCAACAGCTGCTCGCACATCAACTTGCTGGCGCCATAGGGATTCACCGGCGCCTTGGGGTGGTGTTCTTCGATACGCGTCGTTTGCGGAACACCAAAAATGGCGCACGTCGACGAGAACACCAGCCGCGTCACCTCACGCTGCCGCATCGCCTTCAGCAGGTTCAGCGTACCGACGACATTGTTGTCGTAGTACAAATAGGGATCAATTACCGACTCTCCGACCAAGGCCTTGGCACAGAAGTGCATGACGACCTCGGCACGCGACGTCGTGAGCGCTTGGTCGATCGCAGCAGGGTCCAGCAGATCACCCACAAAAAGCGGAACATCGGCGACCGCCGCTCGGTATCCCGTGCTCAGATTGTCGAACACCATCACCTGATGCCCCAAGCCGCGCAAGCAGCGCACCATATGCGAGCCAATGTAACCTGCGCCACCGCAAACAAGAACGTTCACCTAGGTCCGTGCCTCCGCCGCATGCTCAACAAACCACCGATAAGTCTCAGCCAGACCCTTATCTAGCCCAATTTTCGCGCGCCAGCCCAGGCTCGTGAGCTTCGCGACGTCCAGCAACTTGCGTGGTGTTCCGTCTGGCTTGGTCGGATCCGTGGCGATCTCGCCCTCATAGCCCACAACACCAGCGATCCGCTGCGCCAATTCCAAAATGGTCAGATCCTCGCCGACACCCACGTTGACGATCTCACCGCTGCCGTAACCCTGCATCAGATAAACGCAGGCATCGGCAAGGTCATCCACATGCAGAAACTCGCGGCGCGGCGTGCCCGTACCCCAGATCGCGACGCGCTCCAGACGGTCACGCTTGGCCTCGTGAAAGCGCCGGATCAGCGCCGGCAGCACATGCGAGTTCTGCGGATGAAAGTTGTCGCCCGGACCATAGAGATTGGTCGGCATCAAAGAGATCGCGTCGAACCCATATTGATTGCGATAAGCCTGACACAGCTTGATGCCAGCGATCTTAGCAATCGCATACCACTCGTTGGTGGGCTCAAGTGGTCCCGTCAGCAAGTGCTCCTCGCGCATCGGTTGCGGCGCGTGTTTCGGATAGATGCACGACGAGCCCAGGAACAGCAGCTTGCGCGCCCCATGGCGCCAGGCTGCGTCGATCACCGCGTTCTGGATGCACAGGTTGTCGTAGAGGAATTCAGCCGGATAGGCATTGTTCGCGTGGATACCGCCAACCTTGGCCGCCGCCAGAAAAACATGATCCGGCCGCTCGCGCGCAAACCAGGCAGCCACCGCCGCACTGTCACGCAGGTCAACAGCCGCGCGATCGATGAACAAAAGGTTCGAGAAGCCTTCCGCACGCAGGCGCCGGACAATCGCCGAGCCGACCAGGCCACGATGGCCTGCGACAAAAATTCGCTCGCTACGCAACATCATCCATTCGATCCTTGGCGGCTCCGGCGTCCGGCGCGCGGGCTCCTGTAGAGCGGAGTTTGCTCCGCTGCTCTTCGCAATTCCAGGCCGAGCAGGCTCAGCTCTCACCAAACATACCGCAAGCAAAGGATTTTAATGCATTTTTTTCAGCGTTGGTGCGTAGGTCACGTAGGCCGCAGGCCTACGTGACATCGGAGCACTGTCACGTAGCCCTGCGGGCAACGTGAACTACGACTTTTTTACTCCCAATCGGAGCGAAAGTCCCACTCAGTTTGATGCGCGAATAAGCGCGCCGGGGCGACCGGGACTCCCACCAAACATACCCTAAGGCGTTGATCGGCAATGGCGCACAGCTTTGGTGAGTTTGGACTTGTTCAAACGTTGTTGCGGTTGCTGTTTGCCGTGCTTGGCGCCAAGCTTGCACAACAGTGCACAAAAGCCCGGCGAACCACCTCACTCATGATGATCAAACGCCCGGAACCCCGCATTCCTGATCAACGAATCTCGCTGCGCAATCTTCAGGTCCTCGCGCATCATCTCGGCCACCAGTTCCGCGAAGCTAACCTTCGGCACCCACCCCAACTTTTCCCTGGCCTTGCTCGGATCACCCAGCAGCGTTTCCACCTCCGACGGTCGGAAGTACCGCGGGTCAATCGCCACAATCCGCTGTCCACGCTTCAAGGCACTATCCGCCGGCGCATCGGCGACCGAGCCGACCTCCTCGACACCACTCCCGCTCCACTCAATGGCGATGGCGAGTTCCGCAGCCGCTCGGGTCACGAACTCGCGCACCGAATGCTGTACCCCAGTTGCGATCACGAAGTCCTCGGGCTCATCCGCCTGCAACATGAGCCACTGTGCCTCAACAAAATCACGCGCGTGCCCCCAGTCGCGCAGCGAGTTGAGGTTGCCCAGGTACAAACAGTCCTGTAGCCCCAGATGAATACGCGCCATTGCGCGCGTGATCTTGCGCGTCACAAAAGTCTCACCGCGCAACGGCGACTCGTGATTGAACAGGATGCCATTGCATGCAAACATGCCGTAGGACTCACGATAGTTGACCGTGATCCAGTAGGCGTAGACCTTCGCCGCGCCATACGGCGAGCGCGGATAGAACGGAGTCGTCTCGCGCTGAGGGATCTCCTGCACCTTCCCGAACATCTCGGACGTGGATGCCTGATAGAAACGCGTCTGCTTCTCGAGCTTCAGAATCCTGATTGCCTCCAGCAAACGCAGCGACCCCAGCGCATCGCTGTTGGCCGTGTACTCCGGACTCTCGAACGACACCGCTACATGGCTCTGCGCCCCGAGGTTGTAGATCTCGTCCGGCTGCACCTGCTGCACGATGCGAATCAGGTTGGTCGCATCGGTCAGATCGCCATAGTGGAGCACGAACTTCCGGTCATGGACATGCGGATCCTGATACAGGTGGTCGATTCGATCTGTATTGAACGACGACGCCCTTCGCTTGATGCCGTGCACCTCGTATCCCTTCGCAAGTAGGAAGTCGGCAAGGTAAGCACCGTCCTGGCCAGTGACTCCAGTGATAAGGGCAACTTTCCTGAAAGTCATTCCTGAACCCTGTGCCTATTAAAGAGTGTGCGAGGCTACCTGTTGCCCGGCTGCAATAACAATTCACAAGTGCACAACACAGCGCTCTTAACAACATGGATTTCGCGGCATCGACTGGCGACACGTTCCCCTAGCAGCCTGTCGGGCTTTCTTCGCGAGTGAGCCGGAAGAACTTTTGGCGTTCAGCACGGATGAATATTTTTGGAGCTGGGTCGGATTTTATTCGCTTTTATGGCTCACGGTGCGCCCAAAGCCCACCGGCCCTTCGGGGTGCGCGTCTGAACGGCGTCTGCGGCGTTGCGACTCTTGCCATGGAAGAGCCATTGGCTGCGAGCCGCGCCTTGCATCCATCCGTTCGGCCCCATAACGCATCTCACGCTGAAAGTCCGACAGGCTGCTAGGCTTCCCCAGATTGTCCCTACCCAATGCGTTCAGGTCGACTCAGTAGGAATCCTGAGAGACTGTGTAATGTGCTTGCCCCGGCTGTCGAACAACCGGCACTGAGCTTCGAACCTAATCGGGAAACCGCAACAGGCCAATCCGACCCAGAATGATGTGCTCATCTTGCGCTAGCGCCAAGGCCCGCAATCCGCGCCGCTTCGCGGCGCCGTTCTTCCAACATAATGACGCGAGGTGCCGCCAAGACGAATCCGAGATTTATTCCAAGAATCAAGAGCACGAATGGATCGCCAAAGATCTGGGCCGCACCAACAAAAATGGGTACATTGGCGGCAACGATGGCGATTACTCCAAGTTCCAGCTTGAAAAGGACTGGACTATGGCGAGAAGCAGCAGCAATAGATCCCCGCACCGTCTTTGCCACCGCAACCGCGCAAAGGATCGCTAGAATCAAACCAGCCGCGCCCAGCTCCAGCATGATCCGACCTAAGCCGCCCTCGGCAGAACCTTGCAGGGCTACCCCGGCAATGTGCTGTGTACCCTGCGCACCGGCCCCGGTACCCAGGCCTATGATTCCGCCTGCCGCGTAAGCCCAGCTAATCGTCTGAATGCCCAGCTTCTCAAAACGTTCCTGCACGTCACCTGCGATGGTGGCTGTGCGCTCAAGGTATGGATTAGGCACAGACTGCTCGGGTGCCATATAGAGAACACCCGCAAACAAAGCAACCGCCACCACCGTTGTGACCAGCGCGGCAACACGAGATGAGCGCCACCGCGACAACAACATTCCCATGAGATAGATCAACGCGAAAAGAGCCAGAATCACCAAAGCCTTGCGACGCCCAGTCAAAATTATCGCGTATATGCTAATCGGAACCAAAGCGCTGGCGAATACCTTGGATGGTATGCCCCTGAATGAAAGTGCCACGACAATCGACGAGCACGCTGCAATAGCCGTGTGCCACGCGGCGATATCAGGTGACCTGAGAAAGCCGCAATAGAGTTCTACCACACCCACAGCTTGGTGATAGACCACCATCGGGGCATCACCGATCTGCCGAAACACGGCATCGTCAACGCCCTTATAACTCGCCAGAACACTGAGAATCATAGGAACGGCAGCAGCGGCATAAAGTACCAGAAACCGGCGAATGTCCGAAACATTCCTGACATAGACGTAGGCAAGCCAAAGCGCTGGTATTGGTAATAAATATGAAAGTATGCCAATGAGGGGTACGAAGAGGGTTTGGAACCGAATAAACGAGTGCAGCGAATGTGCAAGTACGAGACAGATGAACAAAAGAATCACTTTGCGCGTATTGGCGTTTTGTCCCGACAATGGCCTGAGTGTCGGCATGCCTAGCCTTGTAACCGCAAGCACCAACGCCAAAGCAAAAACAGCAACGACTGCTAACTGGACAGCGACGGGTTGTTCGGGGATCAGTTTCCGAATAGGTTCCTGGACGAATCCTATCGGAATGATCAACAGGATCAGTCCGCGCCAGCTGGCAGTAGTATTTGCCAGATACAACAAAAACATGAAAACCAACAACACTGTCAGAAGAAGATTCACGGCGACGTTCCGATTCGGGTGCATGTCGAGATGTCCGAGGCCAAACTAATCCTCCGGATACCCCTTGGGAAGCAGACGATCGACGCACTATGGCGCGCTTAATCGATGCAAAACTGCAGGAGCGCGCTTAGGCGCGATGTTCTTGCTTCATGTAGAGGGGAGCGCTCGCGCGCAAAACCGTTGGTCCCGCGCCCGAGGCGAACCACGTGACTGCTGGTCGCCGCGACACCAGATAACAAACCGGCCCCCTCATTCCCGCACCTCCGCCGCATGATCGACGAACCACGATAACCCTTCTTCAGCACAATTTGCGCCGGCCAGCCCAATTCATCCTAGAAACCTCAGTTGGACGGGGTAGAGTGTGCGGTTATGGGGGGGGGGTGAAAGCCGGCAAGCTTGCGCGGCATGCCGCGCGCCGGCTTGAACGCCTGCAAGTTGTGCTAGCAGGCCCGGGGTGGTTAGCTTTTCTATTCCAACGAGTTGTAACGCAGCCATGCCCCGGCCCGCAAGCTGTGCTTGCGTGCGTTCGAACCGGCGCGCCGCATACGGCGCAAGCCGCCGGTTCTCACCCCCCAGAACCGTGCAATCTGCCCCGTAGCGGACTCACACTATAGGTGAACTGATCAAAGTGCTGAAAAGGCAGAAAAATCATCGCGTTATGGGTGACGGGAAGCGGTCAACTGAGGTTTCTAGGTGCATGCAGCAGCAACACATCGAGCAAGTTACGCGGCGTGCCGTCCGGCTTGCTGGGGTCAGTCACGATCTCACCCTGATAGCCCACCACCCCGGCGACACGCTGCGCCAATTCCAGAATAGTCAAATCCTCACCCACACCCACGTTGATAATATCCTCGCCACTGTAGGTCTGCATCAGATGCAAGCATGCTTCGGCGAGATCGTCGACATGCAGGAACTCCCGCTTCGGCGTCCCGCTACCCCAGATCACCACACGTTCAAGACCGTCCCGCCGAGCCTCATGAAACCGCCGCATCAAGGCCGGCAACACATGCGAGTTGATCGGATGAAAATTGCCCCCCCCCCTGACCATAAAGATTGGTCGGCATCAACGAGATCGCGTCAAAACCATACTGCCGCCGATACGCCTGACACATCTTGATACCAGCGATCTTCGCGATCGCATACCACTCACTAGTCGGCTCCAGCGGCCCGGTCAGCAGCGAGTGCTCCCGAATCGGCTGCGGCGCCAGCCTCGGATAGATACAAGAAGAGACCAGAAACAAGAACTTGCGAACCCCATGCTTCCAAGCCGCGTGGATCACCGCGTCCTGAATCGCCAGATTGTCACGCAAAAACTCCGCCGGATAGGTGTCATTCGCATGGATCCCGCCCACCTTAGCCGCCGCCATGAACACATAGGCCGGCCGCTCACGGGCGAACCAGGCGTCAACGGCGCCACAGTCGCGCAGGTCGACTTCGGCGCGTTCGGTAATCAGCACCTCTGAAAAGCCTCCCGCCCTGAGTCGGCGGGAGATGGTGGAGCCGACTAGTCCACGGTGGCCGGCTACGAGGACTCGATCATCGGTTCGCATCATCGGCTCATTCTCAAGCAACTGTTCGCTTCACTGCCAGCCCAAGGAGCATGCCAGGACCACGAAACACCAAACACGAAAGGCACACATTGACTCATACCGCTTCTCGATATGCGGTATACCGCATGGCGATCCTGTCGACGCCAAAACGGCCGGCCAGTGTCCAACGAGTAACCACATTAACGACGGCTTAAGGTGCAAACAATGCAACTACTGCAAGCGCCACTGCGTCGGTGGTAGGCAGTGCGCCGTTGGGCAATAATGGGCTCCGTTTTCCGGCCCTCTCAATTGCCCACGATGTCAATCCTTCACGCCATCCGCCGCTGGCGCGTCCTCGACAGACGGCAGCGCGCGTGGCTGATTGTTTTCGTGGCCGCGCTCCCTGCGCTGCGGCTCTCGCTGAAGTTGCGCGGCTACAGGCGCACGCGGTCCCTGATTGATCAATGGTGGACTGTCAGTGCGCCCGTTCGGCAGCCCTCGCGCCGAGACGTGCAGGCAGCCGACGATCTCGCCCAACTCGCTCAGATTGCTGGCCGCAGAGGCTTGACCGTGGCCACGTGCCTACCGCAAGCATTGGCTGTCTATGCCGCCGTGCGGCGGCGCGGACTCGCGCCAGCGCTGCAGATCGGCGTGCGGAAACACGACAACCGCTTCGAGGCGCATGCGTGGGTGGAATTGGGGGGCACCTCTCTGGCCCAACCGGAGTTGGACCACAAGGTGTTGTCCCATCCGCAGCAGCAATTCGCTGCGCCCGGTCAAGAATCTTCAACTCCCTAGACCGCCCGGGCCAGCAACAAACTTTCGATCTCCAGTTCGTATCGCCGACTCATGCTCAAGAAACCGTTCGCTTCGTTGGAACGACGAACTGAGCGCCACGAAACTCTAACAACGCGCTGGCGCGCACCAAGGGATAAGTGCTGCGACGGAACTGAGGCTCGCCCAGCCATGATCTTTGGCACGACCAGGCAAAACCGATCGCGCCTCCCAACCGATGTCGGAAGACTGCCAAGGCACCCGCGCCCTCACTCGTGATGGTCAAAAGCCTTGTAACCCGCCTCTCGCACCAACGCGTCACGCTGAGCACCCTTGAGGTCCTCTCGCATCATCTCGGCAACCAAATCGGCAAACCCGGTCTTCGGCATCCAACCAAGCTTCTCACGCGCCTTGGTCGGATCGCCCAACAACGTTTCTACCTCAGACGGCCGGCGATAGCGCGGATCCACCGCAACGATTCGCTGACCCACACGCATGGCGCCGTTCCCACGCACCGACGCCACCACACCGACCTCATCGCCTCCATCACCACGCCAGTCAATCGCCAATCCCAACTCGGCTGCGGCGCGGGTCACGAACTCACGCACCGAATGCTGTACGCCAGTCGCGATCACGAAATCCTCCGCGACGTCCTGCTGCAGCATCAACCACATCGCCTCGACATAGTCGCGCGCATGGCCCCAGTCACGCAGCGCATCGAGATTGCCCAAGTACAAACAATCCTGCAGCCCCAGATGAATGCGCGCCAAAGCACGCGTGATCTTGCGCGTTACGAAGGTCTCGCCGCGCAAAGGTGACTCATGGTTGAACAAGATGCCGTTGCAGGCGTACAGCCCGTAGGCCTCGCGGTAATTCACCGTGATCCAGTACGCATATACCTTGGCGACGCCATAGGGAGAACGCGGATAGAAGGGTGTGGTTTCGCGCTGCGGCGTCTCCTGTACCTTGCCGAACATCTCCGACGTCGACGCCTGATAGATGCGAGTCTTCTTCTCCAGCCCCAGAATGCGAATAGCCTCAAGCAGACGCAAAGTCCCTAGGGCATCGCTGTTTGCTGTGTACTCAGGACTCTCGAAGGACACCGCAACGTGACTCTGCGCACCCAAGTTGTAGATCTCGTCAGGCTGAACCTGCTGGACAATGCGGATCAAGTTGGTCGAGTCAGTCAAATCGCCGTAATGCAAAATGAAATTGCGGTTGCTGACATGCGGGTCCTGGTAGAGATGATCGATGCGATCCGTGTTGAACGATGAGGCGCGACGCTTGATGCCGTGGACCACGTAACCCTTAGCGAGAAGACTCTCCACTAGGTAGGCGCCATCCTGACCGGTAACGCCAGTTATTAACGCGACCCTGCTACCTGAGATCACTTCCATGGACTCATCCCCCACGTTGAAAACGTTCCCAAAACATTGCCGGTCACAGCGCCGATTTTGCAAGCACCTGCGAAGCAGCGGACTTTAAAGTAGACTCATTGAATGCGGCGACCCGGACCCCGGCACTGTCCAATACCTCGCCAGACCAGGACCAGATCTCGAACTTCGTTTTCGGAAAAACCCGGAGCCTGAGTCGAACAATGTATCCAGCCCGAACTTCAACAGGGCGACTGAGAAGAAACGTCAAACGACCGTAGACTAGCTTCTCTCTCGCGATGTCATTGCTCAGCGTAACACCGCCCCCGAAGTCGAGATCAAACCACTCTACAAAGCCGTCGAGAACACCATCGCGTTGCATCTGGAACACCAACTCATGTTCCCAACTCAAACTCGGGAGAGGCGCCCAAACGAATCTACCCCAAGTCTGCGCGGCCGAGAGAAGATCCTCCGGCTTCGCCCATGACTGAATGGTACAACCCAGATCTCCATCTCCCAAGCACCCCAAATCCAAGTCGAGCCCGTGGTCCCACCAGAGCGACCTCCACTCTGACATGAAAGTGCTCTCCGAAACGGGCGCGACAAACATGGTGTCTCGCGCGGGCAGCACAGACCCACCAGGCTTCAAAAACCGCTTGCACGCATCAGAAACCACATCAAATGAGCCGCCCACCAACGGCAAGGCGCCCCGAATGTCCGCAATGATCAAATCAACACGCTCGGGTAGCGAAATGTCCCTAGAATCCGCGCAATGCACCACAATCTTCTCAGCAAACCCATTCTTCTTCGCCGCGCCTTTGACTAAATCCACCAGTGGGTTTGGGTCCACTGCGTAGACCCTTTCCGCACCGAACCGGCAAGCAAGAAGCGAAAGAATTCCCACTCCGGCGCCAAGGTCCAAGACAACGGTCCCAGGTCCGATTTCCGCGCGCATTGCGGAGACAAATGCGGCCCGGCGAAGTGGGTCCGCGATCATCTTGCCGTAAGCTCTCGTGTCGTAAGCCATTACTTATTGCCTGTAGGTCCGTTCAAGATCATATAGAAACAGAAAACCGACTAGAGGACGGGAACATCCAGTCCCAAAAGCCATCGTTGAAGCAGCAAAGGAAGCACCCACTCACTCAAGAACAATCGATCGCGATCAATGAGCGCAGCTGAGTAGCGACCGCGGTCCACGTAAGCATCTACTCGACAATCCGAATCAAGGGCAAAAAGACCAGCCCTCCCTTCTTTAGCAAAATGACTTCTAAGTGGGTCGCGTCCCGGGGTCTTAGTGCGATTCAATATAGCTGTCGGCAATCGTCCGATCATCGCACTACGAAGCACATGTTTCCGCGTCGTCAGCGCAATCTCCGGATATGACATTCGCGCCTTAAGGAGCCTTACGTCGAGAAACGGATCAGAAAACGCAGGCATCGCGAAATCAAAATCCGCCGTATCAACCTGCCCCGACCAAGGGGGCCAAAGCATCGAGAATCTCACATGGCTATTCGGTGCCGTTTTGAGCCGAACCCAACGCTCAGCAAAGCAAGCCCAGTAATCCGATCGCAAGATACGCCCGGTGAAGTCGCTGGAAAGCCACTCGGGTAGTTTTGGCAGACCTAATTCCTGCCCGATCGCTCTTCCCCGCGATCGACCCAGCGCCATTCCGAGCAATCCCGTACCGAGTGAAGGAACGCGTCGATATCGAAACACCTCCATGGCAACCGCCTGGAAACACAGTTTCAATCCATAATTTGAAATTGTCGAGCGGACATTGGGTGACCCAGGCACAAGAAGATTGTCCGCCGCCCCCCCGCCGACAATTACATCAGCCGTCGACGCGATCTGCCGATATAACGAGTCAGTTGCCTGTGGAAATATATCAAAACTCGGAATCGTAAACCGTCGAACGTGCCCAAGCGGCATCCAATTTTCGAGATTAGCAACGGTATGCGAAAATCCGTATCGCGTTGCAACTTGAGACGCAAAAAGACCCTCGTCATCATCTGTATTCGCGATCTGGGTATAAGCAGAAATCCCAAGAGGTCCATTTATGGTTCCGACCAAGCTTGCGGAGATTGCCGCTATCGCCGTCGAGTCTAGCCCGCCACTTAAACTGATCGCTACGCGCCTGTGGCGTACGCGATCCGTTATCGCGGCCGTCAGCGCCTCTCGGAAATGGTCGCTGTATTCTCCAAGTGAGCGCAGACGCAACGGAACGGCATTATCTGGGAAAGTCCATGTAAATTCGGTTTTAAGTCCACCTCGATCGAAGCGAACGGCACTGCCCTCGGGTAGTTTCCGTATATTTCGATATGGCGTGGAGTCGTGGTCGATGACCGCGTGGTGGCCAAAGACAAGAAAACTTGCTATCGCGCATTCATCAATGTCGGTGTCGGAAACACTGTGCGTTTGTAGCGCCGAAATTTCATTAGAGAGAAAGATCTGGCCATTTAGTTGCTTAAAGTACAGACTCTGCAAGCCGAACGGCGAAGTACCGCAGTGAATCCGCTCTTGGCCAATGTCATAAATGACGTAAACGTAATCTCCCAACATGTGGTCAATGCAGTTGGGTCCCCATCTGGCAAAAGCCGCAAGAACTAAACGTGGAGTAGCCAATGGGTCAGAGAGGCGATTTCTGTCGACCTCATCGCGGCCCAGACTGCGCGTCAAACCATCTCGGTCATCAACTCGGCCGACGAAAAGAATAATCCATCTGGAGGAAACGAACAAATATTCATCAATCTCTGCCGCGGAACAACGTGCAGATACGCGATAACGAAAGATTCGATCGTCGGATAGGCCAACGACACTCAGGTTTCCGGAGCCACCGTGGTTGGGTCCCGGCCCGAACAGAGGCACAAAATCGGAAGTAAACGCTAGGAAAGAGATTAGAATTTGCACCATTAAAACTTTCTGTCCATGGAGATGGTAATCGCTACGCTTGCAACCGCGTTGCGATTTACTTAGAACGAGTTGAATCAATCCCCTTCCGGGTAGTCACGATTAACTTGGGGGCACCGGACTCACCCGCCACTCACGGGATGGCAGTCTTAATAAACGCGACTGCGAACCAATTGTTCTTTCTATAGCGGGCCAATGGCTCATTTTGTCGGTGCCAAAGGTAATGCTGACAAGCACACGTTCGCGTGACTTTAGCGGATACGGCTGCGTCGAGTGGACAAAACGCTCACCAAATAAAATGGCTTCGCCAAGCCTGCATCGGTAAACCCGCGGCCACCCAGTCGCATCAAGGTAGAGCAATCCTCCCGGACTGTCGCTGCATTGAAAAAGTGGAGTAATTAGGGTAAATGCTTTGGTGTCCTCGAAATAATCAACGTGCCAGTTAGTCGCCGGGGCGTGATTACCAACGACGAAAAACCCGCAATATACGACTAGTCTGCTATCACAATCAGCCAATGACTTTACGGTGGAATCAATCGCCAACGCCTCAAAAAAGGCATTGAATAGAGCATATGTTTCCTCGTCGTCGCTGGAGATCCATAAAAGCGGGTAGTCGTTGAAGGAAACCATATAGTAGCGCCCATGGCTTCCCGGGAGCGAGCGTCGAATCCGAACACCGCCATCAAGAAATGAGCGTCCGTCGTCATCAACCAATTTGTGAGACACCCAGTCATCGTAGGACTTTCTTAGAGGCTGTAAGATTGCTTCATCAAAATGCAAGCGAAACGCGTTAATCCCCGACTGAATGTTCGGAATCGGCTCCATGGAACGCTCCAATGGTGTCACAAACTAACCGCCGGCGTCGGGTGGCGATGACGGCGCAGCAGATTGCAAGTTCGAGATCTTGAATCCCAACTACGGCTAGGCAGTTGTAGCCGATGCGAACTTCAACTCGCCCAAAGTCATCCGCCGCGAAATCTACGGCACGTAGCGATGGCGGTGGCTGAGCTTGCCTCATCGCCAACGAAGGAGCCCGAGCATTTCCGAACGGATCATCTACGCTCACGGGATCTGGCCTTCCCAGATGGAAATGCGTCGAGCCGATTCATCGCGCGCGCGACTCGTTCGACGGGCATGGTTCAACCGATCTGCGCCTCCGATAAGCAAGAGGCGCGTATTTGCACAGTTGAGCGCCATGGTTTATTGCTGGCGATCCGGGAGCGGTTGGGGGGCTCTTTTGCCACTGAGTTGGTAAGGCTTTGGTGGTCGGACCCAGCCCGCGACTCTCGAGCCGGCCGAACCCATATCCGCACGGACACCAGCCACCGCGCTTTGATGGCTCAGCAATTCGCAAACGTCCTGTGGTGGACCCCAGTGAATTTCTTGGGCGACCTTGCGTGCGCCCTTACGCTAGCGCCGCCATCAAATCCGGCGGATTAGTCCATCGTCAACGCGCTGAATCGGCTGCCGTCTTTCCGGGGGAAACGCCAAACGCCACGCGGTTGGCTTGCGCGGCGTTCTTTGGCGACGGGCGTACAGCTCAGTTGAAACTCCCGCTTGAAGCGTCTTTACGGCCAAGCTGCGAGGCGCTCCAAGTGTTCCCCGTTACGGCGAGGTACTTCCGAAGAGCTTACCAACCATTATGTTGTCTTGGGCACCACCAAGCGACGTGGCTTGCACAAAGTCCTTTTGAACGCCCAAATCGGTGACAACCGGCTTGTTGTAGGGAATTAGTTCATTATTCATGGTCTTTCCTAGTTCGGTCTTGGGGCGGGTAATCGTCGGTGGCGTCGTTGGTCGGAGCGTTGTCCTTCCACGTCCAGACCCACGCGGTGAAACGTTAGCATCAACCACTCAGCAAGTCAA